>Ga0308165_1001686_pt1 | contig 29833 bp, 24 predicted proteins | sample PhyWR2_FD_201032 | JGI IMG/M metagenome (GOLD analysis project Ga0308165, IMG submission 201032) | Phyllosphere microbial communities from UC Gill Tract Community Farm, Albany, California, United States - DLSLW.R2 | ecosystem: Host-associated > Plants > Phyllosphere > Unclassified | place: USA... | reverse complement strand
GTTAAATGCTCTTCAAATTTAGGCAACATCATGCCAACGCCATATAAAAATACTAAAGGATTTTGTTCGTCAGCTTTTTCTACAAAAACTTGTTGTCCTTCTTCGTTAGTAGTATGCAATTCGTAAGTTAACGCTACTACAGAGTTTGGTGAAATATTCATTTAAATTATTTTATTGTAAATACTTTAATGCGTCCTCAACAGTGTTAACCGGCAACTGGCATACTTTATTTCGGCAAATATAAACTTTTGTTTCATTGCTTTGCTTACCTTTTAACAGCGGCAGGTTACTTTTTGTTCCACCCAATGTAATTTTATTAGGAATATAATGCCCGTTTAGTTCCAGTTTGATAACATCGGTTTCTAAACCGGTAATGGCAATCTCGTTTATGCCGTACACTTCGTTTAAGAGCTGGATGGCCCAATTTGAGTATGCAGAGCCATAAGTTCTGATTTTTGGATGTACCGCGGCGAGCATTGCCGATGCTTTTTCGATGTAAAGATCAACATCGAAAAGCAAGCCCAGTTTCTTTAAATTCTGTGCCATGGTAGAATTTGAAGCTGGAATTACATTGTCCATTACTTCGTGTTTACGGGCAATCAAATCTTCGCTTTCTGCCGAGGTGTAGAAAAACATTGGCGAATCCGGATCGCTAAAATTGGCGATAACATAATCTGCAAACAATTTGGCTTCTTCCAGCCATTTTTCGTCAAAATCGGCTTCGTATAATGCAATTAGGGCTTCGATAAAAAATGCGTAATCATCTAAGAAGCCTGTAATAGAAGCTTTGTCATTTTTATAGTTCCGGTATAAACCTCCATTTTGTGATTTAAGATGCTGCAAAACAAACCGGGCCGCAGTTGAGGCTTTCTCATAATATTGGCTATGGTTTAAAACCTGTGCGGCATCGGCCAGGGCTTTAATCATCATGCCATTCCATGCTGTTAAACATTTATCATCCAATCCCGGGCGGATTCTTTTGCTCCGAACGGCCAATAATTTTTCTTTGGCCAGTTTCACTTTATCATAAAGCACTCCTGCTTCAATATCAAATTTTGCAAGCAGTTCATCATCGCTAATGGTTTTACGCAAAATATTGGTCTGTTCCTCTTCCCAGTTCCCTTCTTCGGTAATGTTGTAGTAAGCACCGATTAACCGGGCATCTTCTCCCAGCACCTCATCAAATTCTGCTTTATCCCAGATGTAAAACTTACCCTCTACCCCTTCACTATCTGCATCAAGCGCCGAATAAAACAGGCCGTCGGCGGAAGTCATTTCTTCGGAAACCCAATTAACGGTTTCAACAACAGTCTGCTTAAAAGAATCGAACTGTGTGCACTGGTAGGCCTCTGCATATAAACTAACCAGTTGTGCATTGTCGTACAGCATCTTTTCGAAATGCGGCACGTGCCATCTGTCATCAACCGAGTAACGTGCAAAACCTCCGCCAATCTGATCGTAAATGCCGCCCCGTCTCATTTCTTCGAGGGTATGGCAAACCGCTGTAAAAACAGAGGCATCATCCTTTAAAAACCCATATCGCAGTAAGAAAACCCAGTTATTGGGCAGGGGAAATTTTGGTGCGCGGCTATAACCGCCATAAGCAATATCGAAATGGCGTTTCCAGGGGTCGATAATTTCGGTTAAATCTTCATCGGTATAAGCTTCTGTTGCCGGGGAAGCAATTATTTTTTCGCTATCCCTGATACCGGAGGTTAACCTTTCGGCATATTGAATAGCCTTATCAGACTCATTTGCCCAAAGTCCTGCAACATTTTCCAGTATATTGATCCAGTCGTTTTTCCTGAAATATGTTCCTCCATAAATGGGCCGCTGATCTGGCAAACAGATACAGTTTAAAGGCCAGCCCCCACTGCCAGTCATGAGTTGGATGGCATACATATAAATCTGATCGATATCCGGACGTTCTTCACGATCTACCTTGATGCAGATAAAATGACGGTTCATTACTTCGGCTACTTCGTGGTTTTCGAAACTTTCGCGTTCCATTACGTGGCACCAATGACAGGCCGAATAACCGATGCTTACCAATATCAGTTTATTTTCTGCTTTGGCTTTCTCTAAAGCTTCTGTACCCCATTCATACCAATTAACAGGGTTATGAGCGTGTTGCAGTAAATATGGTGATGAAGCATGGATTAAGCTATTGGTTTCTGACATGTTAGCTGATGTAAAAATGTAAAAGGGAAAATGGATTTTAAAAACGGAGTAAATCTATTAATAATCTACAAACCTGTTTCTATTTAGTTTTTGTTTTTATACTTTAGTCGGAAATCTATCTGCCGCTATGGAAATATCAAAAAGCAGTTTGTTAAGTGCCATTAAAGCGATTATTATCGGATCGCGGCTAAAGGTATACCTTGCTGCAAATTCGGCTCTTTTACCCTCAACCTTAAAATTATGAAAATCACCCATACCGAAATATACCGCTTTAGCATCCCGATGGAGCCTTTTGTTATCGCAACAGGTACCATGCATTTTGCCCAGAACGTATTGGTTAGAATTTATACTGATGCGGGCATCCATGGCATTGGCGAATGTTCTGCCTTCCCAATGATTGTAGGCGAAACACAGGAAACCTGCATTGCCATGGCCAAAGATTTCGCGGCGATTTTAAAGGGAAAAGATCCTTTGGAAATCCCTGAACGGATGAACGATTTATTGGGTTATGCCGACCATAACAACACCATTAAAAGTGCTTTTGACATGGCGTTATTCGATATTGCAGCTAAAAATGCTGGTTTACCACTCTATAAATTTCTCGGAGGGCAGAAACGTACAATCGAAACTGATATGACGATCGGTATTGATACGCCCGAGGGAATGGCCGCCACAGCACTAAAATACAAAAGCCAGGGCTGCCGGATTATTAAGATTAAGCTGGGCAAAAAGGTGCATGATGATATTGAAAGGGTTAAACACATCCGCGGAGCTGTTGGTGAAGAACTGACTTTACGTTTGGATGCCAACCAGGGCTGGAGTTTCGACGATGCACTGTTTGCATTGGGCGAACTGGAAAAATACAATATCGAATTCTGCGAACAGCCTATGCGCACCTGGTATGATGATAAACTCCCTGAGTTAAATGTAAATTCACCGATTAAACTCATGGCTGACGAAAGTTGCTACAACCACCACGATGCCCGTAAGCTGATCAATAGTCAGTCTACCACCTACTTAAATATTAAATTCTCAAAATCTGGGGGGATTTTAGAGGCGCAAAAAATACACGAAGAAGCCTTAAAACATGGTGTAAAATGCATGATCGGCAGCATGCTCGAAAGCCGCATTGCCCTCAGTGCCAACCTGCACTTTGCATTGGCAAGCCCAAACGTTGAATTTTTCGACCTAGATACCGCGTTATTGGGCCATTTAGTAGACCCGGTAGTTGGAGGCTTAACCTACAACGGGTATTTCCTTGATGTTCCTGAAGAAATTGGTATCGGTGCCGAAGCAGATGAATTTTTCTTAGAGAAATGCGAAAGCTGGACGGTTTAGCATTCAGTTTGGAGTTGAGCGTTTGGAGTCAATTAACCGATTTAAACAATTAATCAATTAACCTCAAATCACTGAGTTTACCTCAACTAATGAACTAACATTTGATCCAACGCCAAACTATCGCCATTAAATGCATTAAAATCTACTACATGGCCAATGCCGTTAATTTTGGCCTTATCAGAATGCTGCCAAAATTTCCATCGGCTACTATCCATCCTTAATTTTGGCTGGTAATAATGGGCAATCCACAAAGGATAGTCATCAAAATGATCAACCAGATAATCTTCGTAAAATTTAAGTCCGGTGTAAACAATAGGCCTAACTTTGGTCTTCATTTCTACGTAGTTAAGAAAATCAGAAAGCTCCGCCCTCATTTTTAATGGAGAAACACCATCCAGCGATTCAATATCTACAACTGGTGGCAGATCGCCTTTTTCGATATTAACAACTTGCAAGAAGAACTTTGCCTGGGTTTTGCCATTCTTTTTAGGCCTAAAAAAATGATAGGCACCGCATATAATCCCCGATTTTGGTGCTTCCCGCCAATTGCGCTGAAAGTATGGGTCAACAAGCATCAGGCCTTCGGTGGCCTTAATAAAGGCAAAACGGATACTTACCTCATCTTCTTTCATTTCCTTTACCTTTTGCCAGTTAATTTTGCCCTGGTAATAAGAAACATCGATCCCGTGGATGGTATATTTTTTGGGTATTTTAATATTAAAACTTTTATAGGTCCTGTAATTGGGATCTTGGCCCCAATCTTTAACCCAGCGCCAGGTGGCCACAAAACTTTTAAGTACGTAACCGTAATAAAATGGAGAGAGTAAAATCAGCAGTAAACCTGCAATAACCAATTTAAGCTGAACGGAAATCGCACTTTTCTTTTTTTTATTTGCTGAAGCCCTCCTGGTAACTGGTTTTTTTACGCTGGGTTTTCTGGTAACAGGAACTTTTGGAATTCTTTTCTCTGGCGGCATATTTGTTCTGATGCAGCAAAGTTGTGGAAAAAGTAGGGAAATAAAGATTATTCTATATTGTTTAAAATTATTTTATTCCGGCTAAAATTGGTTAAAGCTTAAATATTGTACAAATCTGGGCAAGTTGGAATAATTGGGTGTGGCCGCATGCGGAATAGCCTGCAACCACAAAATTAAATCACCTTGTTCGCCTGGGATTGTAACAGCAAGGTTTTGCGCTTTTAATTCCTCAATTAAAACCTCCGGATTTTTTGTTTGCAGCGCAGCGTCAATTTTATGGTGATAACCTGGTATTACACTAAATGGACCGCGGTTTACGGGTACGTCATTTAAATAGAGTAAGCCCTGGATATAATATTTTGGACCGATATTAAAATCGATATCCCAATGTAGCGGGCTCCCTTTAAATGTAAAACTGCCACTTACAGGTGGGTTAAAACTCACCTTTTCGCAGTTGGGTAAAAATGCATCTGACCCATACAAGCTTGCAAAAACCGATTCAACCTGTTCATCGTACCGTATATCCTCTAAAGCTTTATGCTGATAGAGCTGCAGCATAAGTCCTTGCAGGAGTTGATGATTGTTATACCAGGTTTCTGGTTTGTCCATATCTGCACCAAGCGTTTTGGTAATCAGATCTATTACGGCATTACAACGTTCTGCATCAATTAACCTGTCGATTTTTATATAGCCATTTTCTTGCCAAAATCGGTGCTGCGATTCGCTTAAAACACTCTCAAAAGAACCAACCGTACTGTTTCCTCGATATTGATACCAACGATTAAATTTTATTGTGGCCTGTTCGTAAAAATCAGCCCCTTTTAATCCGATAATCCAATGTTTAAAATGTTCATCATCCTGGCATTCAGTGTATAAAAAGTTATAGGTTTCGAAGAGCCCAATCTGGAAAATATTGAGAAAAACCTTCTCCTGCTCCGCATATGCGCTACCAACATCTTTTTGCACAGATTTCGGGTGGTGAAATGTTCTTAAAACAGTTAAGAATGGACAATCGGTAAATTGTTGAGCGTTTGCGATGGTCATAAGGTTAGTGATGAGCAACAATTCTAATCAAAATTTTCCAGGTATTGAATGCGGCCACCTTCATTTATTTCAAAACTATTACCAACCTATTGGCAGTTATCGCCTGGGCATTTCTTACTTTTGAAATTCTACATAACGATCTATGTTTACCGCAATCTACAATACCTACAAAACCTCTTTTAGTGGATTAAGCAGACAAACCTGGCTTCTGAGCATTGTGATGATGTTTAACAGGTGCGGAAGTATGGCAGTACCTTTTATGGGCCTTTACGTTACCCAAAGCTTGCACAGATCTGAAATGGATGCGGGCTTAATTATCACCTTGTTCGGTGTGGGTTCGATAATGGGTTCGGCTGCAGGCGGAAAACTAACCGATATGATCGGTTTCCGCCCTGTTCAGATCCTTTCTTCAATAATCGGCGGATTACTTTTTATACTCTTTTCTACCATCACACATTTTTCTTCTTTATGCGTTCTGGCCGTGGTGATCAGCTTTTTCTCCGAAGCATTCCGCCCTGCCAATTTTACCGCAGTTGCGCATTATGCAACAGAAGGCACCATCACAAGATCGTATTCCTTAAATAGGCTGGCCGTGAATATAGGCTGGTCGATAGGAATAAGCTTCGCTGGTATTATTGCATCCATTAATTACCGGCTACTATTTATTGTTGAGGGTGGCGTAAGCATTATTGTTGGTTTGCTGATCCTTGCATTTTTGCCAAGGGTAAAAGGTTTCATTAAACAGGCCAAAGCACATGCCAGCAACATGGTTATTATGAAACCGTGGAGAGATATTTTCTATGTAAAATTCATTTTGCTCACCACTGTTTTCATCACCTGTGCCTTTTTAATGTTCAGGGTGGTCCCTGTATTTTTTAAGCAGGAATGGCATATTGATGAATTTGAAATCGGTATTATTATCGGCATTAACGGGGCCATAATTGCTTTGTTCGAAATGATCATGATCAACAAAATTGAAGCAAAAAGATCTCCAATGTTTTTTATCATCATTGGGGCCGCTTTATTTTCGGCATCCTACCTGGTATTAAGTGCTCCGATCAGCTATCATGTTGCCGCAGCTGTACTTACCATTGTTGTTTTTACCAGTGGAGAAATGTTGTCACTCCCTTTTATCAATACGATTGTAATTAGCCGCAGCAATGAGCACAACAGGGGTTTATATGCAGCCGGTTATACCTTGAGCTGGTCGTGTGCGCAGGTTGTTGGGCCTTATTTTGGTTTCTCGATCGCAAAAAACTTTGGCTATAACTGGCTTTGGCTGGGACTTGCCTGTATGCTAGTACTGTGCGCCTGGGGTTTTAATACGCTAAATAAGAGGCAGGCTAAAACTGTTTTGCAAACAGAAAAAATCCAGCTGGAAATCGAATAAATTCCCAGCTGAACATAAAATTATTTTACTTTTTGGGCTTTTACGCCTTCATTGGTGATTTTTACAGGAAGGATATTGCCATCAGCATCAAAATTCATTTCATCAATACAGGTAACGCGGTGGTTACCGTCAGTTTCTGTTAGTGGCCTGCGGTGATAAACGATGTAATATTTTCCTTTTTTCTCATTAATAATAACTGAGTGATGCCCTGCGCCTGTTGCAATGGCGGCATCCTGCTTTAATATTTTTCCGACCCTTTTAAACGGTCCAAACGGCGAATCGCCCACAGCATAGGCCACAGAATAATCAGGACCTGTCCAGCCGCCTTCGCTCCACATAAAATAGTATTTACCGTTTCTGATAAACATATACGGTCCTTCTACATAATTATCGGGTGTAATTTCTTTAAAGGTAGTGCCGTCCTCAAATGGCAAAAAGCCGCTAAAATCTTTATTCAGTTTGGCAATATTGCAATGCTTCCAACCGCCATAGATTAAATAATATTGCCCGTCCTTATCTTTAAACACAAACTGATCGATAGGTTGAGCACCGTTGTAGAATTTATCTACCAAAGGTTTTCCTAAATGATCTTTATATGGTCCTTCTGGCTTATCTGCTACGGCAACACCGATTCCGCCCACCTCATTATCGCTCTGAATGTCGTTTGCACCAAAAAACAGGTAATATTTTTTATCTTTCTGCACAATTGCAGGTGCCCACATGGCCTTATTGGCCCATTTAACCGCAGCTGTATCCAAAACATGCGGATGTTTTTTCCATTTCACCAAATCGTCGGATGAAAAGGCATCTAAAAACACCTGTTCTTTATATTTGGCCGAATATGTGGGATATACCCAGTATTTGTTGTTAAAAACAGCAGCATCAGGATCTGCATACCAACCTTGAAAGATCGGATTCCCGGATTGGTTAATCGTTTTAGTATCTTGAGCCAAAGAAGTAAGCCCTGATAAAAGCAAAAGTGAAGAGAATAGGTATTTCATGGGGACAATTTATAAAAAAATCTGTTGTTAAAAAATTTACTCCAATAGTTTAAGCTTAAATGAAGCTCTTTGGCTCGATAGCAATCATAATACTTTAATCCATTTTTCAACCATATTAAACATATAAGAGCATATGAGCTTTAATAAGCTGCTAGACCTTAAATAAACCCGAAAGAGCGGAATAGCCCGGAATAGAGTGAAACGAAATAAGGACTATAAGCGAATGGCGGGACTGCAGCACCCGTGAGACACAGAACGTTCATTCCCAAAAAAGTAAAAAGACACCTACTCAATAGTCTTCGATTCCGCTCAGACTGACAATAAATTAATCAGAATAGAAATTGCTAAGCTGTTTTGGAAAGCAAAACCTGTAAAAATTTTGATAAAGCAGCCCCGCACTCCGTTTCAAATCCTCAGCCTCATGCTTCGGCCTGCGGGTTTTACACTGCGTTCGGGTTTAGGTGGCAGGGCAAACGGTACGATCTAGAGCTGTAAGGTGCATCATTAATGCCTTTCCAAGAACAGGCTTTGAACTGAAAAACAGGTCGTTGTTAAATAAACCCGAAAGAGCGGAATAGCCCGGAATAGAGTGAAACGAAATGAGGACTATAAGCGATAGCGGGACTGCAGAACCTATGAAACACAGCATGTTCATTTCCAAAACCTCTTTAAAATTCACAGAAAAAAATCACTGCTTAATAGTCTTCGACTCAGCTCAGACTGACAATCGACGATGCCTTACCGCTATTAAAACCAAAAAAATTATTGTTTTGAAAAGCAAAACCTGTAAAAATTTTGATAAAGCAGCCCCGCACTCCGTTTCAAATCCTCAGCCTCATGCTTCGGCCTGCGGGTTTTACACTGCGTTCGGGTTTAGGTGGCAGGGCAAACCGTACTATTTAGCGCTATAAGATGCATCATTAATGCCTTTGCAAGAACAGGCTTTGAACTGAAAAACAGGTCGTTGTTAAATAAACCCGAAAGAGCGGAATAGCCCGGAATAGAATGAAACGAAATGAGGACTATAAGCGATAGCGGGACTACAGAACCTATAAAACACAGCATGTTCGTTTCCAAAACCGCTTTAAAATTCACTTTCAGAAAAAAACATACTTAATAGTCTTCGACTCTACTCAGACTGACAATTACGTGCGTTAGGTATAACAAATAAACCTCGGAGCAGTGCCCACGAGGTTTATTTAATAAAAATTAAGTTAATTAATTTGTTTAGCAAACAAATAATAAACTTATTTACTCAGTTCGGCGAAATATTTATGGAATAAAGGCAAAGTTTCGATGCCTTTATAATAATTGTAAATATCGTATTTCTCATTTGGCGAATGCAATGCATCGCTATCTAAACCGAAACCAAAAAGTACCGATTTAATACCCAGAACGTCTTCAAACAGGGCTACAATCGGGATACTGCCTCCGCCACGTGTTGGAATAGCCGTTTTGCCAAAGCTGTCTTCAATGGCTTTTTCTGCTGCCTGATAAGCAACGCTATCGGTTGGGGTTACCACCGGCTCGCCGCCATGGTGAGGGGTAACTTTTACCTTCACATTTTTAGGGGCAATGCTTTCGAAATGTTTGGCAAAAATCTCAGCAATTTCTTCAGAACTCTGGTTAGGCACCAAACGCATCGAAATTTTGGCATTGGCCTTACTTGGCAGTACTGTTTTGGCTCCTTCGCCAATATAGCCGCTCCAGATTCCGTTTACTTCCAAAGTTGGCCGTGTACCGGTACGTTCTAAAGTAGAATAGCCCTTTTCGCCCCAAACTTCTTCAATATCAAGGTCTTTTTTATATTCAGCCTCATCATAAGGTGCAGAATTTAAGGCTTTTTTCTCCTCATCTGTCAACTCTACTACTTTATCATAAAAAGCCGGAATGGTGATGTGGTTATTTTCGTCGTGTAATGAAGCAATCATTTTGCAAAGAATAGTTGCCGGGTTTGCTACGGCACCGCCATAAACACCAGAGTGCAAATCGCGGTTCGGGCCAACAACTTCCACTTCCATATAGGCAAGGCCGCGCAATCCTGTTTCGATTGAAGGGTGCTCCATACTGATCATAGAAGTATCCGAAATTAAAACCACATCAGCTTTTAAACGTTCGGCATTATCTTTAACAAAAATACCCAGGTTAGCAGAACCTACCTCCTCTTCGCCTTCGATCATAAATTTAACGTTACAGGCCAAAGTATTGGTTTCCACCATCAGTTCGAATGCTTTTACGTGCATATAAAACTGGCCTTTATCATCGCAGGCACCACGGGCATAAATTTTACCATCGCGTACGGTTGGCTCGAAAGGCGGCGTATGCCAAAGCTCCAAAGGATCTGCTGGCTGAACATCGTAGTGCCCATATATTAAAACAGTTGGTAAAGAAGCATCTATAATTTTTTCGCCATATACGATCGGATATCCTGCAGTTGGGCAGATTTCTACATTATCGGCTCCTGCATCTTTTAATTTCTGCGCAACATAATCGGCAGTTTTCAGCACATCACCTTTATATTTCGGATCAGCACTAACCGACGGAAAACGCAATAATTCAAACAGCTCATCTAAAAAACGTTGTTTGTGCGTTTCTACATAATTTTTAATCTCTTGCATAACAAAATGAATTTGGACAAATATAGGCTTTACCAAATAAATGGCACAGTAGGCAATTACAAATTATACCAATCCGGGTTTAAAACTTTATTTACAGCCAGATGGTTAGCCTCTTTGAATTATTTTTTTTAAAGCTAAAGGTTAAACTATTTTTTTAAAATTTAATTCCGTCTTTCAAAGGATACAAAAAAATAGTTTAATGTTTGTAAAAAAGATTGTTAGGGCATTAATTATACTTAGTTTTTTGTAAATTGCGCCCCATTATAGATATCCTTAAATCCTGTAAGAAAGAATTTTAACAATGAAGTTTAGCGCAAAAGTATTTTTATCTCTGCTGCTGCTTCTATGTGCCTGTAATTTGTGCTTTGCACAGGCCCAGGCACCTAATCAAGGTCCAACACGGGTAAGCTGCCCCGAAGCGGCCCAATATTATTCGAAAGATAGCATCAACATCGTAACTTTTGGCGCCAGCACGGTAGAAGGTGTAAATGGCCAGGGTTTTCAAACCATGCTTCAAAATAACTTCTTAAACTGCTATACCAATAAAATTGTAGACATTACCAATCATGGTATCGGTGGACAAACAACTTTCCAGGGCTTACTTAGAATTGATAATGCCATCGCCAATAGAACCGGTTTTATTGTGATTGATATGGGCATTAATGATGCTGTAGCCATGACCAGCGGTAAAGGCAGTGTGGCCGAAACAGTTGCCAATATGCGTACATTCATTACTTCGAGCCTGAAGCAGAAACTGGTACCTATTTTGTGCACCCTTCAGTTTGTTGATGATAGAACGATAAAAGGCAATGTTGCAGTAAATACAAATATCAGAAACATTAACGCCGCTTACCGGAAATTAGCTACTGAATATAAAATTTACCTTGCTGATGTGAATGCGGCAATGAGACGCGATTTTTCTTTGTACCAAGACCCCTTTCACCCGAATGCCCGTGGCTACAGACTGGTGAGTTACGTTATTTTCGATGCCATTAATAAAGCCATCTTCGATAAATTCCTGAAGTTTACCGTTTCTCAGAACTATCCAAACCCTGCAGCCATGCAAACCTTTATCGATGTGGTTTTACCAGAATCGGATAAGCTAAACATCCAGATTTATGATTTAATGGGCCGCCTGGTTAAAACCGTTGTAAATGAATACCTCAATACCGGAAAACATACTTTAGAGATCAATACCTCTACTTTTGTGCCTGGCATCTATTTTTTCAAGATATCTTCTGATTCCGGCCAGTACAATACGGCAAAAAAGTTTATCGTGGCGAGGTAACAAAAGATTTAAACGATAGTCTACACGATAGATTAATTTGTTTTTATATCTTTAACTATGTCTGCAGATTCCTTATTCACCAATGAAACCATCGATCTCGACCGCCTGCCAAAATACGAAGAGATATTATTAAAACAGCCTCACCCCGATTATTGGAAGATCATCTGTATTAACCTCACTATCTTTTTTGGTATACTGGCCATAATTACGGGCACACTCCTGTTACTTGCTGATGATGTTAAACGCCAGGCCATATGGATTATCTCTAGTTATTTTGTACTGTTAGCTGCCTCATTTTTACTTTTCCGTTTAAGCTTTAAAAAACGTGGTTATGCATTGCGTAAACATGATATGCTGTATAAAAGTGGGATAATTGCCGAATCTACTACGATTGTGCCTTTAAACAGGATCCAGCATATCGAACTGAATGAAGGGTTATTTTCGAGGATGTATAACTTAGGGTCGCTACAGCTGTTTACGGCAGGAGGCCAAACCGGGCACATCCGTATTGGGGGCATAGCCATAGATGAGGCGAAAAGTATAAGGGATTTACTTTTGAAAAAGCTGGATATGCTCGAAAACCCTGAAACTGAAGCATAATGGACAACGATTTTAGTAAACCACAGCGCGAATCGGCCTTTGGCATTGTTGTAATGGGAGCCCATACCGCTTTGCAGATTGCCAAAGGAACCTTCTTCATATTTATTGCGGCATTTATACAAATGCCCATAACTACATTTACGTATCTTTTATTGGGTATTGCTGCAATTTTATTGATCAGTATCTTTTTTAGCTATTTATGGTACTTAAATTTTACCTTCTTTTTAAATAAGGAAAAGCAGGAATTTGTGGTCAATAAAGGCATTTTGAACAAAGACCAGCTGATTATCCAGCTTGATAAAATCCAACAGGTTAACATTAACCAGAATATTCTGCAAAAAATTATTGGCGTTTACGGTTTAAAGATCGATACCGCCGGTGCACACGGTGAAGAGGTAAGCATCAGGGCAATCGACGAAACCTCTGCCTATAACCTTAAAGAACACTTACTGCACAGAACAAATGCGGCAGTGGTAACACCAGAAATAAAGCACCAAAACCATTTAACTGAAGAAGCACCATTTTTAAAAATAAGTACCTGGACGCTATTTAAAGTTGGCTTAACATCTAACTACGGACAAAGTTTAGGTTTGTTAATTGCTTTTTTTTACACCGTTATTTATGAAGGCAGGCAATTGCTCGATGCTTTTAAAATAAACAAAGATGAAATTCAGAGCACGGTAGCGGGCATGTTAACCATTATTAGCGTGTTTATACTAATTGCGTGTCTCTTGCTAGTTTTATTGGTTATCAACCTCGTTAGAACCTTTTACAAATACTACGAGCTCGAAATTACCCGGCATAAGAATACATTATTGCTCTCATCTGGACTAATTGCCAAGAAAAACACCCTCATTAGCCCAAATAAAGTTCAGATTACAAAATACAGCCAGAATTACTTTCAGAAGAAGATGAATATGCTGAACTTGAGTTTGAAGCAGGCGCATTTCGGTCAGAGCAAAAAAGGCCATGAAATGCAGGGAAATACATTGGAAATTCCAGGCTGCAACCCTACCGAAAGAGATGAACTGTTAAAAATGATTTTGGGCGAAGCACCATTATTTGGGAAAACCTTCATCCCAGACTGGCGCTTTTTAAACTTGCCAATTTTTTTCAAACTGATTTTACCTGTTGCTATATTTCTTATTGTGGCCTTTAATGTTGCTGAAGTTAAGCCCTACATGGGTATTGCTATAGGGTACTTCCTAATAGGCATATTGATGATTTATATCAGTTACAGGCGCCACCGGATTTCGGTAAACCAGGATTTTATCATCAAAAAAAGTGGTATCTGGGACATTTCGAATGAAATTGTAATGCCAAATAAGATCCAGGCGATCACGACTTTTCAATATCCCTGGCACAAAGGTGTAGATGTAGGCCACCTTTCTTTACATACCGCTGCAGGTCAGATTCATTTTAAATATGGAAATTATACAGAAATAAAAAAACTGGTAAATTACTGGCTGTACCAGATAGAACAAAAAAATGAAGACTGGATGTGAATGAGGTGAAAGGTTTTGAGGAGGAAGGTAGATAACCACGCCGCTATACTCAAAGCTATGGGTTTTACCCCCAATAATACTGCAAACCCATTTCGACTAAACCTTGCCAAGACACAAAGCGGCCATATGTATAAGGCCTGCAGCCAATCCCGCAGGCCATACAATTATATTGCAAATGAGCTATACCCCGTAAAAACTAGAGAATCATAATGCCCTTGATGCTTCCTGCCTGCTTATAAACGGCAATTACCTCATCAGCATTTTGCACTTGCTTTTTTACCGTAATCGAAACATATTTCCCTGTTTTGGATGCTTGCTCAATAAACTCGTCATGAGGTAAAATGGCACGTAAATCTTCTATTTTAGCTAAGCCGCCTGTAATGATAAATTTAAAATTGTAAACACCCGGAAACTGCTCAACACTTTCCAATTTCTCTTTTAAATTGGCATATATATCTGTATTTCCTCCCTCTGGGATATCAGAAAACTCAATATCCTTGTTTATTTTTTCCTCTTCCATAACGAAGATATATCAAATTCTGTACCCAAATCAATAAGGTGTAATTCTGACAGAAAACAGTATTTATTCAATTAAAAACCCCACCAGTGGACTAAATGCGAAGTAAGCTTTATTAATCACATACAGGTTTTATTTTAAAGGATTTAATTTTACTTTGGGTTTTAAACCTTCAATAGCAGCACGCACCCAATTAAAATAAACCTTGCCGGAGCGGATACCGGCCCTGTGTGTAAGGCCTGCAGGCGTATGAGCAAAGCAAAGGGCTGCGCGGCCCCGATAAAATACAGGCCTTGCTTTACCCCTCCTAATTCTCCTTAAGAAGGCTTCTTACCAAAATCTAATCTTATGAACTTGACATTTTATTTATCCACGCACAATTGCAGGATGGATTCTGAAACAAGTCCAGAATGACGAACACTGAAAGCGAATGGTTAGGTTTTTAACTAATTACCAACAACTTTAGCAAAAAGCCCTGAGAATTGTTATTTTTGAACCTCAAAAAAACAGGAGCCAATTTGGATTATTTAGCAGGATTAAACCCACAACAAAGAGCAGCAGTAGAGAACACAAAAGGACCGGTAATGATTGTTGCAGGTGCAGGTTCGGGCAAAACCAGGGTAATTACTTTTCGTGTTGCCCACCTTATTCAAACCGGTACCGATCCATTTAACATCCTGGTTTTAACCTTTACCAATAAGGCCAGTAAGGATATGCGCGAGCGTATTAGTAAAGTGGTTGGTGCCGAGGCTAAAAACATCTGGATGGGTACTTTTCACTCCGTTTTTGCCAAAATTTTGCGTGTAGAGGCCGAAAAAATCGGTTATCCGAGCAATTTTACCATTTACGATACCGACGACAGTAAAAGTGTGATCCGCGCCATTTTGAAAGAAATGCAGCTGGATGATAAATTATATGCGGCCAATTTCGTTTTTAACAGGATTTCATCAGCAAAGAATAACCTGATCTCCTGGGGCGAATACCAGGCCAACGATCAGATACAGGCAGAAGATATCCAGAATAAACGTCCGTTAATCGGCCAGATTTACGAAACCTACGCCAAACGTTGCTTTAGGGCCGGAGCAATGGATTTCGACGATTTGTTGTTCAAAACCAATATTCTGTTAAAAGAACATCCTGATGTTTTAAATAAATACCAACAGAAATTTAGGTACCTGATGGTTGATGAGTACCAGGATACCAACTTTTCGCAGTATACCATTGTGAAAAAACTGGCCGCCGCCTACCAGAATATCTGTGTAGTGGGTGATGATGCGCAGAGTATTTATGCTTTCCGTGGGGCAAACATTCAGAATATTTTAAATTTCGAACGCGATTATCCTGATTTAAAGGTTTATAAACTGGAACAGAATTACCGTTCTACCCAAAACATTGTTGATGCGGCGAGCAGTATTATTGCGAACAACAAAAATCAGCTCGAAAAAAACGTTTTCTCAGACAATGAGCCCGGCGACCGCATTAAGGTTTCGCGCGCTTTTACCGATAACGAAGAAGGCAAACTGGTGGCCGAAGCCATTATCCAGGAGCGCAGCACCAAAGGCTATAACCACAACGATTTTGCCATCTTGTACCGTACCAATGCCCAAAGCAGGGCCATGGAGGAAGGTTTACGTAAGCTAAATATCCCCTACAGAATATATGGAGGACAATCATTCTACCAACGTAAAGAGATTAAAGATTTAATTGCTTATTTCCGTTTAACTTTTAATCCGAAGGATGAAGAAGCCATAAAAAGAGTAATTAACTATCCTAAACGTGGGATTGGAGATACTTCGATTGATAAAATCATTGTTGCTGCAGATCAGCATGGAAAAACCATGTGGGATGTTATTTCGAATGCACACGAGTATGTTGATGGCCGTTTAGCAAACCAGCTGAACGATTTTGCGATGATGGTTCAAAGCTTTCAGGCTGAAGCAAAAAAGCTAGATGCTTATGATACCGCCTTGTTTATTGCCCAACATGCCGGTATTTTAAAGGAATTGTATACCGATGATAGCGTTGAAGGCCGTGCCAGATATGAAAATATCCAGGAACTGTTAAACGGTATTAAAGAATTTGCTGAGCGTGAGGATATTGAAGAGAAAGGTCTTGATATTTTTATGCAGGATGTTGCCCTGTTAACCAACGACGATAAGGATGGCGATAAGAATAAGGATACTGTTTCGTTAATGACCATCCACTCTGCAAAAGGTTTGGAGTTTAAAAACGTATTTATAGTTGGGCTGGAAGAAAATCTGTTCCCTTCGCAAATGTCGTTAACCAACCGTACCGATTTAGAAGAAGAGCGCCGTTTGTTTTATGTAGCCATAACACGTGCCGAAGTAAAACTGACGCTAACCTATGCTACTTCCCGTTACCGCTGGGGAACGCTAACCAACTGCGAACCAAGCCGTTTTATTAACGAAATTAGTCCGAAGTTTTTAGAATTGGATGTTAAACCAGCCAAATCTACCAGTTTTGACGGAAGCTTTGATGATGACCGCAAATCGTGGACCTCTCAGCCACGCGATTTTATCAGTAAACCGAAACCTTCCTCAGGTGCCACTACTTCTGCCCCACCTGTGCGCCCTAAAACAACATCATTGCTGGCCAAAGCACACGTGCCAACACCTGGCTTTACCCCTTCGCAACCGCACGAATTTCAGGGCGGAATGGAAGTAGAACACGAAAAATTCGGATTCGGCAAAATTATCAGCTTAGAAGGCACTTTACCTGATGTTAAGGCTACGGTATTTTTCCAGGGTTTAGGCAATAAACAATTGCTGCTTAAATTTGCGAAACTGATGATTGTAAAAAACTAATTCAAATGCTATCATAAATAAAACAGGCACCAGGAAATTATTTTCTGGTGCCTGTTTTGTTAAATCCGCACCTGCTAAAATTGAGGAAGTTTGGGTTTTGTTCCCATAATTTCTTCTACCTGTGCCATCACCTTATCGGTTAATAAAGGCACCACTTCTAAAGCAGTTAAATTCTCTTTTAACTGTTCGCCCTTCGAAGCGCCCAATATAACAGTACTCACATTCGGGTTTTTAAGGCACCAGGCCAGCGAAAATTTGGCCAGTGATACATTAAGCTTATCGGCAACTTCTTGTAATTTTTCTACCTTTTTAAGTCTATCGGCCTGCAATACATTATCTTTTAGCCAACTCAGTTTAGCATCGGCCAAACGGGTATCTTTCACATCGCCTTTAGTATATTTACCCGATAAAAGCCCTGAAGCCAATGGCGACCAAATGGTGGTGCCCAAACCATGATCGCGGAAAAGCAACAGAAAATCGTCTTCTAATTTCTTCCTTTCGAACAGGTTATATTGCGGCTGTTCCATTGTTGGCCCAATCAAACGGTAATCTTTAGCTACTGCAATGGCTTCAGTAATTTCGGCCGCACTCCATTCGGATGTACCCCAGTACAATATTTTTCCTTGCTGTAACAATGTGTTCATGGCCAGTACCGTTTCTTCAATCGGCGTATTTTTGTCGGGCCTGTGGCAAAAATATAAATCCAGGTAATCAACCTGTAACCTTTGCAACGCACCATTACACGCTTCAATAACGTGTTTCCGTGATAAACCCATCTGATTTGGGCCTTTATTTTCAGTTCCGAAAAAAACCTTGCTCGATACCACAAAAGATTCGCGCGCCCAACCCTGCGATTTAAGGATTTTGCCCATTACCTTTTCTGATTTACCTTCGGCATAGCCTTCAGCATTATCAAAAAAGTTTACGCCTGCATCATAAGCAATGCCCATCAGTTCGTCGGCTACTTTATCGCTAATCTGTGCACCAAATGTTAACCAGCTTCCTAAGCTCAAAGCACTTACCTGAAGTCCGGATTTGCCTAATCTTCTATATTCCATATCTAATAGATTAATAATTTAAGTTTAAACCTTTATTTTATGATCAATATTACGTTAAAACAACCTGTATTGTTTCAGATCATAGATATTTTACATCGCGCAAACAAGAAAAGACAAGAATTACCTGCTTATTTTAAGCTTTGTAAACTTTCTGTTTTCTGAGTTAAATTTCAAAATTTATCCTTAATATTGGGGTCGGTTTCCCCGATTACAAACCATGCAACTTACCAAGTTAGAAATCAAAGGCTTTAAGAGCTTTGGCGATAAAGTAACCATCAATTTTAATGAGGGTGTTACGGCTATTGTTGGTCCTAACGGTTGCGGAAAATCTAATGTAATCGATGCCATGCGCTGGGTTTTGGGCGAGCAGAGCACCAAAGCCTTACGTTCGGAAAAGATGGAGAACATCATTTTCAACGGAACAAAAAACCGTAAACAGGCACAGCTTGCAGAGGTTTCTTTAAGCTTCGACAATACCAAAAACATCCTTCCTACAGCGTACTCGCAGGTTACCGTAACACGTAAACTCTATAGAAACGGTGATAGTGAATACCGTTTAAACGATGTTCAGTGCAGGTTAAAAGACATTACCGATCTGTTTTTGGATACCGGGATCGGATCGGACAGTTATTCGATTATCGAGCTGAAAATGGTTGATGAAATTATCACCAACAAAGAACACAGCCGAAGGTCGTTATTTGAAGAAGCATCGGGAATATCAAAATACAAATTACGTAAAAAACAGACTTTCAGTAAGTTAAAAGACACTGAAACCGATTTAGAGCGTGTAGAGGATTTACTTTTCGAAATTGAAAAGAACCTTAAAACCTTAGAAAACCAGGCCCGTAAAGCTGAGAGATACTATAAATTAAAGGAACAGTACCGCGAGTTGAGCGTACAGCTGGCTACTCACCGCATTGCTTTTTTCCGCACCGATTTGAACGCTTTAGAAATACAAGAGCAAAATCAACAGGTAAACCGCACGGAACTGAACACCAAGATTGATACCGGAGAAGCAGAACTGCAGAAATTAAAATTGGGCAGCATCAGTCAGGAAAAAAACCTTTCGGTACAACAAAAAGCAACCAACGAGTTTGTTTCAAAAATCCGTGCTTACGAAAGTGAAAAAAAGGTTAAGAACGAACAGATGCGTTTTTTACAGGAAAAAGAAACACGTTTATCAGGCGAACTCGAAAAAGATAAAAATCAGGTTAACCACATTAAATACAACATTAAGCGCTTAAATGAAGAAGTAGTGACGGAAACTGAGGTATTTAACCGACTGGAATCTGATCTAAAAAGCCTAAAATCGACCCTTGATACTTTACGCGAACAGCAACAGACCGAGAAAAACCGGATCGACAACCTGATCAAATCGGTTAACGAACTGCAAAATCAAGTGTACCAATCGCAAAAGGAAATTGATATCCTGAACATCCAAAAAGATGCGCTGGTGCAGGAAACCAACCGAAATGTAGACGATACCGAAACCAAAACCTTAGAATTAAAGGCTTTCGACCATGCCTTGGCCGAACTTGATATTCAGGTTAGGGAAAAGCAGGCCAATATTAAAAACCTTACCGAAGCCGAAGAGGTTTTAAAGGAAAAACTTGCAGGTTCAGAAAGCAACCTAAGTTCGAATAAGGAAAAACTTACGGCCGAAAACCGTAAAAAAGATGCCAAACAGAACGAATACAACCTTACTAAATCGCTGGTTGACAGCCTGGAAGGTTTTCCCGAATCAATCCGGTTTTTAAAGAAAAACAGTGCCTTTGCAAAAAGCGCACTACTCCTTTCGGATATTTTATTCTGTAACGAAGATTACCGTATTGCCATCGAAAATTACCTCGAACCGGTAATGAACCACTATGTGGTTGATCAATATAATGATGCCGTACAGGCGGTTAACCTCCTTACGGATGCCAGCCGCGGGCGGGCAAACTTTTTCATTTTAGAAAATGTTCCGGATAAAAACCCGGTTATTGGCACTCATGATGGCCTGATCTCTGCTTTATCGGTAATAGAAGTCGACAAGAAGTACCAGCATCTTTGCAACCTGCTTTTGCAGAATGTATACATTGCAGTTACAGAACAAGAAAACCTTTTTAAAACAACCCCAACCGATAGTTTGACCGTTTTGGCCAAAAACGGAAAATATGCCCAAACCAAATTCACTTTGGCGGGTGGTTCTGTAGGTTTGTTCGAAGGTAAGAGGATCGGCCGCGCCAAGAATTTAGAAAACCTTGCAAAAGAGATCAAAGCGTCAGAATCACTGATCAATCAATATAATGCAGCAATAAAGGCCGAAACAGACAATATATTTAACCTGAAAGAAGCTTCGAAAATTAACCAGATCAGTGCCCTGCAACAAGAAATGAACCGTTTAAACAACGAACACATTTCTGTGCAGACCCGCCGCGACCAGTATCAGGAATTTATCACCACGAGTGAAAACCGCAAAACAGATATTGCGCAAAAGATTGTATCAATAGAAAAGGCCCTGTCCGAAAAGTTGCCGGCATTGGTTCAACTGCAAAAAAACCAGCAAGAGGCACATATCAACCTACAGGAGCAACAGCTTAATTATCAAGAAATTGCCGATCAGGTAAATGAAAGTGCAGGTAAGTACAATCAGGACAATATCCGTTTTCACCAGCAACAGAATAAATTGTCGGGTTTGGAAAAAGATCTCGATTACCGTTTCGTACAAGAGGAGGCTTTAAATAAACGCATTGCCCAAAATGATAAAGAGTTGCAGGAAGCGCTTACCCAGATTACGGCGACCTTACAACATACCGACTTAAACGACGATACACTTTTAGAGATGTATCAGCAACGTGAAGAAATGGAAAAAGGGCTTGCAGAAGCCGAACAAGCTTATTTTACAAGCAAAGGAAGCATTAACGAGGTTGAAAACGACTTGACGAACATCCGTAAAAACCGTGAAGAAACCGATTTTCTCCTAACAGAGATTAAGGATAAGAAAAATGCCTTAAAAATTGACCTGAATGCCTTAAAAGAACGTTTAGCTGTCGAATTTAACATCGATATCAATGATCTTTTAGAAACTGATACCGAAATTGAGATTTTAGAAAGTGAATTTGAGCTTCGCCAGAAGGTTGAAAAAATGAAACGCCAGCTGGATGAATTCGGCGCCATTAATTCGATGGCGATGGAGGCTTTTAAGGAAATGGAAGAACGTTATACTTTTATCCAGAACCAGAAAAAAGACCTCAATGCTGCCAAAACCGATCTGTTGCAAACCATTAAAGAGATTGACGAGACCGCAAAAGATAAATTTATGCAGGCCTTTACCCAGGCACGCGAACACTTTATTGTGGTTTTCCGCTCTTTGTTTAACGAAGAAGACAGCTGTGACCTTATTTTATCAGACATTAACAACCCTTTAGAAGCTGATATTGATATCGTTGCCCGTCCGAAAGGAAAAAGACCTTTATCAATCAATCAGTTATCGGGAGGTGAAAAAACGTTAACAGCCACGGCCCTTTTGTTTTCGCTTTACCTGTTAAAACCTGCCCCTTTCTGTATTTTCGATGAGGTTGATGCCCCTTTAGATGATACCAACATCGATAAATTCAATAACATTATCCGTAAATTCTCCGATCAATCGCAGTTTATCATCGTATCGCATAACAAACGTACCATTGCCAGTACCGACATTATTTACGGCGTAACCATGGTAGAACAGGGCGTTTCGAGGGTTGTAGCCGTTGATTTGAGGGAAGTAGCGGCGTAATTAAAGACCAAAGCAAAAGCCTCATCAATAACAATTATTAAATAACGCCCCATAAAATTTCTCTTTCTCAAAAAAACAATATGCGTAATAGTGCTTATTCAAATATTAAAAATCTATAGTTAACACTATTTCATTATTTATGGAGCAATACTGCATCACGAGTAACATTTGAATTAGCATAACTAAAAATGTATATTTGTTATGATAACTTAAGGATATGTTAGCGACAGTTAAAGGATATTATGAAAAAGGAAAAATTGTTTTGAAAGAAAAAGCACCTGTAGTTACTAAAACAGATGTTATTGTCACCTTTCTTACAGACGACCAAGCGCCCATCATAAAAAGAATCCCTGGTGCATTAAAAGGTAAAGTATCAATCCCAGATAATTTTAATGACCCCTTGGATGATTTGAAGGAATACATGTAATGGCATCAAATCATTATCTTTTAGATACACATTGCTTAATATGGTTTCAGGAAAACAATCCAAAAATCCCAGAAAAAGTATTTGATATTATTCAAAATATAGAAAATATTATTTATTTCAGTCAAATTAGTCTGTTTGAAATCTCAATAAAACAATCTCTTGGTAAACTGCCTCAATTCACTGTAACTGTTGAGGATATTTATAATCAAGCACTTTTAGACGGTTTTACTTTTCTATCCATTGAAAATTCTTCAATTTTTAATTATTGTAGCATTCCTTTATTGAATGAGCACCGAGATCCATTCGATCGTTTATTAATTTCATCAGCAATACAACAAGAAGCAACCTTATTATCTGCTGATGAAAAGTTCAAACTGTATCCAAATATTTTAAAATTGCTTTGGCAATAACTCATTTCAAACATGAAAATCCTATATATCCTTCCCTTAGCCCTGATGCTAACCTGCTGTTCATCAGTAAAAAACCAAAATAATACGACTTCTGGCAAACTCGATACCCAATTGTTAAAAGATGTTGAGGTACTATCTTCAGATGCTTATCAGGGTAGAAAAACGGGAACAAAAGGCGCCGAAATGGCGAGGACTTATATCATAGAAAGATTCCAAAAACTAGGTTTAAAATCCTATCCCCAACATGTAAACTACGCACAGGAATTTACATTTAACGGCAGAAATGGTGCAAAAGTAAATGGCACCAACATTATTGGCTACATTCCAGGAAAAGGAACCAATGTTATTGTAGTTTCTGCCCATTACGACCATTTAGGGGTAATTAAAGATGAAGTTTATAACGGTGCTGACGATAATGCATCCGGAACTGCCGGATTGCTAAAAATCGCCACTTATTTTGCCAAAAATAAACCCAATAACACCATTGTTTTTGCTTCATTTGATGCCGAAGAAATGGGATTACAGGGTGCAAAAGCATTTGTGGCCAATCCGCCTATGCCAGTAAATACCATTGCAATCGACCTGAACATGGATATGATCAGCCATAGCGATAAAGGCGAACTTTACGTATGCGGAACTTTTAAATATCCAGATTTAAAGCGGTATGTTGACACTACCAAAACCAACATTAAACTCCTTTTCGGTCATGATGACCCCAAACAAGGTCACGACGACTGGACCAACCAAAGCGATCAGGGCGCTTTTAATGCGAAAAATATCCCCTTTTTATACTTTGGAGTAGAAGACCATAAAGATTACCATAAAGCAACAGATGAATATTCGACCATTACTAAACCATTTTTCAGTTTGGCGGCAGGCGCTGTTTTGGATGTTGTAAAACGTGTAGATGCACAAACGGGTTTACAGCAATTGCTTAAAGATAAGATGATGATGATGGACAACCCGAAGAAATCAGAGAAATTTTAAACTTATTTATCTCAACAAATAGTTCGACCTGCCCCATTCGGCAGGTTTTTTTATGTTTTGACGTTTTCAAACAAAAAATATTTACCTGATTATCAATATATTAAAAATACTACTATAAAAATAGTTTGCAAACTATTTTTATAGTAGTAACTTCATGTAACCGAACTACAAAAATAGTTGCTATGATAAAAGAACTCACAAAAGCAGAAGAACAAGTTATGCTCATCCTTTGGGAAATGGGCGAAGCCTTAGTAAAAGATGTTATTGAAAAGATGAACGAACCCAAACCCGCCTATAATACGGTTTCTACCGTGATCAGGGTTTTGGAGGGAAAGGGTTTTGTTGACCATAAAGCCATTGGCAATACCCATATCTACTTCCCTATAGTTAAAGAAGCTGACTATAAACGCTTTGCATTTGATAAAGTTATGAACAATTATTTCGAAAACTCTTACGAAAGCCTGGTTTCTTTTCTCGTAAAAGAAAAAAGTATGAGTACGAAAGAGCTTAACGAAATTATCCAACTGGCAGAAAAACTTAAAAAGGACAAATAATGGAATGGTTATATTATTTACTCGAAGCCAATCTGTACCTCGCCATATTTTATGGGTTTTACAGATTATTCCTACATCAGGAAACCTTTTACACTTTAAACAGGGCTTATTTGGTACTGAGTTCGGTACTGGCCTTTGCGCTTCCCTTTCTTCAGTTGGGGTTTTTAAAAAAAGAAATGGTTTTCACCTACACCGGATTTGTTGAGGTTCAGGAGCAAACTCCCTTTCTTACTACGGAGAACCTCAGTTTATTGCTGTACCTCGCGGTTTCATTGGTTTTCGTTGCAAAAATTACCTGGGGACTGCGCCATATTAAAAGATTGATTAACGGAGCAAGAAAAAGAAAAGAGAATGGAATTACCATAATTGAAATTGAAAACTCAAAAATGGCTTTTTCATTCTTCGATTTATTGTTTATTGATCCGAACATATCTCAAAAAGCAACCGTTTTAAAACATGAAATGGTCCACATTAAACAGCTGCACAGTTTTGATGTACTTTTTTTTGAGTTGATACAGATCTCGAGCTGGTTTAATCCCATTACCTATCTGATCAAAAACGATATCAAATTAATCCACGAATATTTAGCAGATGAAGAAACCACACAAAAGGATATCGAAAAATATGAATATGCGTTATTTCTGATCCAAAATTCTTATGGAAATCAAGAAGTTACACTTTCAAACCAGTTTTTTAATTCATCAATACTAAAAAATAGAATCAGTATGTTAAATCAAAAAAAATCTGCAAAATTGGCCAGGCTCAAATTGCTTTTTGTACTCCCGTTAACCGGATCGATGTTATGTTTATCTACGGTTGCATTTACCAAAACGTATAGCACCATGCAATTAGGGGCGAAAAAAGAAAGTTTGTCCATGGTTCTTCAAGACACGCTAAAGAAAAAATCTGATAAAAAAAGACTGCCACCTCCACCTCCTGTTGAACCTAATCCTGCAAAAACCAAAAGGGCAATGCCACTTAAAGACCAGGTTCGTTTTCCTCCTCCCATAGTAAAAAAAGATGGCAAGAAACTTCCTCCACCCGTGGTAAAAATGGATAAAAAAGCATTACCTGCCCCGCCACCGGTTGAACCAAAACCAACTAAAAATGCAAGTGATGGCGCGGCAGTACCTAAAGGACCAATACCTGTAGAAAACATCCGGGCCAAACATAACGAAACGAATAATGTTGATGTTACAGCTCCTACAGACAAAGAAGAGATTAAGGTAGTAACAGTAAAAGGTTATCCCACTTCGACAAACAAAAAGAGCAGCGAAGTCAAAAGCACTGATATCACACCAGTAAAAGAAGTTGTGATTACAGGCTATCCTATAAAAAAACAATTGTTACTGCGGTACATACACCACGTATTTCGTTTCGAAGAAATCTTCTTCAAAATAAGCTGAAAGCGGATACAGTTCTGCTTTCAGTTTGTTCTTTGTCTTAAATCATCTTTTCCCAAGGCTTAACTTCTATACCATTGCTTCTTTGCTGGCTTATAGTGCCAGTATAACATAAAATTGGCAGTACCTTTTTTTCTATATCAATCTTTTTAAAATAAAGCAACCCTTTTTGGTAATCCGTATTCATTGTAGCACCTGCTTTAACCTCAATTGCCGTAACCGAGCTTGCACTATCTAACAAAATATCAATTTCATTTCCTGTTTTATCACGCCAGTAATACAAATTATCGGTTTGTCCTTTATTTAAACGTTGTTTTAACAGATCAATCAATATCATATTTTCGAACAGGCCGCCTTTTAAAGGATGCAAACTCAATTGCTGTGAATTTTGTATGCCCAATAAGCTGCAAGCCAAACCTGTATCGTAAAAATACAATTTCGGCGATTTCATAATTACCTTATTAAAGTTATTGTAATAAGGTTTTTGCAAATAAACTATATAGCTGGCCTGCAGCACATGTAACCAGGCCAGAACTGTTTTTGCGTCAATGCCACAGTCGTTACCAATAGATTGCATATTTAAAATTTGTCCGCAACGCCCTGCACAAAGCCGTAAAAACTTCATAAACAAGGCCAAATCTGTTATATTTTTCAACTGCCTCACATCACGTTCTACGTAGGTACTGATATAGTTTGGGTACCAATCTACTGCCGCTATGCCTTTGTAAGTAGGTTCTGGATAATTTCCATTAAATATCTGGCTTTCGTAATCCTGCAAAAGCTTGGCTTTTTTCAGTTCTTTCAAACTGCAGGGGAGCAAATGAAGGTACGCTACCCTACCGGCTAAGGTTTGCGAAATACTTTGCTGCATTAAAAAATTATTGCTTCCGCTAAGAATAAAAAAACCTGGCTTATCTATCTCATCAACAATTTGCTGAATATAAGAAAACAAATGAGGGAGTTTCTGTACCTCATCTAAAATAGCCCCATTTTTAAACTGCTTTAGAAAGCCATTTGGATCTTCTGTAGCAAATTCGGCTATATCAGGATTTTCTAAAGATACATAAGGTTTACGTGGAAAAGTTTTTCTACAAATTGTTGTTTTACCACTTTGCCGCGGACCCACTACAGCAACCACCCTAAATTTAGAAGCCAATTGCTTTAATTTTATTTTACCAACGCGCGCTATCATCACACAAAGATAATTTATTTTTTTTGATAAATCGGGAATCAAATTCCATATTTATCAAAAATATAATAATAAAATACTAATTATCACATTATTACGAAGCAAGAAAAAAAAATATTATTGAAATTTAAATAATCAATCTAAAATAGATATAATCAAAATCGAGAAATCATCCCTTTAAAGCAACCGAAACCATCAATACAACAAACAGCCGGATTAAAACTACTGCGGCACATACACCACGTATTTCGTTTCGAAGAAATCTTCTTCAAAATAAGCTGAAAGCGGATACAGTTCTGCTTTCAGTTTTGATTCTTTGATCTCTTCAGCCAAATCGCCACCTTTTAAATATAAAATACCATTGGGAATGGCGTTAATAGATTCTTTTTTGAATTTACCCTGTATCCATGGATAAAATTCGCCCAAACGGGTAACCGCCCGCGATACGATAAAATTAAATTTCTCTTTGATCTGTTCGGCCCTTAAATGATCGGCCCTTAAATTCTCCAAACCCAATGCAGAAGCAACTTCTTTCACCACTTTAATCTTTTTGCCAATAGAATCGACCAGGTAAAATTCTGTCTCAGGGAATAAGATAGCCAAAGGAATACCCGGAAAACCTCCACCTGTACCCACATCAAGCACAGATTCGCCTGCCTTAAATGAACAGATTTTAGCTATTCCCAACGAATGGAGTACATGGCGCTCATACAGTTCTTCAATATCTTTTCTCGAAATTACATTGATCTGCGCATTCCAAAAGCTATATAAATCAAACAGCTGCGAAAATTGGGCTACCTGTTTTTCGGTTAGATCAGGAAAATATTTTAAAACGATATCGGGCTTTACTTCAAGCATATTGTAGTTACTAAAGGATGATGAATTATTTCCAGTTTACTTTTTTCTTGCCAAAGAGGGCTAAAAATCCGTTAAGGGTTAAAAACAGGAACAAAAGTATGTCTAAAATCGGGAACCACCAACGTAAATCGCCATAGTTTAAGCGTTTTAGCAATTTTGGATAAATAAAACACCTAATGATAATGCTCAAAGCCAAAATCCCTAGGGCTACATATTGTGCTTCTCTGCTAAAAAACATACAGGCGGCAAAAAAAGCATAAAATAAAAACTGGAATACAATCTGAAGGCTCAAAATAAATTTATGCTTCGATTTATATAGCTTCCCGGCACCAAAATGGCGTTTTTTCTGTCTTAAATAACCACCCCAGGTTTTGTTTGGCACGCTCCATACATGGCTGTCTTTATGCAAACGGATTTCAGTATTAGAACGGTTGGCATGTGCATTTACGAATAAATCATCATCTCCTGATGGAATGTGCATGTGTGCGGCAAATCCCTTATTTTTAAAAAAAAGTGATTTTTTATAGGCCATATTACGTCCAACCCCCATATAGGGCATACCTTTTAATGCAAACGACAGGTAATTAACCGCTGTAAAAAAGGTTTCGAAACGGATCAGCGCGTTCAAAAGGCTTCTTTTTTTCATGTATGGTGAATATCCCAGTACAATTTCTGTGCGCTCATCTGCAGGCTGCTGCATATCCATTAACCAATGCTCCGATGCCGGTTCGCAGTCGGCATCCGTAAAAACCAGCCAATCGTATTTTGCAGCTTTAATTCCCATGGTTACTGCAAATTTCTTCCCGGCAATAAATTTATCGTTATCTAAAATTTTAACTACTTTAAGGTTAGGGTATTTCTTCTCCAGCTGCTCTAAAAACTCTTCAGTACCATCCCAAGAGCGGTCGTTTACCACTACAACCTCAAATTCGGGATAATTTTGATTAAACAGCGAAGGCAGGTACTGCTCCAGATTTACAATTTCGTTGCGGGCACAAACAATAACACTTACCGGCTTGCGGGCTGATAAAGGTAATTCTTCGATGCTTGTATTGGCCAATTTTAGGTGAACAAAAAGTACATAGTAAAGCTGAACCAAAAGGCAAAAAGCCAGTATAGAGAGCAGAATAATTTCAAGCGGGGTTAATATCACGATGGTAAAATAAATAGGCGCAAATTTCTCATTTTTAATCTGTAAATCACTTTTATGTGGATAAAAAATTAAACAAAAATATGCCCTCAATTTTTGCTATTTTTGGCAGATTTTCGACGAGGAAAAAGACATATGAACCGTTTACCTTCAAAATAACAATTAGTATCTAATAAAGTGTATTTTGATGGAAATAAGCTCCATCTGACAACTGGAGAAAAATAAATAACAACAGATGAAATTTAGTTTACAGGCTAACGATCCACTATCTAAAGCCAGGGCAGGCACAGTAACAACTGCCCATGGCGAAATACAAACCCCTATTTTTATGCCTGTGGGTACGGCAGGAACGGTTAAAGCCGTTCATCAGCGCGAACTGAAAGACGATATAGATGCGAAAATCATTCTTGGAAATACCTACCACCTTTATTTAAGACCAGGACTTGATATCCTTGAAAAAGCTGGCGGATTACATAAATTTATCGGTTGGGACCGCCCGATTTTAACAGATAGCGGTGGTTATCAGGTGTATTCTTTAAGTAAAGTGCGTAAAATCAAAGAAGAAGGTGTTACTTTCCACAGCCATATTGATGGATCTAAACACCTTTTCACCCCTGAATATGCCATGGATATCCAGCGCACCATTGGGGCCGATATCATTATGGCCTTTGATGAGTGCACCCCATATCCGTGCGACTATGCCTATGCTGCGCAATCGATTAAAATGACGCACCGCTGGTTAAAGCGCTGCTGCAC
>Ga0308165_1001685_pt1 | contig 29845 bp, 24 predicted proteins | sample PhyWR2_FD_201032 | JGI IMG/M metagenome (GOLD analysis project Ga0308165, IMG submission 201032) | Phyllosphere microbial communities from UC Gill Tract Community Farm, Albany, California, United States - DLSLW.R2 | ecosystem: Host-associated > Plants > Phyllosphere > Unclassified | place: USA... | reverse complement strand
TCATCGTCTTCTTCTCCAGGTTCGAGTTCGCATCCGAACCCTACCAGAAGATCGACGGTGGCCACCCTCTCAGGGAAACCTTCCTACACCACCCCGCGGGACACGACCGTCTACTTAGGGCGGAAAGCCGCTGGCACCTCGCGATCAGGGCAGGTCGTTCCTGAGCCGCCCAATGATCTGCTGATTTGCCCAAACCGGCCGTTTGTTAGTCCATAATGATCAAATGAACCAACGGCTCGTTTTAAGTTGGTGACTTGCGCTGAGGAACCGCCGGTATCAGGAGTGGGAACGGACATCCGTTCGCGGCCGAATGTGCCCACCACCAGAGTGATCGATGCGATAGGGCAACTAGACGGGAACCCATCCTGTTGCCGCACATTATTCGGTTACAGCGTGGGCGCTTCTGACAACCGATTATGACACAATCGGATTGATCGAGGTTAATCCGCTGTAGAATCTCACAATTCGAAACATGCTCCCGAGTGACTCAGGAGCGCTTTTCAGCCAAGGGTGGTTGAAATAGTGGGCATCCGTAAGGGACCAAGTGACGCACGATACAAATCCGGTCGACCTGACCAACTGTGATCGAGAACCCATCCATCTCCTTGGAGCCATCCAGCCGATCGGCTTCCTCATCGCAGTCAGCACCGATTGGATCGTCGCCCGGACATCAGCCAACATCGGGGCCTTCACGGGATATGAACCCGGCGCGATTATCGGCAACCCGCTCGCAGATTTCTTGCCCGGCCAGCTCATTCATGACCTGCGCAACCGTGTCGCCTATCTCGTGGCGCCCGACATGGTGGAACGATTGTTCGCCTGCAGGCTGACTGAAAGTGGACAGCCTTTCGATGTGGCGATCCACCTGTCCCATGGGCAGATCATTATTGAGTTCGAGCCCGGCGCCGAAAGCATCGGAGACGCCAGCGGGACGGTTCGTGCGATGATGGCGCGACTGGACACCAAGCCCGACCTGACGTCGTTCTACAAAGAGGGCGCCCGCCAGGTTCGCGCCCTTCTTGGGTACGACCGGGTGATGGTTTACAAGTTCGACGGCGATGGCGCCGGCGAGGTAGTTGCCGAGGCGTGCAAGCCAGGAATCGGCTCGTTTCTGGGGCTGCACTATCCCGCCAGTGACATACCCAAGCAGGCGCGGGCGCTCTACAAACGGAATCTTCTGCGCGTGATCCGCGACGTGAACTCTACCTCGGTGAGCATTGTGCCCGAGCTGGATGCCGAGCGCAAACCGCTGGACTTGTCGTTGTCGGTCCTGCGATCGGTGTCTCCGATCCACATCGAGTACCTCAAGAACATGGGCGTCGAGGCGTCACTGTCGATCTCGATCATCGTCGACGACGAGCTGTGGGGACTGTTTGCCTGTCACCATTATTCGCCCAGTTCGCCGACCTTCGAACGCCGTTCGGTCAGCGAACTGTTCTCGCAGATGTTCTCAATGCGTTTGGAAAGCCGGGAGCGCCGGGAGCTTGTCGAGTACGAGCGGCGAGCCCGTGACATTTCCGACCAGCTGCTGGGCGCTGTCGCTTCCGACGAGACGCTCCTCAAGGACCCGGACTGGCTTGGCGACATCCTGACGAGTGCGATCCCTGCAGACGGCGTGGGTGTTTGGATCAACGGCAACTATGCGTTCTCTGGCGTGGCGCCGCCCAGCGAAGACTTCCGCCGTATCGTCCGCGCCCAAGGTCTTTTCCACCGATCATATCGGTTCCCTGATCGACGGGGCAGACCATTTCGCGAAAGCTGCTTCCGGGCTTCTGGCGATCCCAATATCGCGATCGCCGCGCGATTACGTGGTCCTGTTCCGGTCCGAAATGCGGCAGTCGGTCCGCTGGGCCGGGGATCCGCACAAGCCGGTCGAATATGGCCCCAATGGCCCACGATTGACGCCGCGCGAAAGTTTCGCGGAATGGAATGAACTGGTCGAGGGGAAGTCGACGCCGTTCTCTCCCACGGAGCTGCGGGTCGCCGAGACGCTGCGTGCGACCCTGATCGAAGTCGTCCTCCGACTGGCCGACGAGGCCGCCGCACAGCGCCAACAGGCTAACGCACGGCAGGAGTTGCTGATCGCCGAGCTGAACCATAGGGTGCGTAACATCCTGGGCGTCATTCGCGGCTTGGTTCGCCAGTCTCAGCCCGACGAGGACGCGGTGCGCGACTTCGTCAACGTGGTCGATGGGCGCATCCATTCGCTGGCTCGTGCCCACAACCAGATCACTGACGATCACTGGGGTCCTGCGCCCCTACAGGCGTTAATCGACGCCGAGGCGGCGGCATTCGCTGCACACAAGGAAAGCTCGATCCACTACAAAGGGCCACCGGTCCTGCTCAACCCGCAGGCCTACTCGTCGATGGCGCTTGTCGTGCATGAGCTTGTGACGAATTCGACTAAATACGGAAGCCTGTCGGGCGATGGGGTCGTCGATATCGAATGGCGCAACGAGGCAGGCGAGGACCTCTACCTCACTTGGACGGAGAGCGGCGGGCCAGAAGTTCGCGAGCCGACGCGCAAGGGGTTTGGCACAACGATCATCAAGAGGTCGGTCCCCTATGACCTCGGCGGATCGGCCGAAATTGAATATAACCGCGATGGCGTCAGAGCCTCTTTCCGCATCCCCACTCGGCACATTTCGGAGCCACGGAAGTTTGACAGCAAGCAGGTGAGGTTGCCGAATTCCAGGCGGTTCTCTCACATGCCCCATGTGTCGAAGGAGCCGGTTAAGCCGGACCTGCTGGCGGGCCTTTCGACGCTGATCGTCGAAGATAGCCTGATTATTGCGCTCGACGCCGAAGACATCTTGAGCCGTTTCGGCGCCGCGATCGACACGGCTTCGAGCCCGGAAGGCGCTCACGGCGCTCTTGACAGGGGCTTGCCAGATTTCGCCGTGCTCGACATCAACCTTGGTGACCAGAACAGTTTCGGCATCGCCGATCGCCTGTCTGACGCAGGCGTGCCCTTCTTCTTCGCCACGGGTTATGGGGAACAAGCGCTGCTACCTGCAGAGCACCGCTCTCGGATCGTAGTCCAGAAACCTTACACCACCCATAATCTCGCCCGTGCGGTGGAGGAATTGCTCGGCGTAGGCGGGGATGATCATTAAGCCAGCTCTAGGATCGAAATACCCAAGCATCACTGGCATCCGAATACGCGGATGTCTGGGCGCACTGCTACCAGGCAACCCAATCAAACGGCAATGGCCAGTTCTGGAAAGAGTGGCCATTTACGCGCGAGCCGAGGAACGGTTTGAGTTGGTCAACACGTGTCGGGATAGCGGACCAACTGAACCTGGGATCATGAAATCGGCGGCTGAGCGTCAGTGAAGGGTCGAAAAGTCGCTCCCAGCACCCCGAGATCATGGTCGACTATTGTCGCCATGAATTCGTCCAGGGCGCAGTACATTGTTTCCCGCTGCATCCACTGCATCGATATCGCTGCCGGTGCTCAATAAGGGGTCGATGATCTCGCGCTGGTCGAACAAGGCACGCATCATGATGGCGATTCGTTCGGCGGCGTTACGCAGGTTCGGGTCCGCTCAACCGGCGAGCAGGCGCCTCGCGATGCGCGGTCGGTTTTGAACGCGGCACTCGTCAGTGGGCTGCCACTCGCCGCCGTGCCGTTCGGATCGACGCCGCGATCGAGCAGCAGAGCGGCGGTGGTCTCGGGTCTGTGATATGCCGCAAGGACCAGTCAACACATGCGCATCGCTCTTTGGATCGCCCCAGACCCGCAAGGTTGCAGTCAGCTGGCGCCGATTTCGTCGAACACTTGTGCGACGATGGCGGCGCGGGCGTCGTCGTTGACGTCTACCGAGACCGAGATCGGATCGGACAGCGGCGCGTCGCCTCGTTCGGCTTCCAGATGAGTGGCGGTGTCGCCGCCGCTGCGCTTTTCGCCTGCACTGTTTTCATCGCCAGCCGATGATACGAACACGTCGGTCCTCTCGAAGCCGTGTTCCTGTACCAGTCGTTCCACCGCAAGTTCGGCGTCTCGGCGGGTATTGAACGTGCGCTCTATGGTGGCAGTCATGGTTATCTCCTTTGGCTGCAAATGTGTTGCCTATCGGTGATCGGCGTCGTTGCCCCCGGCCGAACCGGGCTCGGCCATCTTGCGATGCTGTTCGGCCAGGACCGCGGCGGGCATGACGTGCGCCGCCGCTGCCTGGATCTTGTTTTTCCAGCCCGAGACGATGTGCGCATCGCCGTTCATCAATGCCTTCCACCCGTCACGGGCGACGTCGGCGGGATCGCTCTTGCTCCGGGAAGCGCCGACGCTGGTGTCGAGCATGTCGGCGCGGTCGAAGAATTCGGTCTCTACCGGACCCGGCATCAGCGTCGTGACGGAGACGCCCTTCGCGTCCTTGATCTCATTGCGCAGAGCGTCGGCGAAGCTGTCCACGAAAGCCTTTGTGCCGTTATAGACGGCCTGGAAGCTGCCGGGGATAAATCCGGCGATCGAGCCGGTTATAAGCACCTTGCCGTCATCGCGCGCCACCATGCTCTTGAGCACGCGCTGCAGCAGATAGAGCGTGCCGGTGATGTTGGTGTCCACCACCCGTCGCCAGTCAGCCACATCCTGGTCGAGGAAACCATGTCCTAGACCCCGGCCAGCATTGGCACACAGAAGATCGATGCGGCGGCCGGCGGCAGCGGCCAGAACGGCGTCGACGCCCTCGATCGTCGACAGGTCCGCCTGCACGGCGTCCACCGATACACCATGAAGGCGGAAGTCCCGTGCGGCTGCCTCGATCAGATCTTCGTCGGCCACGACCAGCAGGTCGTAGCCGTTTTCAGCCGCGATGCTCGCCAGTTCGAAGCCGATGCCGGTGGAGGCGCCGGTAACAATCGCAAATTTATCAGCCATCTGTCTGCTCCTATTCGGCCGCTACGGCGGTGTCTGTGAAGCCGGGCTTGAGCACGACCTTGGTCACTTCGTTCTGGTTGTCGTGGAACATCTTGTAGCCCTTGGGGGCGTCCTCCAGGCTCATGCGGTGCGAGATCAGGAAGGTGGTATCGATCTTGCCCTCGACGATCGCGCTGAGCAGACCCGGCATGTAGTGCTGGACGCTGGTCTGGCCGGTCTTGAGCGTAAGCCCTTTTTCCATGAACGCACCGAGCGGGAACTTGTCGACGATGCCGCCATAGACCGCAGGCATCGAGACGCGCCCGCCCTTGCGGCAGGCGACGATCGCCTGGCGGATCGAGTGGATGCGATCGGTGCCAAGGAACGTCGAGGCCTTGATCTGGTCGACTACGTTGTCGACGAAGAAGCCGTGCGCCTCCAGCCCCACCGCGTCGATCACCGCGTCTGGGCCGATCCCGCCGGTCATTTCCATCAGTGCCTCGTAGGTCTTCGATTCCTCGAAGTTGATCGTCTCCGCCCCAAACTTGCGCGCCAGTTCCAGCCGGCGCGGAAAGTGGTCGATGGCGATTACCCGCGCCGCGCCCATCAGAAAGGCCGATTGCACCGCGAAAAGCCCGACCGGACCGCAGCCCCAGACGGCGACGGTGTCGCCGGGCTCGATGTCGGCGTTTTCTGCGGCCTGCCAGCCGGTAGGCAGGATGTCCGACAGGAACAGCACCTCATCGTCGTCCAGCCCATCGGGCACGACGATGGGGCCGACATCGGAGAAGGGCACACGCACGTATTCGGCCTGGCCGCCTGCATAGCCACCGGTCAGGTGGCTGTACCCGAACAGTCCCGACATCGGCTGGCCGTAAAGCTCCATGCCGATGTCCTGGTTGTCGGCCGGGTTGCCGTTATCGCACGCGGAATACTGGTGCTTGCCGCAATGATAGCAACTGCCGCAGGCGATGGTGAAGGGAACGACCACGCGCTGGCCTTTGACCAGCGTCGAACCCGGCCCCGTCTCGACCACTTCGCCCATGAATTCATGGCCGAGAATATCGCCGGCCTTCATCGTCGGGATATACCCGTCGTAAAGGTGAAGGTCGGAGCCGCAGATTGCGGTCGAGGTGATCTTGATGATCGCATCGCGCGGGTTGAGGATCTCGGGATCGTCGACGGTATCGACGCGGACATCATGCTTGCCGTGCCAGGTCAGTGCGCGCATCAGGCGATCTCCTCTTGAAGCTGCGCGCGGGTGCGCGACGAGATGGCGACTTCGCCGGTTTCCATGAGTTGCTTGAAACGCCGCAGGTCTCGGCGCGCCTGAATTGCGGGCTCGCGCTGGAACATCTTGGCGATGAGCTTGCCGACCACGCCTGCGGGCGGGTCGTAAACGATCGTGGCGGTGACGATCGTACCGCGATCGCCTGCATCGCGGAATTCGATGCGGCCGCTGTTGGGAACATCCGCGCCCTTCGCCGAGGCCCAGGCGATCAGTTCGCCGTCCCGGTCATCGGTCAGGTCTGCATCCCATTCCACCAGCTTGCCGCCCGGTGCCTTGACGACCCAGTGCGAACGCGTGGGCGAGAGGATGTCCACCCGCTCGACGTTGTCCATGAACGTGGGCAGCCGGGTGAAGTCGCGCCAGTATGCGTAGAGTTCGGCGCGAGGGCGGTTGATCGTGACGGTGCGCCCGATCAAGGTGTCGCCGCGCATGTGCCCGAGCGCCTGCATCGCGGCATCCCGTGTGGCCCCGGATTTCGAGGTGGTGGGCGGCGCGTCGTCATTCTGGGTTGCCATGCCTGCTCTCCATCTGTTGGGATATACAGCCGATCCGCTGGCCACGGCCGCTTCACAGTTGGAACGAGCGCCAGGCACATAAAGACCCCGGAAGACCGTAAGATAGTCTCGCCGGGGGAACGGCCTGGCGCAATGCGACGTCAGGGCGCCAGCGCGTCCAGCAGACTTTCGACACGCGCGATGCGATCGTCCGTGGCTGGACGTGGCTGGGAAAGGATCCAGCGCCCTTTCTTTTCGACAAGACCCGCCGCCCCGGCCTCGATCGTGCATTCGCGGCGCGGAGTGAGGGCTATCGCTGCGGGCCCGGCGTCGATGCGCGCGATCCGCAGGGCCCGGGCGGCAAGGCGAATGCGCGCATGAGCAAGAAGTCCGCTCACTTCGGCGGGCAGGGGGCCGAAACGATCCAGCAGCTCATCCTCGAAGGCATCGAGGCCGGCTTCATCCTCGATGCGCGCCAGCCGGACGTAAAGCGACAGCCGCAGGTCAGGTTCGGGAATCCAGCTTTCGGGAAGCGCGCCCATGACGCCGAGATTGAGTTCGGGGCTCCACCGCTCGACGGCTTCACCGCGCGCGGCCCGCAGCGCGGCGCCCAGCAGGTGCTGGTACAGATCGACGCCGATGAGCTTCATGTGCCCGGCCTGATCGTCGCCAAGCAGGTCGCCGGCACCTCGCATGTCGAGGTCCCGGGCGCTGATCGCGAAGCCCGCGCCCAGTCGGTCGAACGTGGCGAGCGTGCGCAGCCGCTTGAGCGTGCGCGCTCCGATAGCGTCCTCGCTTTCGATCAGCAGGATGACTTGACCGCGCCGGTTGCCGCGCCCCACCCGGCCGCGCAACTGGTGCAATTGCGCCAGCCCGAAGCGATCGGCGCGCCAGACGATCATTGTGTTCGCGCGGGGAACGTCGAGACCCGCTTCGATGATGTTGGTCGCCAGCAGGATGTCGCCGCGGCCTTCACCGAAGCCGACCATGACATCGTCGATTTCGGCCGGCGACATCTTGCCGTGCGCTTCGACCAGCGTCAGATCGGGCGCGGCGCGGCGGATTTTTTCGGCGACGGTCGCCATGTCCTCGATACGTGGAACGACGACGAAGCTCTGACCGCCGCGCGCCTTCTCGCGGGCCAGCGCGGTGCGAAGAGGCGCATCGTCGTAGCGGTTGATGCTGGTGCGGATGGGTTGGCGGCGCGCGGGAGGGGTGGCGATGACCGACATCTTCTGCAGCCCGACCAGCGCCGCCTGCAGGGTGCGCGGGATCGGCGTGGCGCTCAGGCTAACGATATGGACAGTGCCCAGGCCGCGCAGGCGCGCCTTGTCGGCGGCGCCGAAGCGCTGCTCCTCGTCGATCACCACCAGTCCCGGCCGAGCATAGTCGACGCCCTTGGCCATGACGGCGCCGGTGCCTACGACGATGTCGATGGAGCCATCGGCGAGACCGGACTTCGTAGCCTTCTTTTCTGCAGCGGTGCTCAGGCGGGAAAGCCCGGCGACGGTGATCGTCGTGTCCGCAAAGCGGCGGCGAAATGTTTCCAGATGCTGCCTCACGAGCACGGTGGTCGGCGCGGCGACGATTACCTGGAAGCCGGCCAGCGCGGCCAGCGCTGCGGCGCGCAGTGCGACTTCGGTCTTGCCATAGCCTACGTCGCCGATGACCAGCCGGTCCATCGGCCGGCCGCTCGCCAGATCATCCCGCACGGCCGAGATCGCCCGGGACTGATCGGCTGTCTCGTTGAACGGGAAGCCGTCTGCGAAGCGCTCGTAGGCGGCGGGGTCGGGTGCCATGACGGGCGCGGTCAGGGTCTCGCGCTCCCGCGCCAGCTGGGTCAGGGCCTTTGCGCTCTGTTCGATCGCGGCATTGATCGACGCGCGGCGTTTGTGCCAGGACGAGCCATCGAGCTTGTCGAGCGTCACCACGTCGCTGTCGGCGCCGTAGCGCCAGATGCGATCCGCCTCGCCTATTGGGACTAGGCGCCGCGCGCCGTCCGCATATTCGAGCACGATCCTGTCGATGCAAGTCCGCTCGTCCGCCGTGTTGTCGGCCGCCGACGTCTCAAGCCCCAGCACGCGCGCGACGCCGTGGTCTTCGTGAACAACCAGGTCGCCGCTGCGGATTTCGACATCGGTTTGCCAGGGATTGGCTGTCACCACATTCCCGCCGCCGATCAAGGCGCGGCTGCCCATCAGGTCGGCCGCAGCCACAAGGACGACATTCGCGTCGACATAACCGGCGTCGACAGGTGCCGTCAGGCTGGCTCCGCTGCCGACGGGTATTTCCTTGACCTGCGACCATGCGCCGAGTTCGGGAAGGTCCAGCGACAACCGCCGGGAAACCTTGCTGCGCAGAAAGCGAAGGTCGCGCGCACTGCCGGCCAGCACGAATGCGCGCCCTTCCGTAAGCAACGGTTGCACGAAGCGCGCCATGGCGGAAAGCGGCGCGCGTTCGTTGGCGAAACGCGGCACCGGCATGAAATCCGCGTCGAATGGCGGCGCCGCCCAATCCTTGCAGGCCTTCTGCCAGGCGCCGTCCTCTACCGCGTCCAGCCGATCGGGCGCATCGCCAGCGGCGTCGCGCGCAAGCTGGATGAAGCGGCGGCGACGATGATCGGCCTTTTGAGAGGCCGCGAGTATGCCCGGCGCGAGATGCGCCAGGATGGAGGTTGCCTTGCCAATGGGCGGTTCGGCAGCGCGCCCAATCTCCAGATGCTCCAGTTCATCGATCGTAAGCTGCGTTATCGGATCGTACGATCGGATTGCGGCAATCTTTCCAGCCGCCAGTTCGATGCGCGCCGGGCCGCCGGCATCGCCTGGATAGATGTCGATGACCTCGCCGCGCACTGCCATTTCGCCCGGCTCGTCAACGCGGTCGTCAGCAAAATACCCAAGGTCTGCAAGTTGTATCGCGAAAGATTGCATGTCGGCCTTGTCGCCGGGCCGCAGCGTGGGCGGTGCGCTGTCGAATGCGCGGGGCTCGGGATAGCGGCGGGCCGCGGCTTCGCCGCTCAGGATGCAGACGACGGGCGCGGCCCCGGCAAGTCGAAGCGCTCGCAGGGCGGACGCGCGCCGTCCCGCATTTGCCGGCGTCGCCGGAGCGGTTTCGCCGGGAAGCGCATCGCTGGAAGGCACGTGGACGACCTGCCCTTGCGGTGCCAGCGCCCTGACCGCCTCCGCCAACGCTTCGGCTTCCTGCTCGTCGTCCGCCAGGAATGCGACGGTTCCGTCGTTCAGGGCTTCGGCGATACGCGCCGCAGTGAAGGCCAGGTTCATACGGCCCCTCCGAAGCAGGCGCGCCGGTCGTTTGCAGAAGGAACGATCGTCCATTCCCGCGCCTCACGCCACTTTGCTGGGTCAGTCAGGGTTCGGTCCTTGCCTAAGAAGGATTACCGTGCGCGTGGATGCGCCGGCCATCATAGCTTCACAACGCACGGGACAGGCAAAGGAGCTAGGCCACGCCCGCTAAATCGCATTGATCTGTGTTATGGCAGGCATGGCATCGTTGCGGCGTTACGCGGCGATGGAGGTCAGGTGAGGCAGTCCCGTCAGGCCCCCTTCGCGCGTTCCCGCAAGAACGACGGGCAGTGTGATTTGCGCGGGACTGTGCGAGATCAGTTCGGGTCCTTGCGACTGCGCTTGCGCCCGGTCGTCATCAGATCCGGTTTTTTTGGCGGTTTCCATCCCGGAGGCGGCGTTACGTGCTGACGGCTTGTCCCCAGACCCATTGCCCCCGGTTTCTGGCGGACGAGGCCGGAGGGATCGATGTCGCTTTCAGGAGCGTCGCCGGGAAGCCCGCGCAAGATGCTGATCTGGTCGCGCAGCTGTGCAGCCTTCTCGAATTCTCCCTGCGCGGCTGCGGCGTGCATCGCACGGAGGAGTTCCTCCAGCTGTGCCTCGCCGCGTTCCATCACCGGAATGCCCAGCGCAGCGCCTGCGCGACGCCGAGCGTGCCCGCGCGGACCAGGGGCGTGCCGAGCGGCGAGGGCGACAGGCCATGCATGGCGCGCGCCCAGCGAGGCAACAGGTCGACGCCGGCCTTGGCGGCAAGCCGGCCCGGCACCGCAGCGAGGCGATTAGATGCCGGCGGGCGCAGGATCAGGCCGGCGACTTCGGCCGTTCGCGCATCCGCCCTTAGCGAAGGCCGCATCGCGGCGATCAGGCGCTGCGCTTCGCCGCGCGTGCGCGGCAAGGGCTCTGCTCCAAGCGCACCGCCGATCGGTGCCATTTCGGCAAAGTATCGGTCCTGATCCGTGCGCGACATCCATGGCTCGCCGTAGCGCATCCAGGCGTTGAGAAAGCTGGTGGTTTCGGTGACATGCACCCATGCCAGCAATCTCGGGTCGTTCGCGTCGTAAGGGGTGCCGTCAGGCATCCGGCCCTTGACACTATTATGAACGGACCGGACCCGCTGGATCACCGCCTCGGCCTCTGCCTTGTCGGCATAAGTGGTTGCGGCGATGAAGCGGGCGGTGCGCCGCAGCCGGCCGTGCATGTCAGCGCGGAAGTTCGAATGGTCCCATACCCCGGCCAGAACGCCGGGATGAAGCATCTGCATTAGGAGACTGGCGATCCCGCCGGCCATCATCGAGGCGACATCGCCGTGGACCCGCCAGGCGACTGATGTCGGCGCCAGCAGCGCGTTCCGGCTCCTGACCACCGGCGTCTCGCCCCGGCTGCGGTCGTTGAACAGGGCAACGACTTGCCGGCGGATGGCCTGTTTCATGGGATTGGAGGTTGCACCGCGAGCGCTCATGGAGGTTCAACGTGCCAAACACGTAATCGCTCCTAGGAATGGGCGGGCGCGGCGGCTGGCGGCCGAAGCCTTACGAACCGCTTTGCGACTTTGGCGTTCCGTTGCCGGGGTGGACGCACAGAGAGCGCGTCCCGGGGGCCAATCAACATCTCGAAATCAGTCGCTGCCGGTTACGGACGCCAACCATTCTCCATAAGGTGTATTTCTCGCCATATGCCGATTCAAGTCGGGGGCACCGTCATCCCACCAGACAGGCCCCCGTTCGCCGAGGGCGTGCTTGGCCTTGTCCACCGCTTCATGGGCCTCATCTTCGCCTTTTTGATCGCTAACCCGCTTTGCCGCACCGACCGCGCGCCGCGCGGTCATCAGCTGATCGACCAGCTTCTCTCGCTCCAGGTCGGAAAGCGATGGGTCGGACATCCGCCATAACCGGCCGCGCACCACGAAATATCGTCCGTCAGGCGTCACCGGGAAACCGCTCCCCACTGTTTTTGGTACGGCCATCCGATCCTCGACGATCAACGGTGCATTGTAGCGAAAGTGTTGTTCGTCATATCTCGACATCCTTGCCAAGCAGCGTCTTCACATACATGCGTTTGACCATGACAAAAACGGCGATCGTCAATGGTGCCGCAAGCAGAACGCCAAGCGCTCCGAACAGTGTTCCTGCCGCGACGACGGTGAAGAGGAGCACAGCCGGCGGCACATCCACTGCCTGTTTCTGGATCATCGGCTGCAGGAAATTGCCCTGCAACTGCTGGATCACGACAAACAGGAGCACCGTCCACAGCGCGGTCGCCGGGGATTGGGTGAACGCAAGCAGGACTGCCGGTACACCCGAAATTACCGGCCCGATCATCGGGATGACGTCGAGCAGTCCGGCGATCACGCCCAGCCCGCCCGCAGACGGCACGCCCAGTAGCGCAAGACCGGTCGATGTCAGCGTGGCAACCACGACCGAAGAGATCGCCTGTCCCTTCATCCAGCCATTCAGGCCGTGGCCGGTATCCTTCAGACCGGCCTCTGCAGGCGGCACCGCACTGTCGGGCAGCAAAAGAAGAAAGCCCCGGCGATACACGCCGGGATCGGCGGCAAGGAAGATCGCCGCGAAGATGACGAGCACGAGGTTGGTCACGCCGCTGCCGATCGCGAGCATATACGTGCCGATCTTGGAAACAGCGCCAGAGAGGCTGTCCTTGCCTTGCTCCAATATGCCGTTGGCCGCACTTCCCATGCCCATCCGTTCAAGGAAAGCCTGGAGCTGTTCCACGCCATTGGGAAGGCTTTGGCGGATCATGTCGAACTGGCTGGTCAACTGGGCACCGAAAAGCACAAGAGCGCCGATAAACGTCCCGAGCAGGAGGATAACGGCGATCCCCAGCGCCCATGCGCGGCCGATCGAGAGAATGGAGCAGATGGCGCGCGCTATCGCGTCGAACACCACCGCCAGGACGACGGAGGCGAAAACGAGCATGAGAAAGCTGGCAAGCCGCACGAGCAGAAGGCCGACGCCCAGAATAGCGATGACCATAACGGCAGCGACCGCGATCCGGCTAAGCGTCCAGTAAGGCTGTTCTGTACGGGGGGATGTAAATTCCACTCGGTATTCCTTTTACCAACTGTGCGGCCACGATCGGCGCCAGTGCCTGCTGGCGCGGTCGCCGGCACTCGGCATGACGATAGGCCGGCGTGCCGTTTCTGGCCATCGACCCATTGTCGTTCCAACTTGATGGTGTGGCTTACTTCTCGCCGACAACCGCGCCCGCAGTGCCGCCCACGATGGCACCATTCGAACAACCACCCAGCGCCGAGCCCGCGACGAGGATCAGGGCCAGTCCGGTTGCCGTTTTGATAGTCATGAATTTCGTTCCTGTTACTGTGACGGCTTGAGCGAGCGATCCTGTATAAAGTTCCAAGAAAAATTGCGGAAAATTATACACTTGCTGTTGCGCAGCTGGAAACATTCGCCTGGACCTACTGGCACGGCGTTTGTGGTCGCGGCAGCCGCGAGACGAAATTTTTGGTTTTACTTCCGGCACGGGTATCGCTGCGTATCGGCCTAGCATTGGGCATCAGGCGAAATCGAACCGACGATGCCCAGGGGCTCTTCAGTATAGCGTAATCCCCGTCGGCTAAATTGCATGCCGCGCAGAACAAATACTTTGCTCTTGAATTACCTCTGGAATCCGTAGAATTGCCAAGTGGTCCAATTGGGCGAGTCCGAACCACTCACACTCACGCGCAAAAGGCTGGGAAGAATGTCCGAGAACGAAAATCCGTCTGACGTCGCTGCTCTGACGGTACAATTGCTTAGCGCGTACCTCGCCAACAATACGGTCCCGTCTGCGGACCTCGCGGGTCTGATCCAGTCAACCAAAGCGGCTTTGACGCAGGACGCAGTTCTGGCCGAACCTGAAGCAGAGACGCCGACGTTCACTGCTGCTGTTTCTGCACGCAAAAGCCTGGCTTCACCCGATCACATCATCAGTCTTATCGATGGCAAGCCTTACAAGACCCTCAAGCGTCACTTGGCGACCCATGGTCTGACCCCGGAAACTTATCGCGAGCGATATGGCTTGCCCGCCAGCTACCCCATGGTCGCGCCGGCGTTCGCGGCGATGCGCCGTGCGATCGCGGAGAAAATAGGGCTCGGTACCAACAGGACGGCTAAAGCAGCGGCGCCTGCAGATGCAGTCGCAGCGTCGGAAGATGCCGGAGACGTTCAGGCAGCAACGCCTATCGTCCCGAAGGCGAAGAAGCCGGCTGCGAAAACATCGGCGGTGAATGCAGCCAAGGCACCTGCGCGCAAGGCGAAAACCACCTCGAAATCCACTCCTGCCGCCGCCGATACGGCAACGGACCAGGCTCCGGAGATCGCTTCGAGCGAAGATAAATCTCAGGCCGGCGCTGTAACCGCCGAAACCCCCGCTGCAGCGCCAAAGCCTGCGAAGGTCGCGGCCGGAGACGCAAAGCTCAAGAAGCCGCCGACGAAGCGGATGGCCCGGTCTCCCAAGACTGCCGCAAAGCCTGCTGCCGGCAACACGGAGGCGGAGACGGCCGCCGCCGCCGCACCTTCGGACGCCCCGCTCGCAGAACAGCCGAAGCGCCGCGGCAAGCTGGGTCTGTTCGGAAACGAGTCGGTTGAAGCAAACACGCCGGCTACCGGTTCCGCTGACGGTGCAAAGACCCGTTGGAAGCGGCCCGGCACAAAAGCGAAGTAAGCAGCAAACGCTTGCCACCCGCGCGCGTTATGCGTTCGGGTGGCAAGCTGTCCCAGCACAAGGATCGCGCAGGACCGTCCGACGGTGTGCACGGGGGCCCTATAGCGGCCGCCGCACGTGGCGCGCACCGAGTACCCGTTTAACCGGACCTGCGTTTCCGTTCGCCAAGGTGGCATTGCCGCAGCCGTCACTGGATAGTCCGCTCGTATGGTAGGCTGATGGCCAAGCGGGTTGCCTCGGCGTTCGGCGGCAATTACCTGCTCACTCGCAGCAGATGTGATTTTGCAAAGACGAGCGCGACAATGCATTGGCGTCGCATCGATCCGGCAAGGCGGCATCGCGGGTGAGGAGGGCTTGATGGTGGACGGACCAAAGGAATTGCGCCGGCTCCCGGCTATCGATCCGCGCGCTCTGCTGACCTTCCGTGCGGTCTGCGATACCGGCTCGATCAGCGCGGCGGGACGGGCGCTCAACCTGTCGCAGCCTTCGGTCTCGAACACTATCGCACTGCTGGAACGCAGGCTGGGGGCCATCCTGTTCGAGCGGCGGCGCGGCGGCATCGCCCTTACCCGCGAAGGCGAACTGCTGCAGCGCCGGGCCGAGGCACTGGCGGCATTACTTTCCGATGCCACCAGCGAGGTCGAACTCGCCCGTCACCACATCGCCGGTCCGCTGCGCATCGGCGGTACGCCGGGCGCGCTGCTGACCTTGCTGCCCGGCGCGATCATGCGGGTGGAGGAAGCCGTCGGCGACTTTGCCCTCAGCGCGGTCGAGCGGCCGGACGAGCAGTTGCTCGACATGCTGCGCAAGGGCGAGATCGAACTGGCCTTCGTGACCACCCAGATCGAAAGCGTGCCGGTCGACATGGTCGAAGTGACCTGCGCGCGCGATCCCTTTGCCCTGATCGCGGGGCAGCACCACGCAGACCTGCCCGATCACGTTTCGCTGCGCGACGTGGAAAGTTATCCCTGGGTCCTGCCGGAGGCGCGGGGCGCGTTTCGCCGGCAGGTCGACGCCCTGTTCATCGCTGCCGGGGTTTCCATCCCGCGCACCGCGATCCGCTGCGATTCCCTGCTGACGACGCGGGCCATCGTTCGCGATACCGACCGGGTGACCCTGCTGCCGCGCACCGTTGCACTGGACGGGGTTTCCGACAATTCGATCAGGGCGATTTCGATCGAGGAAGCCGTATTCGAACGCAGCGTGGGGGTCCTGCGCCTTGCTGACCGGCCGCTTACCCCGCTTTCCTCCGCCATGTTGGCGGCGCTCGCCTGCCATCCATAGTTAAATCCTATGGCAAATAGAAATATCATTATTTTACTTGAAATGAAGTAATGCGCTAGATCGCACTCAAGCCGGAAAACAAGGGCGGGAGAGAGAGCGATGCGGACCCTGATCCGTGATGTAAGCATCTTTGATGGCACAGGCTCCATGCCGCAGGTCGGCAGCGTGCTTGTCGACGGTGAGCGGATCGCCCGCATGGCGATGGGCATCGGAGCACTGGCAAACGAGGCGGTTGACGCCGTGATCGAAGGCCCCGGCATGGTGGATGCGCACGCCCACCTTACCTGGGCGTCTTCGGTCGAGAAGGTGTACCACCAGTTCATCCTCCCGCATGACGAACTCAAGGTTGCCGCCTGGCGCAATGCGAGGGTGCTGCTCGACCATGGTTTTACCAGCATCTATTCGGCCGGGGCGCTGGGCGACCTGATCGAGCCGGAGCTGGCCGCCGCTATCGACGCGGGCAAGACACCGGGGCCGCGCATGGTGCCCTCCACCCTGGAACGCAGCCCGGAAGGCGGCGAGGGCGTAGACACGGGCGGCGTGTTCAACGGCAGGGGTCCCGAGGCGATGCGGGCTTTCGTCGCCTACTGCAAGGACGAGGGGGTTCGTTCGATCAAGCTGGTGATCTCGGGCGAGGATGCCTTGAAGCCGGGCTCGGCGATGGACGTGCTCTATACCCGTGAGGAACTGGCCGCCGCCGGCGAGGCCGCGCGCGAAGCGGGACTGTGGATTGCCAGCCATGCTTATTCGCCCGAAGCGATCGGCCTTGCGCTCGATGCCGGGGCGCGCATCTTGTATCACTGCTCCTTCGCCGATGACGCCGCGGTGGAACGCATGGCGGCGGAAAAGGACAAGTTCTTCTACGCCCCCGGCCCCGGCGTTTCGATCGCCGCAATCGAAGCCAAGCCGCCGCCGCATATCGACATGTCGCATATGAAGGCGAGTGCTGCCGAGCGCATGAAGCTGGAAGGCACCCTGGTGCCCGAACTCAAGCGGCGCGGCGTGCGTGTCCTTGTCGGCGGCGACTATGGCTTTCCGTTCAATCCTCATGGCCGCAATGCCCGCGATCTTGAACATTTCGTCACCTACTTCGATTTCACCCCGGCCGAGGCGCTGCGCGCAGCGACGATGCACGGCGGCGAACTGATGGGTCTTGAAGTGGGCCTGGTGAAGGAAGGCTACCTTGCCGATCTGCTGCTGGTCGACGGGGACCCGACCACGGACGTCGCGATCCTTCAGGACAAGGATCGCCTGAAAATGATCATGAAGGGCGGCGCGCTCCACAAGGCGCCTGCCGAGACTGAAGCCACGAACTGAACCACAAGGTCTGAATTCATGTCGTACGACGTTGTAGTCGTAGGCTGCGGCCCTGTGGGCGCGCTGGCTGCGAACCTTCTTGGCCTGAAAGGCCTTGCCGTGCTGGTCCTTGAACGGGAACAGGAACACTATCCCCTGCCGCGCGCGGTCCACCTTGACCATGAGATGATGCGCCTGTTCCAGTCGGCCGATGTCATAACCCGCGTCGAGGGTGACATGATCGCCACTGACGGGCACCTGCACGTCGGCGCCGACCACGGCGTGATCCGTTACATGGGCACGGTCGGCAAGCCGCGTCCGTTCGGCTGGGCCAACGATTACTTCTTCTACCAGCCCGAACTCGAAGCGCACCTGCGTGCAGGTTTCGCGCACATGGCCAATGTCGAACTGAAGCTGGGCGCGGCATTCACAGGTTTGGTGCAGGACGGGGCAGGCGTCACCGTCGATTACATCGAAGGCGGCGTACCGCACAGTGTCACGGCGCGCTGGCTGATCGCCTGCGACGGTGCGCGCAGCACGGTGCGCAAGGCGATCGACGTCACTCTCGACGATCTCGGTTTCGAGGAGCCCTGGCTGGTCGTCGATGCAGCGGTCGAGGGCCCGGTCAGCTTCCCGCCGATCGCGGGTGTGCCCGAAGGCGCGGACTTGCAGCGTCTTTCGGTCATGATGTGCGATCCGGTGCGCCCCGCAACGGTGGTGCCGGGGCGCCGCGATCATCGCCGCTGGGAATTCATGCTGCTGCCCGGAGAAGACGATCAGGCGATGACAATGCCGGATAAGGTGGCCGAACTGGTCGGCGCATGGATGTCAGACGTACCGCACGAGATCGTTCGGGCCGCAACGTATCGCTTCCACGGCCTCGTCGCCCACAAGTGGCAGGTCGGGAATGTCTTTCTGGCCGGCGATGCCGCGCACCAGACGCCGCCGTTCTTTGGGCAAGGGATGTGCCATGGTCTGCGCGATGTCGCCAATCTGGCGTGGAAGATGGACGCTGTGGCCAACCACGGCGCCGATCCGGCCATCCTCTCGACCTACCAGCCCGAGCGCGATCCCCATGTGCGCGCGGTGGTCGGTGCGGCGGTGGCGGCGGGGCGCTACATCTGCGAACTCGACCCTGCCGCCGCCGCTGCGCGCGACGAACGCATCCGCGAGGAAGCTCGCGCCCGCGCCGGAGAGACCGCACATGACCTGATACCGGCGATCGCACAGGGCATCGTGCTGGCCGGAACCCCCGGCGCAGGCCAGCGCTTCGTCCAGCCGGTATTGAGCGACGGGCGCAAGCTCGACGATTTCACCGGCGGCGGCTGGCGGCTGTTCGTGCGCGACGACACCGTGCCCGGCACAGCGCCGGACGTAGCCCGGATCACCGCGAGCAGCCTTGCCGACAGCGGCGCGATCACCGCATGGCTGGATGCGCGCAGCGTCGATGCCGTGCTGGTCCGCCCCGACCATTACGTCTTCGGCACCGCCGTGCACAGCGCCGAAGACCTGCTCGCCGCCCGCGTGCGCCAGCTTACCAACCCTCAGGAACAACCGGCATGACCGTTACCATCGCCCCCTTAACGCTGGCGCAGGCCCAGGCTATCGTCGCCGGCACGCTTGCCGAGGCACGCGGCCGCAACGCCAGGCCACTGGCGGTCGTGGTGCTTGATGCGGGCGCCCATCCGGTCGCCTTCGCGCGTGAGGACGGGGCGAGCCTCTACCGCTTCGACATCGCACGCGCCAAGGCCGAAGGCGCCGTGGGCATGGACGCCGACACTGCGATCCTGGCTGAGCGGGCCAAGGGCAATCCGGTGTTCTTCCAGAGCGTCAGCGCCGCCGTCGGCGGGCGCATCGCTTTCTCGGCGGGCGGCGTGGTGATCCGCGATGCGGCCGGTGCGCTGCTTGGCGCCGTGGGCGTCAGCGGCGATACCGGCGAATGCGACGCCGAATGTGCGCTTTCAGGCATCCGGCTGGCGGGTCTTGGCAGGGAGGCAGGCGCATGAAGCTGCGCAGCATCGAACTGGCACTGCCGGGTCCGGCCGCCGCTGCCGCCTTCATGACGGATGTGTGGGGCATGGCGCCTGCGCAAGTCGAAGGCACCACGCAGTACCTGCGCGGCTCCGGGCCATTCCCCTACCTCATCGCTTTCGAGTACTCGGAGCAGGAGTTCGTCCGCTCGGCGACCTTCGCCTGCTCGTCCGAGGAGATGGAGGGAATCGCGGGCCGCACCGCCGCTGCCGGATGGCCCCACCGCGCCGTCGTCAGCGAAGATCCGGGCGGCGGGCATGGCCTGCTGGTCGAACTGCCCGAAGGCGAGATTCTACGCTTCCTCGTCGATACCGTCGAGGTCGAGCCGATCGCCGGGGACGACCTGCCGGTCAAGCTCACCCATGTCGTGTTCAATTCCGCCGATGCCGAAGCCTCGGGCTACGCGGTGGAGGAAGTGCTGGGCTTTCGCGTTTCGGACCGGACCAAGGGGATGGTCTTCGTGCGCTGCAACGACAGCCATCATTCCACCGCCTTCGCGCGGGCAGGGATCAGTTCGCTCAACCACATCGCCTTCGAGATGGCGGATATCGACGCGGTGATGCGCGGCATCGGAAGGCTGCGCGACCATGCCCTTGCGCCGGCCTGGGGACCGGGCCGTCATGGCCCCGGCGCCAATGTCTATGCCTATTACATCGCCCCCTTCGGCCCGGTGATCGAGTTTTCGACCGCCGTGGAAAAGGTGCCGGAAGATTACCGGGCAGGCACGCCTGAAGACTGGACCTGGCCGCCCAACCGGATCGACCAGTGGGGCATCTCGGACAAGGATTTCGCGGGGCTGCGCAGCGCGGAGGAGCGCTTCCGCTTCCGGCGCGACTGGCAGCCCGGCACGCTTGAAAATTGACCGCCGCAGCCTGGTCCTGGGCGCGGCCTGCCTCGTCATCGGCGGGGCGGTACACGCAGGGGGCCGGCAGGGCAGGGGAGTAAGACGAATGAACAAGTACATCAGCTTTGAGCGTCCCGACGGAACTTTCAGCTTCGGCCGCCTCGATGGCGAAACGGTGCATGATTTGGGCGCGCCGGGCGGGGATGCCTGGATCAGGGATGCGCTGGCCGCCGGCCTAGCCGCGCTGCCCGTCACCGGCCGGTTCGCCCGCGCTGCGGTGAAGTTGCTGCCGGTGGTGCCCAACCCTGAGAAGATCCTGTGCGTTGGCCTCAACTACGCTACCCACGTTGCCGAAACTGGTCGCGAGCAGAAGGACCATCCCGCGATCTTCACGCGCTGGGCCGACAGTCTGATCGCCGATGGCGAGCCGCTTGTCCGCCCGCCTGAAAGCGTGCGCTTCGATTACGAGGGCGAACTTGCCGTAATCATCGGCAGGGGCGGCCGCCGCGTCGCGCCCGAGGACGCCTGGAACCATGTCGCCGGCTACGCCCCGTTCAACGATGGTTCGGTGCGGGATTGGCAGCGCCACAACATCCAGTTCACGCCGGGCAAGACCTGGCCCGGCACCGGCGGTTTCGGCCCGGCGATGGTCGTCGCGGCAGACGTGGCGGAACTTGCCTCGCTGCGGGTGCAGACCCGCGTCAACGGCGAAGTGGTGCAGGATCAGCCGGTCTCCGACATGATCTGGGATATCCCCACGGTCATCGCCTACTGCTCGACCTTCACCGAACTGAAGCCCGGCGATGTCATCGCAACCGGCACCCCCGGCGGCGTCGGCGACAAGCGCAAGCCGCCGCTCTACCTCAAGGCGGGAGACACCGTCGAAGTGTCGATCGGCGTGATCGGTACTCTGTCCAATCCCGTAGTCGACGAAAGCTGACGCAGACCAACAATCAAAACAAATTCAAGGGAGAGACCATCATGAACATCCGCAAGGTCGCGCTGCTCTCGGGTATCGCTCTTAGCACGCTGAGCGCGCCGGCGTTCGCGCAGGGCGCCGGCGCTCCGGTCGAGGAAGGCACCGTCGCCGCATCGAGCAGCGACATCATCGTCACCGCGCAGCGCCGCGCCGAGAAGGTGACGGAGGTTCCCATCTCGATCACTGTCGCCAGCGCCGCGCAGCTCGAACGCCAGCAGGTGAACACCGTCAACGACCTTGCCCGCATCGCGCCCAGCCTGGAAATCCAGTCTGCGCCCGGCCAGAACACCGGCGGCGGCGGCTCGATCCGGGGTATCGGCACGCTGACCTTTTCGCCGGGGGCGGTCGCCTCGGTCGGTGTCGTCGTCGACCAGGTGAGCCAGGGCAATGCCAATATCTCCGACCTGTTCGACATTGCCCGCGTCGAAGTGCTCAAGGGCCCGCAGGGGACCCTGTTCGGCCTGACCACTTCGGCAGGCGTCATCAACATCACCACCAATGCGCCCGAGTTCGGCGAGTTTTCCGCGCGCGCGCGTACCGAGCTTTCGAACGCGGGCACGGCCGGCGCGAAGTATGGCAACCATGTGGTGCAGGGCGTCATCAACGTGCCGCTCGCCTCGAACGCGGCTGCGCGCATCTCGGGCGTGGCGAACCTGCGCCAAGGTGTGAACCGCAATGCGACGACGGGCGACTATAACGACAATGACCGCTACGGCGTGCGCGGCCGCCTGCTGTGGGAGCCGACCGACCGCCTCACCGTCAACCTCATCGGAGATTACGCGCAGACCCGTTCCGAGAATGGCGGGGACTTCTTCACTTTCGTCAAGACCAGCGGTCCCGGATCGTTCCTTGGCGGCGCGGGCTTCGACGCGGTGGGCATCACAGACCGCCTCGCAAGCTGCGGCGTGACCGCGCGCGAGGGCAACCGGGACTATTGCAGTGACAACGCGCAGGTCGGCAAAAGCAGGAGCTACGGTGGCTCGTTGCAGGTCGACTACGCGGCCGATCCTTTCACGCTGACTTCCATCACGTCGCTGCGCAAGGCGGATGAAACCGGCTACGGCGCTGCTTCCGACGTGTTCCGCGGTTCCCCCCTGGAACTGCAGGTCGCCAACGACCCGGTCGACCGCGATCTCAGCCTGTTCACGCAGGAGTTCCGGGTAAGCTCGGCCAGCGGCTCGCCGATCGAATATACGGTGGGCGCATTCTATTCGAACCAGAAGCAGACCCGCATCCCGGAAACGGTGCGCGTCACGCTGGTCCCTGTTCCCGGCGTGGTGATCCCGATCGTCACGTCGACGACCCCCGCCCTGACCATTCGCGACGAATCGCTGGCATTCTTCGGCCAGGCCACCGCCCATGTCACCGACAGCTTCCGCCTGATCGGCGGCGTGCGTTACACCACCGACCGCCTTTCGGTGAACACCGCAAGCTCGAACAGCGAGACGGTCCTCGATGTCGCCAAATGGTCGTGGCGGCTGGGCGCGCAATATGATCTGGCGCCCACGATGATGACTTACGCCACGGTATCGCGCGGGTTCAAGGGCGGGCAGATCGCGGTTCCGGCGGTAGGCGATCCGTCGGTCGTGCAGCCCGAGATTCCCACGTCCTACGAAGCCGGGCTCAAGGCCACCCTGTTCGGCGGCTGGGTTGCCGATCTGAGCGTCTTCTACATGAAGATCCAGAACTTCCAGGCGCAGCAGTGCACGGTCGACGGCAACGGCATCATCTCGTGCATCCAGACCAACATCGACGGCGTGAAGACGCGCGGGGCGGAGCTGAACTTCTTCGGCAAGGTGTCGGAAAATCTCTCGCTCAACACTGGTTTCATCTACGCCAAGGCAACTTATCCCGGCGGCTTCCTCGGAACCGACGGCACCAATATCGGGGGCACCCAGCTTGCCAATGCGCCGCGCTACAAGTTCACGCTCTCGGGCGAGTACCAGGTGCCGGTCGGCGAGAACTTCGCCGGGTTCCTGTCGGTCGACACCGTATGGAAGTCGCGCGTGCGCTACGAGGCAAATTCCGTCGCGGATACCACGTTCCGTCCGCACTGGCTGGTGGGCGGACGGGTCGGCGTGCGCACGCAGGACGAGCGCTATACCGTCTCGGTCTTCGTGCGGAACCTGTTCAACGTGCACGAGCCTTCGCTGATGCAGAGCGACTTTCCCTATTCCAGCACGACGCCGGGCGGCGCGGTCGAGGGCAACATCGGCGCGATCTACGGGTCGCAGTCGTTCCGCAATGTCGGCATCAGCCTCGACGCCCGGTTCTGATGCTTGCGGGACGGCCGCATGCAAGCACCGCATGTACCTGGGAGAACGACGTGCCGATCCAGTTCGATCCGCAGCGCCTGCTGCGCCGGGAGCAGGCGGTCAGCGCCGCGATCAATGCGGTGCTCAGCCTGCTTTTCTTCAGTCTCGTTTTCGGGCTGGCGGCGCGGCCGCTCGCGATGGGAGGCCCGGACCGTTTTGCGCTCGACTTCCTGCCGCAGGGGGTGATGGTATCGCTCATGGCTTCGCTGGTTCCCTCGCTGATCGTGCGCGGCAAGCTGCGCAAGGAGGGGCTGCGGCCCGCAGCCGGACTTGGAAGGGTCGTAGCGACGGGTGTGCTTGCCGGCCTCGCCAGCGCGCTTGTGCTTCTGGCGCTGGCGCTGCTGGGGCCGGTGACGCAAGTGGCCAGTCTGCCGGCGCTGGCCTTCAAGATCGGTTATGGTGCCGCCCTGGGATTTGCTTGCACGCGCCTTGCGCTGACTTCGCTGATCCCGGGCATGTTGCAGGAGCAGGCTGCTTGAACGACGTCATCGCCAGCCTCGGCACTCGTCTCGGCCCCGACACGCTCGCCGCCGTGCGCGCGCTTTACGATGGCGAGCAGGCCTGCGCTGTTTCCGCCATGCCCGCCTTGGCGACCGACTGCGCTTATGGCCCCGATCCGCGCCACCGGCTCGATCTGTACTGCAAGGGCGAGGCGGGCGAACCGCGTCCGGTGGTCCTCTTCGTCCACGGCGGCGGGTTCCTCGTCGGCGACAAGGGCGGGGAGAGCGGCTGGGCCAATGCCCACGTCGGCCGCTGGGCCGCGAACAACGGCATGATCGGGGCGGTGATGAACTACCGCCTCGCACCCGATCATATGTGGCCGGCAGGCGGGGAGGATGTCTGCGCTGCGGTTGACTGGCTATGCGCCAACGTCGCCCGTTATGGCGGTGATCCCGATCGGATCGCGCTCGTCGGCACGTCCGCCGGAGCAGTCCATGTCGCAGCCTTCCTCAAGCTGCGTGCGGACCATGCCAGCCTTGTGAAGGCGGCGGCGCTGCTGTCCGGGCTATATGGTTTTACGCCTCTCGATGAGCGTGACAGCCGCTACTACGGCCCGCAGGACCATTATGCGCAGCGTATGCCCAAGGAGGCGATAACGGCGAGCCAGTTGCCGCTCCTGTTAGCCTGCGCCCAATTCGATCCGCCACGCTTCCAGGCCGAATGGACCGGGCTGCTGCAGGCCCGCCTGAACCGTCACGGCGAACTGCCGCGCGCTCACTATGCCAGCGGGCACAATCATTACTCGATGGCCATGCACCTGGGCACCGCGGACCGGCGCCTTTCCGACGAAATCCTCGGCTTCTTCGCCGCCTATCTCTGAAGGACTTTCGATGACCCCTATGCCCAGCTTCGACCGTCGCGGCGTCCTTGCCGCCGGTGCCATGATCGCCGCTACCTCGGCAGCGGCCCCCGCCATGGCGCGCAGTGCCAAACGCGCCGCGCCTGCCTTTCCGCAAGGCTTCCTGTGGGGCGCCGCCACTGCGCCGCACCAGATCGAGGGCAACAACGTCGGCTCGGATCTCTGGCTGCTGGAAAACCAGAAGCCGACCGTCTTCGCCCAGCCTTCCGGGGATGCCTGCAACAGCCTTGAACTGTGGGCGAGCGACCTCGACATCGTGAAGTCGCTTGGCTTCACCAGCTATCGGTTCGGGGTGGAATGGGCACGGATCGAGCCGGAGAAGGGCCTGTTCTCGCAGGCCATGCTCGATCACTACAAGGCCGTGGTGGCGGGCTGCCATTCGCGGGGACTGAAGCCGCTCGTCACCTTCAACCACTTCACCGCGCCGCGCTGGTTCAGCGCGCAGGGCGGATGGACGAATGCCGAGGCGCCCGAGCTGTTCGCGCGCTACTGCGACAAGGTGGCGCGGGCGATCGGCGCCGATATCGCCATGGCGATGACGCTGAACGAACCGAATATCCTGTTGATCCTGCGCAAGATCCTGCCGCCCTCGATATGGGACATGCAGCGCGAGACGCTCGATGCCGCTGCCAAGCGCCTTGGCGTCGCCAAATATATCTGCGCCAATGTCGCCGGCCCTGAGGATATCGATGCGATCGAGCAAGGTCTGAAGGCAGGTCACAAGGCTGCCCGCGCCGCGATCAAGGCAGTGCGGTCGGACCTGCCGGTGGGCTTCACCCTTTCGGTGATCGACGACCAGGCGGCGGGCAAGAACTCGCTGCGCGACACGGTCCGGGCGGATCTCTACGGCGCCTGGCTGGACATCGCGCGCGGTGACGATTTCATCGGCGTGCAGAACTACGAGCGCGCGGTCTGGAACGACAAAGGCCGTCTTCCCGCGCCTGATGGAGCCGAGCACAACTGGTCGGGCACCGAAGTCTGGGCGCCCTCGCTGGCCGGCGCGGTGCGCTATGTTCATGCGGCGACGAATGTGCCGATCCTAGTATCCGAGCACGGCGTGGGCACCGAGGATGACGCCCTGCGTGCGCGCTTCATCCCAGCGGCCTTGGAAGCGCTCAAGCAGGCGATGGACGATGGGGTGCCGGTGCTGGGTTATCTTCACTGGTCGCTGCTCGACAATTTCGAGTGGATTTTTGGCTACAAGCCGCGCTTCGGCCTGTGCAGCGTCGACCCCGTGACGTTCGCGCGTACCCCCAAGCCGAGCGCGCGCGTGTTGGGTGCGATAGCCCAGCGCAACTCGCTTTAGGCGCTCTTTTCAGGTTACGATCAGTTCGCCGGGCAACGCGGCATCGTTTATGCTGCGGCGGCCGATAAAAAACAGAACCTGGGAGTATCGAATGCCAGATCGCACCTGTAGCGCCGTGCCTCGCACCTTTCGCCTGATGCTGCTGCTCGCGTCTGCGCTGTCGGCGCCTTTCGCCGTCGCAAAAGAGCAGGCGGCGGAGCAGACCGCGCCTGCACCCGGTGAAACGCCGGCTCTCGAAGCTGCCTTCCGCGATCCCCCGAACTCGGCCCGGCCGCGTGTCTGGTGGCATTGGATGAACGGGAACATCTCCAAGGACGGCATCGCCAAGGATCTGGCATGGATGAAGCGCGTCGGTATCGGCGGGGTGCAGAATTTCGACGCCAACTTGCAGACGCCGCAGATCGTGGACCACCGACTTGTCTACATGACGCCGGAATGGAAGGACGCCTTCCGCTTCGCCGCGCATGAGGCGGACCGGCAAGGCCTTGAACTGGCCATTGCCGCTTCGCCCGGCTGGTCGGAAACCGGGGGGCCGTGGGTAAAGCCGCAGGATGGCCTCAAGAAACTGGTCTGGTCGGAGACAATCGTGCCCGCAGGCAAGCGCTTCGCCGGCAGGCTGGCACCCCCGCCTGCGGTCACCGGACCATATCAGACGCTTGCTCCTGCGCTTTCCATCGAGGAAATGATCTCCGGCCACGCAGGAGCGCCTGTCCCGGCGTTTTACGGCGATGTGGGCGCCTTCGCCTTTCCCGAGGCCGTGCCCGCAGCAGCGGCGCTGCCCAGGGCTGTCGACGGGATGGGCAATGCCTTGCCGGCCGCCGCGCTGTTCGACGCCGACCTTGCTAAGGGCGCGGCGCTCGCACGCAAGGAAGGGGAGGCGCCCAGCCTGCGCCTGGATTACGCAAAGCCGGCGACGATACGTTCCGCCACGCTGTTCGTCCCCGGCGTGGTCGTGCCCTTTTCCGGCGCAACGTTCACGGCAACCATTGAGGCGAGCGAAGACGGCACGGCGTGGAAGCCAGTGACGACCATGACGCTTGGCATGGTGCCTACCACCGCCAGCTTCCCGGCTGTCACCGCGCCTTATTTTCGCCTCGTACTCAACCCGCGCAGGCCCGACAGCGGGCTGGGTTCTCCGGCGCCGGGCATCGCGCTTGACGGTCTTTTCGACGGCGTCGGCGCAAAGATGGCGCAGAAGCCGGTCGACGTGGGCACTTTCAGCCTCGATGCCGGGGCCCGGGTCGATCGCTTCGAGACCAAGGCCGGTTTCGTCATGAGCCGGGACTACTATGCGCTGGGCGAACCGGCAGACAGTGCCGGCGGAATACCTGCCGCCAGCGTCGTCGATCTGACCGGCAGATTGCGGCCCGACGGCACACTCGATTGGCAGGCTCCCGCGCTTCCCGCCGGGCAGCGCTGGCGCGTGCTGCGCATGGGCTATTCGCTGCTGGGCACGACCAACCATCCCGCCCCGCCCGAAGCCACCGGGCTGGAGGTCGACAAGTTCGACGGCGATGCCGTGCGCCGCTACCTCAAACACTATCTGGGCATGTACAAGGAGGCGGCCGGACCGGATATGGTCGGAAAGCGCGGGGTGCGGGCGTTACTGACCGATTCCATCGAAGTCGGAGAAGCGAACTGGACGCCGCGAATGGTGGAGCAGTTCCAGCGCCTGCGCGGTTACGATCCGCGCCCCTGGCTTCCCGCGTTGACCGGCGTGCTCGTCGGCACCCGCGCGCAGTCGGACAAGTTCCTCTATGACTATCGCCGCACCCTGGCCGACCTGCTGGCTAGCGAGCACTACGGCACTGTCGCCAAGGTGGCCCACGAGAATGACCTGATCGTCTACGGCGAAGCGCTGGAAGACAGGCGTCCGATGCTGGGCGATGACATGACTATGCGCAAGGCCGCGGACGTGCCGATGGCGGCGATGTGGACGTTCCACAAGGACGAAGGCCCGCGCCAGACGCTGATCGCGGACATGAAGGGGGCGGCTTCTGTCGCGCATCTTTATGGCCAGAACCTTGTCGCGGCGGAATCGATGACATCCGCGATGTCGCCCTGGGCCTTCGCGCCCCGGGACCTGAAGCGCTTCATCGACATGGAATTCGTCAATGGAGTCAACCGGCCGGTCGTTCACACATCGGTCCATGTCCCGGTGGATGACAAGAAGCCGGGCCTTTCACTGTTCATCTTTGGGCAGTACTTCAACCGGATGGAATCCTGGGGCGAAATGGCGCGGCCCTGGGTCGACTATATCGCGCGTTCGTCGCTGCTGTTGCAGGAGGGGCGCAATGTTGCCGACGTCGCCTATTTCTATGGCGAGGAAGCCCCGCTCACCGGCCTTTATGGCGACAAGCCGGTTGCCGATGCGCCGGTGAGCCACGCCTACGATTTTCTGAGCTATGATGCCCTGACCTCGCTGCTGGCGAACGACGGCGCGGACGTCGCCGCGCCCAGCGGGGCACGCTACCGCGCGATCTATCTGGGGGGCTCGTCTCAGCACATGACACTGGACGCCCTGCGCAAGCTGGCGGCGCTGGTCGAGGGCGGGGCGACCGTCATCGGCAAGGCGCCGGTGGCAGGCCCCAGCCTCATGGGGCAGGCGCAGGACGGCGAGGCGCAATGGACGGTGCTTGTCGCAAAGCTCTGGCCGGGCAGCGGGGATGTCAGGATCGGCAAGGGCCGGGTGATCGCCGGCAGCGACGTGGAAAACGCCCTGAAAACGATGGGCGTGACGCCTGACTTCGCCTTCAGCGGCGGCGAGCAAGACGCGAAAATCCCCTTCGTCCACCGCCGCAGCGGGCAGGGCGATATCTATTACCTCAGCAATGTGCAGGATACGGCCCAGGCCATTGAGGCGCGCTTTCGCATCACTGGAAAAGTGCCTGAACTGTGGCATCCCGAAACGGGTGAGAGCGAAGCGGTCAGCTACCGCATCGAGGGCGGCGAAACCGTGGTTCCCCTGTCACTGGTGCCTGGGGATGCGATCTTCGTGGTGTTCCGCAAGGAGGCCTCCCGCAGCAGTCTCACTCTTCCGACAAGGACCATGCAGCCGCTTGCATCACTGGACGATGGCTGGACGGTGCGTTTTCAGGCGGATCGCGGCGCACCTGCCTCGATCGCCATGGCCACGCTGTCGCCGCTGGAAACCAATGCCGATCCGGGCGTGAAGTATTTCTCCGGCGAGGCGACCTATTCCCGCAGCTTTGCTCTACCCAAGGGAGCGAAGACGGGGCGACCGCTCTGGCTCGATCTCGGACAGGTGGGCGATCTGGCGCAAGTGACCGTGAACGGTAAACCTGTGGGTTCGGTCTGGCACGCACCTTACCGCGTCGATATCGGCAAGGCGGTGAAAAAGGGCAGCAACACCATCGAGGTTAAGTCGGCAAACCTGTGGGTCAACCGCCTGATCGGGGACGCGCAGCCCGGCGCCAAACCGATCACCTGGACGGCCATGCCCACCTATCGGCCCGACGCCCCGCTTCGTCCTTCCGGGCTGATCGGGCCGGTGCGGCTCGAGGTTGCGCGTTAGTATGCAGCAGGACGGGGTCATGCTTTCAGGCCGATCCATGATGATAGGCTGATCGAAGACCCCGTTACTCCATCATCGCAAGAAGCGCATCGATGGTGCAGGTCGCAAATCCTACCGTGCTGTCGGATATGCCGTAAGGGATCAGCAGCCGATCCTCGACCTTGAGCGCGCCGCAAGTGTAGATGACGTTGGGCACGTAGCCCGAGCGGTCCGCATTCTCCGCCGTCAGCACCGGCTCGGGTGTGCGGGCAAGCACCTTGCTGGGATCGTCTC
>Ga0308165_1001684_pt1 | contig 29864 bp, 25 predicted proteins | sample PhyWR2_FD_201032 | JGI IMG/M metagenome (GOLD analysis project Ga0308165, IMG submission 201032) | Phyllosphere microbial communities from UC Gill Tract Community Farm, Albany, California, United States - DLSLW.R2 | ecosystem: Host-associated > Plants > Phyllosphere > Unclassified | place: USA... | reverse complement strand
GAATATATAAATTTCGCATTAAGTAAAATACATCAAGAATCAGAACCGGGTAAAATGATTAACGGTTATATGGGTACTCGTTTACCCAATGGAAACCACGGTTGATGAGCCTGAAATCCTTGAGATCTTTCTTTTTAAAACTTACCGAAACTGAATCTCTTCCTTTCAGACCGGAAATAATCAGTTTGTCTTTACCGATCAAACTGTAATTTAAAATATATTGAGCTGATTCTTTATCCTGGGAGTTAAGTACAATTTCTTTCTTTTTAGTATTGAAAACCGTTGAGAAATTTAAAGTACTGTCATCCATCGTTTTCACCCGTGCATAGCCGGGATAACTGATGATCATTTGTTTCCAGCGCGTATTGTCGCTAGTCAAAGGTGCTAACACTTTACCTTTAAACTTCATGCGCTCAACATTATAAATGCCGTACAAAAAAGGCTTGGGTGCTGCACTGCCATAAGTTTTGGTTTGTTGTGAGAAAGTATATAGCAGCAAACCGATAGAAACTGTAATGTATAAATATTTTATGCTATAGGCCGAGATGTAAAGCCATCGCTTTTTAAAACTAGGTCGGTACATTTTATCAAGCTGCTGACTTTCATATTTAAGAAAGAAGCGGTATAACGTTAAGAAATGAGGAGCCAGAATAAACAGGCTCATTACAACAAGTGCAGTGGAGAGCAGTTTTACCGGAACATCGAAAAAATAGTTCATGGACATTACATGTGCTGTTGCTGCAAGAGACAAGAAAGCACCCACTACGACCGTTCTGCGGAACAGCAATAAAACGGCAGAAACTTCTACAATGCCCATAAAAATGTTGTACCCTTTCGAAAAACCAAGAAATGTCCACGCCAGGCCCATCGGTGAGGCATCGCCGAAAGGTTGTAGAAGCCTGGTTAAAGATGGATCTGGAAATTGGAGTTTGATAACTTTTACCAAGCCGTACAGTATCAGGGTAAAGGCCAGATAAAACCTCACCAGCACCACGAGCCAATAATAGGCCGCATTGTAGCTTTTGCGTTTACGATCTAAAACCGACCAGATCATACAGCCGATCAATGAAACTAAAAATATAAAAAGCAATAATACCCAATCATAAGAAGTATCGCCGCTGCCGTTGGTATAAATGGTAAAATCGTAATTGTAATGAATGATGTGCTCAGAAAACCAAGGGATGAATTTATGCAGAACCAAACTTGGCAATTGCAGTATGCCCGAGATGATAGCGAAAGCCCCGTTGTTGTTCAGGATGATAAAAAGAGGGAGCAAAATAAAGAAAAACCTGAAAGCTATTTTTTTATAAAGATTCCAAGGGGCGTTGGTTTGAAGAGCGTTTTCTGACATGTTAGTTAGGGTTTATTCCAAAACTAAAAATTATCCGATGGGCTTCAAATTATAAAATGTTAATTAACAGCGCTTTCTTTAACCAAATTGTAAAAATCCTGATAGGTTTCTATAAAGTCATCGGCAAAATTAATTGCTCGCGAAACAGCTACCCCATGAATGCCGCTCCGCATCAATACTTCCACATCATATGTTTTAATGCCACCCACAGCAATTACTGGAATATTGATGCCCTGATTGTTCAATTCTTTTACGGCGATCTGATAAGCTTCGGTTCCCAAAAGAGCATAATTATTCGGTTTGGTTTCTGTTTCCGCATAGGGACCAAAGCCTGCATAATCGGCACCTTCATGTGTCATTCTGATTAAATGTTCGATTGTATTTGCTGTGCCTCCTAAGGTAATGTCGTTACCCACCAATTTACGCAAGGCGATAAAATCTGCGCCCATATCTTCAACGTGAAAACCCTGGATATCAGCTTTTCCATTTAAATGAACATGATCGGTAACTATTAAAGTTGTGCCCCAGTCATCACATATTTCTGCAATGGCGTTGATGTCCTGCAAGAGCTCTTCATCGTCTTTGCTCAGACAGCGGTATTGAATCCACTTGGCGCCCGCCTCGCAAGCCAACTGTGCCTGCTCGATATGGCTTAAATGTGGAATATCGTGTGTGATGTACTGAAGTTTCTCGATGTATTTCATAATCGGTAAAAAGGTCTTTTAAGACGCGGTGAACTAAGATTAGAATGCCAATATAAACAAAATCGCCATTGCAGGTTATGTTTGCAACAGCGATTTATCATTTTGATTTTTTTTGGTTTCTTTTAGGCTTCCCTAAAACTTAACGTTCAGACTTAACAAAAAGTTGGTTCCTGCCTGTGGGTAAAAGAAATTTTCGGTTACTCTGCTTCCGCCTGACTGATAGCCATACGTATAACCATTGCTTTCATATTTCTTATCGAAGAGGTTGTTGACTAATAAGCCTAGGTTAATGTTTTTAACGCCTGCAAATTTAAAGTCGTAGCCCAAACGTGCATTGCTTACCCAGTAACCATTAATGGTCCTATCGTTGTTCTGCGTATTATCCATATACTGTTTGCTTACATATTTGCTCTGTAGGGCTACCGCAAAACCACTGAAAGGCTTATAGACCAGCTCGCCAAAAAGAACCGTATTTGGCGAATATGAGATATTGGTTAAACTGTAGCTATTTACTACCTGCCCGCCGTTATCGTAATCATCATAATATTCAGTAAAGTTTTTGATCTTGTTTCTGCTCAGTGCTGCATTGGCATTTAATACAAATTTAGAACTGATGGTATAAGCGCCATCTACCTCGATTCCTAAACGGTAGCTTTTGTCTACATTCTGACGGAAATTTCCACCTACATCATTTATTTTTCCGGTTACCACCAACTGGTTTTTATAGAACATACCATAAGCATTGGCACCAATATTAAATTGTTCATCTTTAAAGCGGTAACCTAATTCTACATCATTCAGACGTTCAGCTTTAGGGGTAATACCCACAATCGCGTCAGTGTAATCATCACGGTTCGGCTCTTTGTTGGCCACACTGAAGGAAGCGTATACATTACTCTGCGGATTGATAAAATAAGTAGCACCAAATTTCGGGTTAAAGAAATTTAAGGTTTCATTAATGGCTAAAAGGTTCAGTTTGTTTTCCGTTCCGGCAATATCATAATATACTCTGCGGTACTGTAAATCGGCAAATAAGGTTAATGATTCTGCCGGGCTATAGTTTACTTTACCATAAACATTAAAATCAGTTTTGAAACCATCATTGTCATAATAATGCCTGTCTACATCTCCGTTTGAGGCATATTGCGCCCAGATCACCTGTCCAAAGTGTGCACCTTTGTATTCATTGTACGCACCCCCTAAGGTAAAATTTAAATTTTTTTCAGGCACGTAGTTGAAGGCATAGGTCACGCCATAAAAATCATTATCCAACCAACGGCGACGGATCAGATCTGTATTTGTAATAGGTGCTCCGCCAGGAACAACAACAGGGTTTAAGCCATAATTTTTCAGTTCGTCCTGAACCCTGTATTCTTCATAATAACCCTCGCCCTTGGTATAATGTAAAGCGCCGTTAAAAGAAAACTGATCAGAAAACTGCCTTGCATAAATTAGCTGATAATGGTTCTGCGTGTAGTTATCTGTTTGGTTATTATACAGGAAGCTGTTGTATCTCCTGCCAGAGTTTAAAAGATTTGCGGCATCTTCAGCACCCAATCCATTTCTGTCGATATAAGCATTCATTCCAGCCAAATCATTCTCTAAACGCGATTGCGGAATACCATTCCACGATTGATAGGTTTTTTCAGTCCCAGAAAAAACGTTTACACGTAAAAGGTCTTTATTACCATGGTAAGCACCAGATAAAAAGTATGATTTAAGCAGTGATGAGCCGCGGTCTACGTAACCATCAGAGCTTATCCTTGATAATCGCCCATCAAAACTAAAGCGGTTGTTAATCAGGCCCGTTCCAACTTTTACCGTATTTTTCCAGGTATCGAAACTGCCGTAAGTGCTATTAACTTCTGCATAAGGTTCCATTTCGCTGGCGGTAGTCTGTATGTTCAAACTGGCACCGAAGGCACCAGCGCCATTGGTAGAGGTACCTACCCCACGCTGAATCTGCACATTATCAACCGATGAAGCAAAGTCGGGCATGTTTACATAAAATGTTCCCTGACTTTCGCTATCGTTTATCGGGATACCGTTAACCGTCACATTGATCCTGCTGTTGTCACTGCCCCGGATTCGGATGCCTGTGTAACCTACGCCGGCTCCGGCATCTGAGTTAACCACCACACCTGGGGTATTTTGAAGAATGAAAGGAAGATCCTGTCCGAAGTTATTCTGTCGGATTTCCTCTTTGCCGATGTTTTTGTAGGTGGTTGCCGATTTTTCTGTAGCCCGGGTTGCACGAACGATTACTTCATCTGCAAGAAAATTCTGCGGGGAAAGTGAGAAATCTAGGCTCGTGTTCTGCTTAATTTCAACGGCCTTCTGTATTGTTTTATAGCCCACATAGCTCACCACGATCGAATACTTGCCATCAACTAAGTTGGTAATGGTATAATTTCCGGAGGCGTCGCTTACTACAGCAGTTTTCTGATTTCTCAGTTTAACCGTGGCACCGGGAAGGGCCTGTTGGTTTTGATCCGTTATCTTGCCTGTAACAGAAATCTGTGCCGATGCAAAGAAAGGCAACATTGCAACAATTGCTGCAAAAAGTAAATTTTTCAATTTTATTGTTTTTAGTTAAACCCATCGGAAAAAGGGGTTTCCCCGATTTCAGTTAAACTTCCATAACTCCAATCCCTACGCCGGCATTACCCGGATCAGGTGCATTTATTAGGTTTGGTCATTGCGATTTAGGTTTTACCCTGCATCTTTTGCCTTTTACCTATAAAATGGGTATGATCTCAGCCTGTTTTTGTGTTTATCAAACAAGGCACCCCTAATGATGGGGGCAAATGTAGAAAATATTTGGCAATTCGAATGGAATTTAATGTATTGCAGCTCAACTCGCTTAAAGTTGACAGTACAATTGAAATATCTATTGATTTTCCGGGTGGAAAATAAGGGTTCTGAACAGCGGGTCTGCGGCAGTTATGAAATACTGATCTTCACTCCCGAAATAAAAAAATCGTATTTATAATTAATCGTATCTATAATTAAAGGATGTCTTCTCTTAGATGCCCAAAAAATCATCAATGGCTTTAATTGCATTTGAAACTCTTTCATTCCCCAATCCGCCCACTACTTTGTAATTCGCAGTCAAGGCTCGAAGTTCCTTGTGCCAAACCTGCATAAAATATTCGCGCTTATCAGGGAAATCGCGCAAAGGATCATCCTGCCAGGGCAGATCGATATCCATTAGAAGATAAAGATCATACGGTCTTTTGGGCAGTGCGTCCAAAACCACCTGCGGAGTTTCGCCAAGTACTTCATCACTCCATATTTTTACGGTAACAAAAGTGGTATCGCAAATGATGAAATCGCTTTCGGTGGTTACCAAAACAGCGTCTTCTAAAGCTACCTGTCCATAGTACATATTGATCTCATCCTGTAACGTATAATTGGCAACGAGGTTTTCGCAATAGTAACGGGCATATTCCGGTACCCAGGAAACTTTATAATATTTTGCAAGCAACTGAGAAATGGTAGATTTTCCCGTACTCTCGGGGCCAACAATAGCGATCTTTTTTATATTTTTATTCACGGGACGTTTTCTGAATATTCTCAAATGTAAAAGAAAAAGCCTTAAAAGAAAAAATCCGGTTGAGGAGGGCTCCTCTAACCGGATAATAAACCAAACAAACTATTTATGAAGAAATCCTCATAGCGGGTAACTAATCCGCGGAGGAAGCTTTAGATCATTGTCTAAAGTATATACAAAACGCATATATGTTCTGCTTATTACAACATTATTGCCAATAATTTGATCATCACAACTTCGTGACCTAATTCTGACGCGTAGCGCCACTTTTGGCGGATTCTTTTAACATTAATTAACATTCGGGCAATTTTCGTACGCTTGGCTTATACACTGATGTATAATTTAAAGTACAATTCCTGTTTTAGTGTTCATTATTCAAAACTATTTGTACACAATTGTGTTATTTATTTAAGACATCAACCACTAAAACGTTATACCATGAAAAAGTTATGTGTTGTTTTATCTCTTTTAATTGTGTTTGTTTTAGGCGCAATTGCTTTTACCAACATCAAATTAGGAGGGATAATTGGTAAAATTAGTCCGGCAGATGCTGCGTCTTCCATTTCCCTTGTAGCTGCAACAGACACGCTTAGCGCCCAGGTGAGTCAAGGTGTTTTTACCTTTACCAACGTTAAACAAGGCGTTTATACGGTGGTAATTAAGGCCAATGCACCCTATAAAGATGCGGTGATTGAAAAGGTTGCCGTGAAAGATAGTGCCACTACCGATTTGGGCGAAATAAAATTACAGCAATAACCTGTTTTGCAAAAGAAAAATTTAAAATGAGGGCTTAATAAACCCTCATTTTTATTTTAAAAAAATCAGCTTAAAATCCCCCTAAAGATGTATCTTTGCATCCCGACAGAACAGTTGGGATTTTTTCTTCTTACAAGCACAAAATCTCGTTGCTTTCAAGGTTTCAAAAGAAACCGACACTTTAGAATTTTAATTATTGTTTAAGCTTTATCATGCCTAAAGACACTTCCATTCGCTCAGTACTGATTATCGGATCTGGACCAATTATTATTGGCCAAGCCTGTGAATTTGACTACTCGGGTTCGCAAGCGGCTCTTTCTTTAAAAGAAGAAGGGATTACCGTTTCCATTATCAACTCTAATCCGGCAACCATTATGACGGACAAGGTTATCGGTGACCATGTTTACCTGCGCCCGTTAACTGTTGATTCTATCGAGGTTATTTTACAAGAGCATATCGACTCTGCAGATTTACCTAGAATTGATGCAGTGCTTCCTACAATGGGAGGACAAACCGCACTAAACTTGTGTAAAGAAGCAGAAGAACGCGGTGTTTGGGAAAAATACGGTGTTAAAGTTGTTGGTGTAGACGTTGCGGCAATCGAAAAGACGGAAAACCGTGAAGCTTTCCGCCAGTTAATGGTTGATATCGGTGTAGGTGTTGCAGAATCAAAAATTGCCAATTCATTTTTAGAAGGTAAAGAAGCTGCACAAGAAATCGGTTATCCGCTTGTAATCCGCCCTTCATATACCTTAGGTGGTTCTGGTGGTGGTTTCGTACACAAAAAAGAAGAATTCGATGCAGCGCTAAAACGTGGTTTAGAGGCTTCTCCAACACACGAAGTATTAGTAGAGAAAGCTGTATTAGGCTGGAAAGAATATGAGTTGGAGCTATTAAGAGATAGCAATGACAACGTAATTATTATCTGCTCGATCGAAAACTTCGATCCGATGGGTATCCACACGGGAGATTCGATCACTGTTGCTCCTGCGATGACCTTATCAGACCGTTGTTACCAGGACATGCGTAACCAGGCGATTAAAATGATGCGTGCCATTGGCAACTTTGCCGGAGGCTGCAATGTTCAGTTCTCGGTTAACCCTGCGAATGATGAAATTATAGCAATCGAAATCAATCCACGTGTATCACGTTCATCAGCTTTAGCAAGTAAAGCAACCGGTTATCCAATCGCAAAAATTGCTGCTAAACTGGCAATCGGTTACAATCTGGATGAAATCGAAAACCAGATCACCAAAACAACTTCAGCATATTTCGAACCTACTTTAGATTACGTAATCGTTAAAATACCACGTTGGAACTTCGATAAATTTAAAGGCGCGAATAAAGAACTCGGTTTACAGATGAAATCGGTAGGTGAGGTAATGGCAATCGGCCGTACCTTTATCGAAGCATTACAAAAAGCCTGTCAGAGTTTAGAGATCAACCGCGCAGGTTTGGGCGCGGATGGCAGACAGAACCGCAACATTAACGAAATTATGGATGGCTTGGAGCATGCTTCATGGAACCGTCTGTTTTTAATAAAAGATGCCATGACGATGGGTGTGCCTTTGGAGTCGATCCGTAAGGTAACTAAAATCGATAAATGGTTCTTAAACCAAATTCAGGAGCTTGTATTGCTTGAAACTGAATTAAAAAGATACTCGCTTAACAATATCCCTCAGGATTTCTTCATGACACTTAAGCAAAAAGGCTTCTCTGATATTCAGATTGCCTGGTTGTTAGGAAACGTTACCGAAGATGAGGTTTATGATCGCCGTAAAGCTTTGGGAATTAACAGGGTGTATAAAATGGTTGATACCTGTGCTGCGGAGTTCCCGGCGAAAACACCATATTACTACTCTACTTTCGAAGAGGAGAACGAATCTGTTCCATCTGATAAGAAAAAAGTGATCGTATTGGGTTCAGGTCCTAACCGTATCGGTCAGGGTATCGAATTCGATTATTCATGTGTACATGGATTATTGGCAGCAAAAGAATCAGGTATCGAAGCGATCATGATCAACTGTAACCCGGAAACGGTTTCTACCGATTTTAACATGGCCGATAAATTATACTTCGAGCCAGTATTCTGGGAACATGTTCGTGAGATTATCGAGCTGGAAAATCCAATCGGCGTGATCGTTCAATTGGGTGGACAAACGGCTTTGAAAATGGCTGAGAAATTAACCGAGAGAGGCATTAAAATTATCGGAACATCTTTCGAGAACATGGATATTGCCGAAGATCGCGGCCGTTTCTCTGACCTGTTGAAAGAATTAGATATTCCTTATCCAAAATATGGTGTTGCAGAGAATGCTGAGGAAGCAATCGTTGTAGCAAACGAAGTAGGTTACCCAGTGTTGGTTCGTCCAAGTTATGTGCTTGGTGGTCAGGGAATGAGCATTGTGATCAACGATGAGGATCTTGAAAAAGCGGTAGTGAAATTATTGGGCGATTTACCGGGTAACCGTGTTTTGATCGATCACTTCTTAGATAGAGCAGAAGAGGCGGAATCGGATTCGATTTCTGATGGCGAGGACGTTCACATTGTAGGTATGATGGAGCATATTGAGCCTGCCGGTATTCACTCGGGAGATTCATTCGCGGTATTGCCGACCTTTAGCTTACCTGAGCAAGTAACTAAAGCAATGGAAGAATACTCGATCAAAATTGCGAAAGCGCTAAATGTAATCGGGTTATTAAATATCCAGTTCGCGATTAAGGATGAGAAGGTTTATGTAATTGAAGCAAACCCGAGGGCATCGCGTACGGTTCCTTTCATTGCTAAAGCTTACGATGTTCCATACATAAACATTGCAGCAAAAATTATGCTGGGTGTGGCCAAACTGAAAGATTTTACGATCGTTCGTAAACTTGAAGGTTATGCGATTAAAGAACCGGTTTTCTCATACGAGAAATTCCCTGAGGTTGCCAAAGAATTAGGACCTGAAATGAAATCTACAGGCGAGGCGATCCGTTTCATCAAAGATTTGGAAGATCCTTACTTCCGCAAGCTTTACAAAGATAAATCAATGTATTTGAGTAAGTAATCTGCTTACGAAGGTTTATAAATATAATGGCCAGTGAAAAAATCACTGGCCATTTTTATTGTAGTTGTATTGGGCGGCTTGTCATTCCCAACTTGATTGGGAATTTTAAAGCCTACTGCATTACGATTCACGCCTACGCGGGAATGACGACCGTTTTATCTGCCGCTATTATTTCTTCAACTTCGGTATCCTGGTCGGAGTATCTGTTCCGTTTACAATAGTAACGGCGCTTTTTGCAATTGCTTTAATGGTAGAAAGGATATTCTCTACATCTAAAGAACTGTATTCATCTTTTACACTATGGTATAACTTGTCAATATCAATTTTATCGGTACTGATGGTGTGTGCAGGGACGCCCAAGGCTGCCAAAGTTGCATTATCACTTCTGTAAAATAAGTTTTGATCTGGATAAGGATCCGGATGGAAAGTGAATTCCGTTCCTGCCAAGTTTTTCTGTAAAATCTTGCCAAAATCAGATCTTTCGTAACCTGTGATGAATGCAGTATTTTTCCCGAATTTCGAATCTTTACCGATCATTTCGATATTGAACATCGCTACAACTTCATCAGGGTTTAATTTTTCTGAGAAGTATTTTGCACCAAAACCACCGATTTCTTCCGCTGTAAAAGCAACAAAAATTAAGGTGCGTTCATTGTTTTTCTGTGCTTTGTAATATTTGGCAAGGGCAATCATTGCTGTCGTGCCAGAAGCATCATCATCTGCGCCATTGGCGATACTATCACCATCAACGACTTTTAAGAAACCCAGGTGGTCATAATGGCCAGAGAAGACCACAATTTCCTTTGCTTTGGATTTGCCGGGAATTACACCGGCAACATTAAACAAAGGCATTTTGGTTATTTTGCTTGTAAAGCTTGCCGAAAAGTCTGTGGCAGCATCCTTACCCAAAACAAAAACCTGCACGGCAGTTGTAGTCGCTTTAATTTCTTTTTCATCGACTGTTGCGGCTTTGCCGAAATAACCTTTGTAACGGTTAAACAGATCTGCAAATTTGCTGTCTACCAAAACAATCTGGTTTTTCTCTGCCCCCATCATTGCCCTAAGTTGCGGTACAAATGCCTTTTCGGGATCTAACTTAACAACAGTTGTGTTCGATTTATCAAGTGTAATACTTTCTGTGGTAACCCCGCTGGCAAATAAATTTTCGGGTGCAATTTCCTGTCCATCTATTTTGACGCTTGTACTTTGAACGGCTACCTGATATTTGTTGAAACTCTGACGGAAAGTTTTTTCACCTGTTAAAGGTTTTAAGCCTATTTTCTTAAACTCGGATTCGATAAATGTTGCCGCCTTATCAATGCCGGGCGTAAAGGTTGCACGGCCCTGCATATCATCAGCACTTAAGGTTTTAATCAGGTGGTCGGTGTATTCACGGGTGATAATTTTATCAATGTTTTGCGCCCTAAGCTGCAAACTTGCCATGCCGACAAGGGTAAAAAAGAATATTTTCTTCATATAATAAGTATTAGTTGGTGCTATTTAGATCTTGCCTGCGATGATAACCATTTATCTCTAAAAGTTTGCATGGCCGGCGTTAAAGTCCCACCTGTTCTTTCGATAGACACGATTTCTAAAGCAGGATTTTCCATCAAGGTTAATTGCGTTGTTTTTTGTTCTCCGCGGTGAAGATAAGTAACCTTTAATATATCCCCTGGTTTGTGGGCATCGGTAAGGGTAGTAAGGGCTGTTGCATCTTTTAAAGCCTCGCCATCTATTGTTAACAAGGTATCATCAATATCCAAGCCTGCCTGATAAGCCGGCGTACCGATAAGGGTTTGGCCTAAAATGAGTTTTCCATCCACTACCACAGTTCTGCCCAAACCAGTATAAGCTTTGTTAGGACTCATTTTCTGTAAAACAAGGCCAGCATTTAAGAGCAGTTTAGCATAATCGTTTTTATCAGTTCCGTAGATGTATTTTTTAAAGAAATCGGCTGCAAAAGCAGGATTTTTGGTTAGCATGGCTAAAGTTTTCTCTAAATCCGGAACAGTATAGGCAATTTCCGGTTTTCCGTAAGCTTTCCAAAGGGCACGCATGTAATCATCAAGAGTGAGTTTGAATTCTGTTCTTAATCGAAGATCAAGTGCTAATGCCGTTGCTGCACCATAAGTATAATAAGAGGTAAAAATATTGCCTTTGTTGGTTTGGTCGATGGCCACGCCTGCATCGGCAAATACGGCATATCTGCTGGCTTCAATCGGCGAAAAATTCTTTGCGCCCGGAGAAAGTAAAACAGCATTTACCAAACCGTTAAAAGTTTGTACTGCATTATCGACTGTTTTAAGTCCTGCCCTGGTTAATAATAAATTTCCATAATATTGAGTAAAGCCTTCGGCCAGCCAAAGTTCATCACTCATGTTGGCATGTTCGAAATTAAAGGGCTCTAAAGTTTTCGGTCTTAAACGTTCTACATTCCAGCTATGAAAATATTCGTGCGAAAAAGTACCTAACAAATTTGCTTCGTAACCTTCAATTTTAGGTGTGCGCTGCACAATTGAGGTTGAGTTCCGGTGCTCCATGCCATCGCCGGCATTCTCTGGGTATACATCATCCAGAAAATAATAATTGCCATAATCGTAGGTTGGGAACTCGCCCCATACGGCAAGATGTTCATCAACCATTTTCTTTAGCATTTCTGCGTAGTTATCGATTGTTTTCTGATCGTCGTTTGAATGGGTGATCAAATGGATGGTCTGCTCCTTCCCATCGGTATTCTTCACTTTCCAGCTTGCCGTTTTATAATTGGCAATTTCTGTTGGACTATCCATGAAATACTGAAGGTTTGGTGCGAAATAGGTGCCATTGCCCATTTGCTTGAGCTGTGTGGCCACTTTCCAGTTCTGTTTTTCAGCATAATTGAATTTCACCACGCGCGGTTTATTGTCCATGCCTACCGGGAAAGCAAAAGTTGCCGGAATATTCATGTGCGCATGAGTTTCGTCGAACCCTGCGTAAGTTCCATCGATCCAGTTTCCGAAAAGCGTGTAGGTTACTTTTACGCTGCTTCCATGATTAGGAATTTCATATACATCACCAGCCGATTGTTTGATGTTGAGCTGTTTTCCTGCTCCGTCAAAAGCTTTTAAATGATATACATTTTTGCCAAATTCGTGTGTGGCATAACGCCCCGGAGAAGATCTGCTCATCCGAACCTTTAAAGTGCCGGCAGGTACATTTGGGATGAGCATACTGATTTCGGCCTCATGATGTATCGCATTTGGGAATGAAACAGTATAACTGATCTCATTTTGGGCAAAAGCCGAGGTAAAAAGTAAACTAAATACAGCAGCGCCTAAAAGATTCTTCATAAATAGATATTATTGGAGCAATTTAAGGAAAAATGTATGATGTAGCGATGCAAAATGTATAATGGAAATATTTTTTGGCCTTTTCAATCTACACGCTTCCATTTCCCATCATTCCTCGCTGTCCCAATCGTGTTTTTCCAGGTCGCGGTAGGCTTTTCCTTTGATAATCTCTTTTTTCTTGGCGGATTCTGAATCGACCCTGGTTTCATGAATATTATCAGCTACCTCGAAATGGAAATCCTTATCTTTTTTAGAATGATAAATGGCTACTTCATCACCATCAGATATTGCATAATCGTAAGGGCCACGGGCGCTCATCAGTTTTACAAATACCGGTAAACATTCGAAGAAAATAAATAACAGGCCAATAAAGGTAACTGCAATTGCAGTATTGTTATCGCGTGAGCCATCCACATTAAATTTTAGCTGGCCCAGGGCCCAGTTGCGGTCGGCAAAACCAGCAATATCCGATAGGCTGTCCAATTGTTTTTTGGTGTATAACTTTTCGGTAAACAGGCCATCAAATTCTTTTCGTTTATCTACAAAAGATTCCGATTTATTAATGTTGGCTTTTAGCGAATCCAGTTCTGCGCTGCGTTGAGCAATTTCGGTCTCTTTGCGTTTGGCATAAGGCCCATAACCCATTACACCTGATGTTTCTGTGGTTTTGTTTCCGAAAATTTCGAAGTTAAGCTTTTGCCTGTCGGCTTTGATGCCTTTTTCTAGCGAATCCCTGGTGGCCTTCTGTTGATTCAAACGACCAAATTCTACCTGATATTTTTTTTCGAAAGCTTTATTCAAGGTATCAATTTTAGCGCGCTGGCCGTTCAGATAACTTACCTTTAAGCGTTCTTTGATTTCTTTATCAAAAATTTTAAGTTCAATCGGCCTCGAAATTACCATCCCGATCATAATTGCCAATAAAATCCGCGGTGTAGCCTGCAATAATTGTTTATTGGTACTTGCGCTTTTATTAATGCTCGATACGATATACCGGTCCATATTAAAAATGGCCGCTCCCCATAAAAAGCCGAAAATGATGGCGAAAATGGCCGCCAGATCATCCCCCTTAAATACGAAATACATGGCGTAACCACCCGAAAGGGCAGCAAATAGGCCTGTAAAAAAGATGGTGGCACCAATGCCGGTATATTTGTTTTGTTCTGAGGGATACTTTTCCAGCGTTGCGACATGAGCACCGGAGCAAAACCAAAAGAAACGGTTCAGTTTGTCCATTTGTAACTATTTATAATTAAACGCCTAAGGGTTGAAGTTGTTACAGCTTTCAGTAAAATTTTATGGCATTTTTTTGATGGGCAGTGTAAAATTGATTTTCCTATATTTGCATAAATACATTTAATAAAATGAAAGAAATATCGGTACAGGAACTAAAACAGAAAATCGATAACAAAGAAGATTTTCAATTGATTGATGTTCGCGAAACATTTGAATACGAAGTTTCAAACCTTGAAGGAGAGAATATCCCTTTGGGCGGAATTTTAATTGAGGCTGATAAGGTTGCGAAAGATAAACCAGTAATTATTCAGTGCCGTAGTGGAAAAAGAAGCGCGGCGGCTGTAATGCAGCTGGAGCAACAGTACGGATTCGATAATCTTTATAACTTAAAAGGTGGAATTTTAGCTTGGCAAGAAGCTTTTGATCCAAGTATGCCAGTATATTAATGATAGAATGATTGAGTTTTGAATGAGTGAATGTTGTTTGCATAACGCTTATTCAAAACTCATTCTCTAATTCAATCGTTCTCTAATTCAATCATTTCTACCGTGGGTAAAAAATTTGCTTTAAATATATTCTATAATTTAGCCATTATCCTTTCCATCCTCGGATTGGTTTGGTGTTACAACAACGCAAAATACCTTCCGGCAGGTTTTCTGGTTGGTACAACAGCTTGTTTATTCTATTTTAAGTATCAATTATCAAAAGATCTGAGAAAGAGCTTTAGAGAAAAAGACCAGAAGTAGAATTAATGATAGAAGGATTGAGTTTTGAATGAGTGAATGTTATAAACATAACGCTTATTAAAAACTCATTTAATAGTTTTATATCTCTCTAATTCAATTATTTAGCTTGCTTTAAAGAAAAAAATCAGAAGTAATTCCTTCAAGGCCTAAACCGGGCAGATCTTTTAAGCTATATTTCCCGTTTTCAAAAGCTGGGTCTTTAAAAGGATTATTTTTGGTCAGCCATGGCCCATCCAGATCGGCCCAGTTGCACAAGGGAGCCAAAGCAGCAGCAGCCAAAGTAGCGCAACTCGTTTCGCTCATACAGCCGATCAGCACTCTCATTCCAAAGGATCGGGCCTTTAAAATCATCTGGTGGCCTTCGTACATGCCACAACTTTTCATCAGTTTTACATTTATGCCATGGTATGCACCCTTTAATTTGTCCATATCTGCCAGGCGTTGAACGGCCTCATCTGCCAGTAATGGAATGGGACTACGCTCCGTTAACCAGGCATTTCCATCAAGGTTGTTTTTATCCATAGGTTGCTCAATCAATACAACTCCCTGGTTATGCAACCAGTAAATCAGATCAATTGCTTTAATTTTATCTGTCCAGCCCTGGTTTGCATCAACATACAGGGGAACACTAGTCATGCTACGGATGGTATTGATAATTTCCTGATCGTTATCTCTGCCCAGCTTAACCTTGATCACTTTAAAAGCTGCTGCATCTTTCAGTTTTTCACGGATGACCTCTGGTGTGTCAATGCCAATGGTATAAGAAGTAACAGGCATTTTTGCCGGATCAGCTCCATAAATTTCGTAACAGGGCTTGTTTAACAGTTTACCCTGAATATCATTAAGGGCAATATCAATGGCGGCTTTAATGGCAGGCTGACCAGCAGAAAGGCTGTCCAGATAGGCGATAATTTCTTCAAAATTGAAAGGGAACTGGATTTTATCCCAATCTACTAGATTGAGAAAAGCCGTAGCGCTTTCGTAGCTTTCGCCCATATAAGGCACCATGGAGGCTTCCCCATACCCAATTACACCTTGATGTTCTACTTTTAACAACATCAACGGCGTGCTGGTTCGTGTAAATTTCGAGATCGAAAAAGGATGTTTTAATTCTAATTCAAATTGCTTGCAACTAATCTTCATTATCAATCGTCTTCTAAATAAATAAGGTATTTAACGCCTTACAAATTATCTTTGTTTATTAACGCAAATACTCCTGCCATGAAAAACATTTCAAGATTACGGTATTTTATTTATTTATCCCTAATAATTATTGGAGGATGTACCACAGGAAAAAAAGCCTTGCAAAAAGGTGATTATGATGCTTCGGTTGCCAAAGCAGTAAGCAGGCTGCAAAATTCGCCAAAAAACAACGAGGCCATGGAAGTGTTAAAAACGGCATACGATTTAGCCCTACAGGATCACCTAAGAAAAATTGAAGAGGCAAAAATGTCAAACGACCTCTTCAGATGGGAATCGGTGATGTATGATTATCAAAAAATCAATCAATTGGCCGATGATATCAACAGCTGTCCGGCATGCTTAACGATAGTTCCCAGCCCATCAAAATACATCAATGAGCTTGCCGATAGTAAATACAACGCAGCAGCAGCGAGATATAATTCGGGTTTGGGTTATTTGAGGGAAAACAATCGCCAGGCAGCTAAAAAGGCATATTACGAATTCGAAAAAACGCAAAATCTTCAGCCGAATTATAAAGATGCCAAAGCGAAAATGGACGATGCCTATTGGGCAGCGGTGGTGAGGGTTGTGGTGCAGCCTATCAATGTAAACAGCGGCATGTATAAGTTGAGCGCCGATTATTTTCAGCAACAGATTGATCAGTTTATCGGAAGCTACTCCAGAAATAAGTTTGTGATTTTTTACAGTGAGCAGCAGGCTACCGAACAAAAAATTGTTCCTGATCAGGTATTGAGCTTAAATTTTGATGATTTTATTGTAGGCCAGACTTACGTTAAAGAAAGAGTTGAAAAGTTAAAACGCGATAGTGTGGTAATCGGCGAAACGCGCGATAAAAAGCCAGTTTATGGTACCGTTAAAGCCACCTTAAGCATATTTGAAAAAAATATATCTTCGTCTGGCCTATTGGATATGAGCATTACCGACTGGAAAACAAGAAAACTTGTACGTCAACAAAAATTCCCCGGAACTTATGTATGGAGAGATAGTTGGGCCAGTTACAAAGGCGACGACAGGTCATTAAGTAAACAACAGCTGGCCATTACCAGAAGGAAAGAAATACTTCCGCCACCACCGAGTGCTTTATTTTTGGAGTTTACCAAGCCGATTTACAAGCAATTGGCTGATGACATCAGTTATTATTACAATAATTACTAGACCACCTCACTCGCCTCACCCTGTTAGCGGAAATGGTTTCACCCACTGCAGCAACAATCCCTCTCCTGCAGGAGAGGGAAACACAAGACACTGCTATATTACTTTCGCTAACAGGGTGAGGTTGTAATCCTTTCGTTAAAATAAATTATCGGTGCAAAGCCCTAAAAATATAATGGTTAATATTGCAGCAATGAATACCGGCTTATACAATCCTTTCCAAAACTTCGATTTTTTATATAAAGTCTGCTTTTTAAGTGGCAAGACCTTCAATTCTCCTGTTATTCAGGTTCCATTAATTCCAAAATGGTTGTTGGAACAGGCAGGTTTAAGTGGCGAGGAGCAGATCCAGTTTTTGGATGAGAGTATCCGTTCGTATAATACTTTGGTTATTCCGGTAAACAGCGAGGTAAACGAACAGTTTTTAAACCCGTTGGAAGATAAGATCGAGGCAGCATTTGCAGCGGGTTATGGCGCGGTTTCTGCGCTACCCGAGCTTGATCTCTTTAACTGGATCGGAAAGTTTTTATATGGTTTTGTATATATAGAAATGCATTCGGCCCTGCGTAAGGAAATGACTGCCGATGGTTTAAATATGTCGCAATCTTTAATGATGAAATTTGCCAACCTAAATTTCATGATGCAGAACTTGTATACGAGTTTGGAGTTCGAAGATTTTTCACCATGGTCTATCACAGTGGTAAAATTAGAAAACGGAGAAACGCCATTCAGTTTCCGCGATGAGATCAATACCCTGACTTTCTCTATAAAAATGAAAGATTTCGGCATTATCGCCTGTTTGCAGGATAATGGAACCAATAAGCGCTACCATCAGGACATTATTAACGAAATAAAAGGAAAAGCCCTGACTGCCGAGCAGTTTGAAGAACTGAGTGCCCGTTTTTATTATTCGGCTTATCTGTTTAACCGTTTGCCCGAATATACTTTTATGCCTGTTGAAGGCACTACTTATATTGAGGCTATGCCTTTACGCGGAAATATGACCAAACCGCTTTTTGATGTTTGGCAGCATAAAATATATGCGCAGGTATTGGAAAATTTCTGGAAGCCATGGGGTTATGTGGTGTTTGAGATTATTAAAAATCCTGATGAACCAATGAGTTTCTTCGAGAAACCGTATTTGCCTTCTGCAGGGTAGTAATTAAGTCGTCACCCTGAATTCATTTCAGGGTCTATTAATATGGAAGATGCTGAAATAAATTCAGCATGACGTTCATGGTGAGAATTGGACAAATGTTGATCTTTATAGACAGAATCTATTTATGATAAAGTTATCTCCCTCCTGTTAACATCGAAATAAAGTTCTGCAAAATGCCTGGAACGAAAATGATCGTAAAAATCAAACCCGTTAATGCACCGAAAAAGTGTGCATCATGGTTGATGCCATCTCTTGAGTTTTTTGATGCATAAGCACAATAAACAAGATATAAAATACCAAATATCACTGCATATACCCGTATAAATGGAATAAATACGATCCCGTATGTTGCAAGGGGATCAAATAAGATAGATGCAAACACTATCGCACTAATTGCACCAGAAGCACCTAAACTGTTATAGTTAAAGTTGTCCTTATATTTAAATATTGTTGGAAGGTCACTTAAGACTAAAGCTACAATATACAATAAAGCAAATCTCCAACTTCCCATTAATCTTTCAAGTTTAAATGAGAACATCAGGAAAGTATACATGTTAAAAATCAAATGCATCCAATCGCCATGAATTAACCCACTTGTTATAACCGTCCAGACTTTGTGCCCTTTAGAAACGCTGTATGGATGCAACATAAACTTGCCATAAATCGAATGATCGTAAAAAGCGTAAAGACTGGTGATAATGGTAAAAACAAAGATTACCGATGCAACTGGTGCGATATTGAAGTATTCCATTGGGTTATTTTAAATCAAGTTTTACCTCTGTAACCAAACGGGCTACCGGGTACCTATTGTATGTTTTTTCGTAATAATCAGAATTTTTATACACAAAGTCAAGTTGTGCAGCACCGTTCTTTGCGAATTCGGCATCCGATGCTTTTCTGGCTTCCAGTTTGTTTTTCAAATCCGGATTGTTTTTAAGCAGTTCTGTAGCCGTATCTTCAAAAACATAAGCAGAATAATGCTCTTTCATGTCTAAAACAGAATCAAAAAAGTTCCAGTTAAAATAGGAATCGGTGGCCTGTGGTTCCAATGTTTCTACGATATAACGGTTACTCGGCTGATTGACGTACACAACAAAATCGCCGGCGTAATATTGCAGGTTTTGCGGAACAGGGTTAACCTTTACACCTGAATGTAGGTAATGCCCTTCGTAAGGCCTTGTTCCGGTTTTAAAATCTCCGATGTAATAACTTTCCACTGCAATTTTCTGATCCGTTTTAATTTCTTTAACCTTAACATTGTTCAGTTTCAGCAAAGCAATCACGCGGTCCCATGCTTTTGGAATGATATAGGCAACAGGCTTTTGTACAGAAATTGCGGGCTCAAACTTATTCCATTCTTTAATGGTTTTGGTGTAAGGTTTGGTGCGGTCGTAAAATAATCGGTCTGCGCCGCTTACCGTACTGGGCTTTTGCCCGGCCTCAAAGCCTTTAAAAGTCAGGTCGTTTACTTCGCTTTTGTTCAGTTTCCACTCTAAAGGAAATTCTTTTTGGGTAGCAACAAACTCATCTGCTTTGCGTTTATTTTCTCCGATAATTTTGGCATCACGCGTTATTATGTCAATATAATTTTGCAACAACTTATAGGTGGCATCAACACGTAAATTATATGATTTTAGCATATGCGTCTCCGGCATAAAACCAATGGTATTGTGCAGGGTTGTATATCCTGTAGAATAACGCGGCGGGTCGATAAATCCGGTTATTCCGCTTTCTGGTGTTTCGCCGATCGAATTTACATAAGGGATCATCGGGTAGCCCATTTTCGCCATCCCGGTATATAGATCGGGTACCAATGTTTGCGTTAAATACCCGGAAAGTATAGGGTTAAGTTTATCTTTTTGGGTCGGGATAAGCGTCATTACATATTGGTAATCCGCACCGTTACTGGTATGCGTATCTACAAATATTTCAGGCTGCCAGGTATTAAAGATCAGCTGAAATGCCGCGGAATTTTTCGAGTCGGTTTTAATGAAATCGCGGTTCAGATCGAGGTTTTTGCTGTTGCCCCTAAAACCATAGGCTACCGGTCCGTTCTGGTTCGCTCTAGAAGTACCCGTGCGGTTAAAGCTCCCATCGATATTATAAAGCGGAATGAAACAGATGACCACATCTTTAGGAAGATTTTTTGCCTTTAACAGATCGCGGGCGAGCATCATCGATGCATCTATCCCCTCGGGCTCTCCCGGGTGGATTCCGTTATTGATCAATAAAACCCGTTTCCCGTTCTTTTTAACTGCCAATGGGTCAAAAACCTTATCGCGGGATAAAACCAACAGATGCAACGGCTTTCCAAAGTCTGTATTTCCATAAGTGAGCAGCTTGGCCTCTGGATAGGTTTTAGCCAGATTTTCGTAATAAGATATCGCAGCAGTGTAGGTTGTGGTTTCAGTTTTACCACTTAATTCGAAAGGCGTTTTTTGTGCAGTGGCTTTTAATCGCATAGCTAACAAACAAAACACGAGGAATTTTCTCATGCCTTAAATCTAAGAAATGAAATGTTGTTATTAAAGCGTTTTGTGGTAAACTTTAATCTTTCCGAACATGTACTTAAAGCCAATGGTATAACTGTTGTAAACATCGGGAGAGTAGTTTTTAAACTTGGTGCTCGAATCGTTATAGCCATCCAGACCCTCGCCAAAAGTAAAGTTCGATTGAGCGTTGATGTTGATGATATACCTCATGTAGCCATAACCATCGTTGATATAATAATTAAATCCGAAGTTTAAGGGAACTAGCAGGTTAAGGCTTTTATCTTCTCCCGGAAACGGGCCATAACCCGGATCGTAAGCTGCCCAGAGTGGTTTATAGCGGACAATATCGGTAATGTTATTGTTGATTACGCCCAAGCCTACACCAGCATAGAGTCCTCTGATGTTGTAAAGAAATTCACTTCTATCATAGTTGATTACTTCGCCCAACATCAATTTTACGTTAGCCGAAATCGCTGAATACTGATTTACGAATTGGCGGTTGTGCAGATCGGTTTCAATATTTCCCCCTTGGACCCTGCCCAACTGCCCTTCTAAACCTACCGTTACAAATGGAGTGATATGGTAATCAAAAACGCCATAGGCAGTGTAGCCAATACTTCCTTTGTATACATCGGTATAAGATTTGTTCACTCCCCCTCCAAAGCCGTAAGACATTTTAAAGTAGTTGGATTGGGCAAAAGAAAAACTTCCTATAAAAACAAGCAAAAGGGTTATATATGTAGCTCTCAGCAAATTTAAAATCATATCGTTTTTTTACAAAAATAATATGTTTATCGAATATCTATAACTTTTACCTTTGAATTATGAGCACTTATACCAACTTTAACAAATCTCTGGAACAGAGATTTATAAAATATGCGAAGATTGACACGCAATCTGACCCAAATTCCTCAAGCTGTCCATCAACTGCAAAACAAATGAACCTGGCAAAAGAATTGGTCCAGGAATTACTGGAAATAGGTCTTAGTGATGCAGAAATGGATGTTAACGGATACGTTTATGCAACCATTCCTTCAAACACAACTAAGGTATTACCTGTAATTTTCTTTTGCTCGCATATGGATACTTCGCCTGATTGCAGTGGGGAAAACGTGAAACCGATTATTCATGATAAATATCAAGGGCAGGACCTGATTTTGCCGGAGGATGATAAAATAGTGATAAAATTGTCTGATCACAAAGACCTAGAACATCAAATCGGCAATGATATTATCACTGCAAGTGGTACAACTTTACTGGGTGCCGATAATAAAGCCGGTTTGGCAGAAATTATGGAAGCAGCTGCTTTTTTAGCGAAAAACCCCGATGTAAAGCACGGTACGATAAAAATTCTTTTTACTCCTGATGAAGAAATAGGAAGAGGTGTAGATAAAGTAGATTTAAAAAAGCTTGGTGCTGATTTTGGTTATACCGTGGATGGGGAAACATTGGGTTCGATTGAGGATGAAACTTTTTCTGCAGATGGTGCTACCCTTAAAATTTATGGTGTAAGTACCCACCCTGGCTTTGCAAAAGGAAAAATGGAAAGTGCCATAAAAATCCTTTCTGAAATTTTAGATTCTTTGCCAAAGGATACCTTAACCCCAGAAGCCACGCATCAAAAAGAAGGTTTTATCCATCCGGTAAGCATGAATGGCCAGGTTGAAGAAGCAGAGGCGCAGTTCATCATTAGAGATTTTACCGACCAAAAACTTACAGCCCACGGCGAATTCCTGGAGGAAACAGTAAAAAAGGTGATCGCTAAATATCCAAAATCGACCTATTCGTTATCGATCAAAGCGCAGTACCGAAACATGAAACAGGTGTTGGATCAGCATCCTAAGATTGTTCAATACGGAATAGAAGCGATAGAAAGAGCTGGGGTAATTGCTAAGCAGCAAAGCATCCGCGGGGGCACTGACGGGTCGCGACTTTCTTATATGGGATTACCTTGTCCGAATATTTTTGCCGGAGAACATGCTTTCCACAGCAAACAGGAATGGGTCAGTGTACAGGATATGCAAAAAGCAGTACAAACGATAATTAATATTGCCTGTATCTGGGAAGAGAAAGGATAGTAAGCAAGCTTATGTCCCAGGTCTGATAGCGGCAAATACGGACCCGCGGCTTTGAACTAAAGACTAATAAGGAGACTGCCCAATATCCAGCCTGTCTATTTTTCCTTTTTTATTGATCTGAAATTTAAAGCAAGTTTTAAAATCGCCCCATTGGTCGGAATGAAAGCTGCCGTGTATATCCAATCCATTATTTTCAACTTTATCAATACTGGTAAAACGCTCATGGCCTAAAGCTTTTTTAAAGAAATTGTTGAATTTCATCTGGTTTCCATCATCAAAAAAGGCAACATCTGTGGCAAATAATGGAAACCAGGTTTTTTCATCTCCCTTTTGCAAGGCAGTTATAGCGGCTTTCACTTTTGTGTTCGATATTTTTGTTAAATCTATCGCCATTGTTTTTTGATTTTTTTGCGGATTAAACGCGCTGATAGTAAAAAATAACTAGGTATGAATTTTTTATCTTAAATTTTTGTCTAATCGGTGTTGCAGATAAATAATTATCCTGCCCCAGGCATAAACAACATATTTAAAATTAATGGCCATAGTTGTGTAATTGCAGACAGTGATATTTTTTAAGATGATCGTCAAAATTAATAAAAAAGATGTTTTTAAAGCACATCTTTTTGTTAATTTAGAGCGCGATGATAACTCTCGAGAACGATTATATAAAAGTTAGCCTAGCGGCTAAAGGTGCAGAACTTCAAGGTCTATTTAGCAAAGAAACCAAGCTAGAGTATTTATGGAATGCCAACCCGAAATATTGGGCAAAACATAGCCCTGTTCTGTTTCCCATAGTTGGCTCATTAAAAAATAACAGTTTTAACTATAAGGATAAAAACTACGAGCTACCGCGTCACGGCTTTGCCCGCGATCATGTCTTTAATATTGAAAAAACAAGTGAAAGTGAAGCCGTTTTTACCTTGACCCAAAATGAGGATACCCTAAAAGTATATCCTTTTTATTTCGAGCTGAAATTAATATACCGCTTGATCGACAGAAAACTGAATTTAACATATCAGGTAATCAATACCGGTAGCGAAGAATTGTTATTCTCTATTGGGGCGCATCCCGCATTTGCGGTTCCCAATACACCCAATACCGTGTACGAAGATTATTATCTTGCCTTTAATACCGATGAGAAACTAACTTTCTGGAAACTGCAGGACGGTCTGGTTTCTGATGAAAGCCAGGATATCGAACTTGGTAGCCACAGGCTAAACCTTAAACACGATCTGTTTTACAATGATGCTTTGGTGTTTAAAACATTGCAAAGTAACTGTATCAGCTTGTTGAACACCAAAAACGATTATGGCCTGCATTTCCATTTCGAAGATTTTCCTTTCTTTGGTATTTGGGCTGCTACCGATGCTCCTTTTATCTGTTTAGAACCTTGGTGCGGGGTGGCCGATGGGGTAAATCATGATCAGCATTTAATACATAAAGAGGGTATCATTAATCTGGACGCGGGCGAAAACTGGTCGCGTTTTTGGGAAGTAGAGTGTTTTTAAACTGATCTTTTTTACAATCATCAAGTATTGAAGCAGCTTCATTTCTTAATCTAGATTAAGAAAATTTTAATCGGTAGGCGTTATCTTGCCCCAAATTTTAAACATGCAAGCTGTTAAAAAATGAAAAACACACCACATTTTGCGCAATTATTTCTAAGGCTCGCTTTGGGCATAGGGTTTATCCTGCCTGTCATGGACCGTTTTGGTTGGCTGGGCGCGCCGGGTTCGCCCACAGTAGGTTGGGGCAATTGGTCCGTGTTTTTGGACTATACCAATACACTCATGCCATTTTTAGCCAGGCCAGCAGCCAATATAATGGCTGTTCTTGCTACTGCAGGTGAACTGATCTTTGCCGTATTGTTAATTATCGGTTATAAGATCAAATGGGCAGCTATCGGAAGTTTTTTACTTACCCTCGCCTTTGCACTTTCGATGTTAATTTTTGCCAATTACAGGGCGCCCTTTAATTATTCAGTTTTTGTGGTGAGCGCGTCAAGTTTACTATTATCTACACTGCCCACTTACAAGTGGAGTGTTGACAATAATGGGTAAGTTTTAGCCTTTTTGAGGTAAATATCCGTTTTCACTTTGTAGTGGATTCAACTACCCAAAAGAGGGTATTTTTACCTTTTAATTTGATGTTAAGATGTTGATAGCTATATTTATAACGTTAAAATTAAATCAACGGGACGATTTAGATTAAAACACGGAGCCTTTCAGAAATGAAAGGCTTTTTTAATAAAAAAACACGCCCTCAGAAAGAACGTGTTTACTCAACTTTAAAATTATCTTTGGGACGATTGAGAAGTAATTCAAATGAATTGTTTAATACCCTGACACAAATATGAAAAAGATAAGGGGAAAATTTCCGTTCAGTTTTATTCATCCGTAAAATAATGCTTTTCCGGTTATGTGGCCAAAAAATGAATAAACGCTTTAGTCTCAGAAAAAACCATTTTTTCCTGAATTTTTCGATCATCATTAAGTAATTTTTTACAAGATGAACTTAATCAAAAGGTTATATTGCAGTACTTAATTCAAACTCAATGAAAAAAACGCTTATCATATTTTTTGTTGTTATTACAGGTATCATTATACTTTCAGGTGCAGTTTACAACGATGAAGATTTAGATAAGCTTTTATCAAAATTAGAATCCATTAGGATTGAGTATCCACAAGAAAAGGTGCACGTCCATTTCGACAAGCAGTATTACAGTATTGGGGAAGATATTTGGTTTAAGGCTTATATCGTTAATGCCGAAAAAAACGAACTGTCTGCATTGAGTAAAGTATTATATGTAGACTTTATTGATGATCAGGACTCCATTCGCGCAACCACTGTTCTTCCTATTGTAAACGGGCTGAGCAGTGGGGCTATAACTTTGAGCGATTCTATCTTTAATGCAGGAAATTATAGGCTTAGGGCTTATACTAAATGGATGCAGAACTTTGATGAGGATTTTATGTTTACAAAAAAGATCAGCATTGGAGATGCCTGGAGTGCTTCTAATATTATTGCTGGCGCAGATTTCACCAAAAAGGATAAAAAAACAACTGCGAGGATTACTTTTCAAAACGCCAGTGATAACGCTCCTGTAGCAGGGAAAGCCGTTACTTATGAGATTAAAAAAAACAATAGGATATTATCCAGCGGAAAGGTGGTGACAGATGTTAATGGTGAGGCAAATGTTTCTTTACAGGATGTTGAAGGTAATGATAATCTTTTTATCGAAACGGTTATTAAACTTGGACCCAACCTTTTCTCAAAAAAGGGTTTTGCTGTTGAACCAGTTCCAGATAAAATAGATTTACAGTTTTTTCCTGAAGGAGGGAAAATGGTAAATGGAATAAGATCCAAGATTGCCTATAAGGCAATCGATGCTTATGGCAAAAGTGTAGGTGTAAGCGGATATATTGTGGACAGCAACAATCAAAAATTGATTGAATTTAAAGCCGAACATTTAGGTATGGGGGTTTTTGTACTACAACCTTTAGCTGGAGAAAACTATAGTGCAATCGTTAAAGATCTAAAGGGTAATGAACAAAGGTTCCCCTTGCCCAAAGCAGATGAACAAGGTTATGTTTTGGGTGTTAACAACCTGGGCGCCGACAGCCTGATCGTAAAAGTTGCTGCTACATTTACGATCGAAAAAGAGGATGCTGCATCATTAATCGCTATGCAAAACGGGGTAGTTAAATATATTACAAAGATAAACCGAAACCAAAAATCAGTTAATATAAAGCTGGCCCGGGAACGTTTCGATTCTGGTATTTTACAGTTTACACTATTCTCATTCAAATATCTGCCGATCGCAGAGCGGCTGATTTTTATCAATAATAACGATTACTTAAGCTTGAATGTGACAGGTAATCTTCCTGCCTATAGCAAAAGACAGAAGGTCGATTTGGAGATCACAGCTAGGGATTTCAAATCAAGCCCTGTACAAGGAAGTTTCTCCATCGCCGTAACCGATATTCAAAAAAAAGATGCAGACGAAGATGATGAAACTACAATTTATAGTAATTTATTGTTGACATCTGATCTTAAGGGGTATATAGAACAGCCCAATTATTATTTTAATCATCCTGATGCATTAAAGGCAAAATATCTCGACTACCTGATGTTAAGCCAGGGATGGCGAAGATTTAACTGGGCAGATATAGGGAGTGGTAGGCTCCCGGTAATTAACTTTCCAGTGCAGAAAGGAATAAGCATAACCGGGAAAGTAACCAGTATGGCCAGAACGCCTATCCCTTTTGGCAAAATTGCATTGTTTGGTAAAACAGCTGATGGCCCGATGCTTTTGGACACGGTTGCTGATGACAAAGGGAATTTTAAGATCAATGATTTGATCTTTAGTGGTGAAGCAAAGTTTGTTGCACGGGCAAAAGGTGCCAAGGGTAAAGACAATGTTAAAATCACATTTAACGATGACCAGAAGGTTTTCAAACCCAAATTTTATCCATCCAATAATTTTCTCTCGGATGTTGATATCTTAGATTATTTACAAAGTATCCAAGCGAGACAGAATAATTTAGGTACAGCCGTTCTTAAAGAAAAGTCTATTATATTAAAGGATGTTCAAATTATTAAAAAGAAGAATATCGAAGACGGACTTTATGTAAAGGGATCAGATAAGATTACAACTTCTGTAGCAGATATTGTAATCCGTAAGGAGAAATTGAAACAATACTCAAACTTACTGCAGGCATTTTATGGTTTAGCCGGCGTAGAGGTTAGGGGAGGATTGGTTTACAGAGTCGGCCACCGATCGATAACTGGCGGCCTTATCCTTATGCAGATATATGCCAACGGCGTACCCCTCGCGCCCGATATGCTGGGCGATATTCCGCCATCTGATGTTGAAGCCATCGAAATTTTAAAATCAGGTCATAACGCTTCAGTTTACAACGCCGCAGGTGTTATTGTGCTTACCTTAAAAAGAGGGGGTGAAGATGTAATCCCCGCAATTTCTTCTGCCATGAATTATATTTATGTAAAGGGATATTCAAAAGTTAAAGAATTTTATGCACCCAAATATGAAGTTAAGTCTGACCGGCAGAATGATACCGATTTACGGTCGACCATTTACTGGAACCCAAACCTGGTTACTGATGCTTCAGGAAAAGCGGCCCTGAGTTTTTATACCGCTGATTTACCGGGCAAATATAAAGTCGTAATAGAAGGTTTAACGATTGACGGGCGGTTGGGCAGGCAGGTAGAAACACTATTAGTCAAATAAAAGATTCAAAAAAGAGGGTGTCCAGAAAATTGATACCCTCCTGTGCAAACTTTAAATTATTTTCAGGACCATTGAGAAGTAATTCAAATGAAATGTTTAATACCCTGATACAAATATCAAAAGGATAGCCGAAAAATCTACGTTCAGTTATTCATCTATAGAATAATACATTATTCAGGAATGGTGATTAAAATGAATAGCTACTTTACTCTCTTATTTACAAGAAACTTTGTTTTAATTCCGAAAGGAGATACAAAGCCATTAATTAAATTTAGCAAGGAGTAAACTTTGTTAATCAGATTGATAATCTGCTCAAAGTTTCTCTGGTTACCCCAAGGTAAGAAGCGATAAGTGTTTTTGATATCCTTTTTTGTAAATTTGGATATTGATTGCGCCACTGTTTATAACGCTCGCCCGCATTATTGCTCAATAGCGCCAGTACCCGCTTCTGCAAAGCCATATTGCCTGTGGTGTACTTTTTTCTGAAAAAGTATTCCATTTTCCGGGAAGATGCACAAAGTTTCTCCTTGTTCTCGAATGAGATAGAAACCGTTTCCGTATCTTCAATGCAATCTACATTTAAGGTTGCAGGCATTCCGGTATTAAAAGCATTAGGATCTGAAAACCACCACTCTTCCATGGCCAGCTGCAATATATATTCTTTGCCTTCATGATCGGTATAAGAGGATTTTACAATTCCTTTCACAACAAAATGTTCGCAGCTCGCGAGATCACCTGCCTGAATAATGTATTGGTGCTTTTTATATTTCCGCCTGGTGAAAAAAGATTCAGCATAGTCAAATTCATCATCTGTTAAACAAACAATCTGATCAATATGCGCCCGTAAAAAATTTGTTTCCATTTCTCCTTATACAACATAACAAATGTAATATTTATTGCAGATTTATCTACCCCTTGTGTCCTATCATCCGGCTCAGCGTGATAATGGTCACAATAAAATAGTGATGTATGTCCTTTGTAAAAATTAGCACTTGCTTTAGGTTTGCAAAACACAAACACACAAAACCAACCAATAACACACAAATGAAACTTAAATTACTAACAGCAATTGCAATACTTGCCGGACTAATTTCACAAAAATCAGCTGCGCAGAGCCTTGCTAAAATGAACTGGTTTAATGAGCCAGAAAAATGGGAAATCAAGGATAAAAATACCTTCAGCATGTTTGTCCCTGCAAAAACAGATTATTGGCGCATCTCACATTATGGCTTTACTGTTGATGATGCCCCTTTTTATTACGCAACCTATGGTGGTGAATTTGAAGTTAAGGTCAAAATTACCGGAAATTATGTAACCACTTTTGATCAGATGGGGATTATGCTGCGCATCAATGAGGAAGAATGGATTAAAGCCGGAGTAGAATTTGTTAATGGAAAGCAGAATGTAAGTGCGGTTGTTACACACAAAACCAGTGACTGGAGTGTTGTAGAACTGACGCAGGCGCCAGCCTCTATTTGGATGAAAGCTGTTCGCAAGCTTGATGCGGTAGAAATCTTTTATTCGTTAGATGATAAAAAATACACCATGCTCCGTACCTGTTATTTTAAGGATAACACTCCGGTAATGGTTGGCCTTGTTGCTGCCTGTCCCGATGGTAAAGGTTTTAATGCTACATTCGAGAATTTTAAAGTAACGCCAACGCCCGATCAGAGACGACTGGATTGGGCGAAAAAACAGGAGCACTAGCCCTATATGCCCGTCTTTGGAAAATAACAATATCTGTCTATCTATCGTTTACCCAGTGTTAGGTATTTTCCATAAATAATAAACACAAAACCCTTTA
>Ga0308165_1001682_pt1 | contig 29882 bp, 32 predicted proteins | sample PhyWR2_FD_201032 | JGI IMG/M metagenome (GOLD analysis project Ga0308165, IMG submission 201032) | Phyllosphere microbial communities from UC Gill Tract Community Farm, Albany, California, United States - DLSLW.R2 | ecosystem: Host-associated > Plants > Phyllosphere > Unclassified | place: USA... | reverse complement strand
TCCATAGAACAGGAATAATAGGCTTGTCTTTTCTTTGTCATATAAAAATTTGATGCACGTATTTAAAGAATCCCGACTCATTTCGTACTAAAAAGTGCGTACCGAACCAAAAAGTACATACTTGATGGACATTACAATTAGCCGTCTCTTTGACCTATTAAAACATAAAGATAATGAAAAAATTAGCAGGAAAAACCGCAATCATCACAGGTGGAAACAGCGGTATAGGTTTCGCAACAGCACAAGAATTTTTGGCTCAGGGCGCAAAAGTAATCATCACCGGAAGAAATGAAAAATCGGTAAAAGATGCAGTGGCAGAACTCGGCGAAAATGCATATGGAATTATTTCAGACAGTGCCTATATGGAAGAAATTACCAAACTGGCAGATCAGGTGAAAACAATAACACCTACGTTGGATATTATTGTAGTAAATGCAGGTATTGGAAAATTCAACTCATTAGAAAACATGACCGAAGAAATGTTCGATGAAATTATGAACATCAACTTTAAAGGTGCTTATTTTAGCTTGCAACAATTATTGCCTTTGGTTAACAACGGTGGATCTATTGTATTAAATACTTCGATAAATGCACATATCGGAATGGCTGGTGCTACAGTTTACGCAGCAAGTAAATCGGCATTGTTAACTTTAGCCAAAAATCTATCTGCAGAATTAATTTCCAGAAAAATAAGGGTGAATGCCGTTAGTCCTGGTCCTGTTGGCACACCATTGCACACCAGCGAAAAACTTGGTTTAAGTGATGAAGATTTACAGCAAATGGGCGAAAGTTTAGTAAAACAGATTCCCGTGGGCAGATTCGGCCAAGCTGAAGAAATTGCAAAAACAATTGCTTTTTTTGCCTCTGATGATTCATCCTTTATTTTAGGATCGGAACTTATTGCAGATGGCGGTATGTATAATTTATAAGCTTAAAAGTTAACCCAGAGCAATTAAATGTTCTGGGTTTAATAATGGGAATGCTACTAGGCCTGAGTTAGAGTTTGGAGTAGAGCATTTAGAGTTAATATCACGCTCAAAAAATGTCGTGGAACTCAAAGGTTTATTCATTATATAAGTTCATTTAAGCTGGTATGTTCTTATATGGTTAAAACTGGAAATAGTCGGGAGTCCTAAGCCCATAGTTTGGAGTTCGGAATAGAAAGTTGGAAGTTAATACCATGATTGAAAAACGAACATCTTCTTCGCGCGCTTTTAAGTTAAATAATAATGAATCTACACACGCTAACCCGAACCCCATGAACACGAAAATTTGTACTACGAAAAATAAGCACTTATCTTTAGTGCTATACTATGCACCACGAATTAAGAACTCATATAGAAAAAATAGTACAACTAACAGATGATGAATTTGCATTTGTAGAGGAGCATTTCACCACTAAAAAGTTTAAAAAACACCAATTCTTAGTTCAAGAGGGTGAAAGTGTTAAATATTCCTATTTTGTCGTCTCTGGACTTTTAAAACTGGTACACACCGATGACTCGGGGAAACAGCACATTGTTTCTTTCGCTATGGAAAACTGGTGGGAAAGCGACTACTTGGCCTATTTTACGCAAAGCCAGGCCACTATGAGTTTAGAGTGCCTGGAAGATACCGAAGTGTGTTGCTTTACGCTCGAAAGCTTTAACACTTTATGCACCGAGCTCCAAAAAATGCAATACTTTTTTCTGCAGAAAGCAAATTTCGGGCATATCGGCTCTCAACGCCGTATATTATCATTACTTACTGCTAATGCGCAAGAGCGTTACGAGCAGTTGCTTAAACAATATCCTGCTTTATTTCAGCGGGTACCGAAATCACTTCTTGCCGCCTATCTGGGTGTTTCGCGAGAGACTTTAAGTAGGTTTTCTCGTTAATGTGACGAATATCACTTCATAATCGTGCGCTTTGTCACCGCCATAATTCCGTCCTTAGCCACAACTTTGTGTTATTAAAATTAAAACACATCGTAATGGAAAAACAAATCATCAACCCTTGGCAATGGCAAGATCAACGCAGTTATGTACAGGCAGTAGAAGTTAAACAGGTTACGGGCACACTCTACGTTTCGGGGCAAACAGCTACCAGTGCAGACGGCATATCAAGCACTGCTGACGTAAAAACCCAGCTGCTTGAAGCTATACAGCATTTAGAGCTGGTAATTGCACAGGCTGGCTACGAACCTAAAGGCATTGTGCGCTTAAATATCTACACCACAGCATCGTCCGAATTTTTCGAATGTTTCGATATTTTTCAGTCTTGGATTGCTAAACATGGTATTAAACAAGCTACTACCTTATTGGAAGTAAAAAGCCTTTACGAAACTTTAAGTGTCGAACTGGAAGCAACTGTGGTGAAGTAGGCGATATTTGCTAAATCATTAAGTACTGCGATATGAGATGTGAGATATGCGATATGAGTTTTTAATCGTAAAGTTATCTCAAATCTCATGTCTACTGTCTCAAATCTTTGCGATTAAAAGATCAATCAATTCAGCAATTGTTTTTTAAAGACATTCGGACTGATGCCCACCTCTTTTTTAAACAACCGCGAGAAATAAGAAAGATTCTCAAAGCCAAGAGCATAGGCGATCTCTGATACCGACAGGTGTTCTCCAATCAAACGGTTCTTTGCTTCTGATATGAGGTATATATGAATATGCTCCAGAGCGGTTTTTCCACTCTCCTGCTTCAAAACATCACTTAAATAACCAGCCGAAATATTTAGACGCTCAGCCATGAAATGCACAGAAGGTAAACCCTTGGTGCTTAAAAGCCCGCTTGCCACATACTTGTTGATTTCTTCATTAAACCGCGTTACGGTTTTGCCTGAAATCTCGGTTCGGTTAAGGAACTGTCTTTTGTAAAAACGCTGACTATATTTTAGCATTGTATCTACATTGGCCAAAATTAACTCGCGGCTATATTCATCCTGATTATTTCGGTATTCGGTTTCTATTTTATGGTAAAGCTCCCATACGGTTATTTCTTCGCTTGGCGAAAGATGCAGGGCTTCGTTAATCTCGTAATCGAAGTAGTGGTACTTTTTTATACTGTCATGAAGAGCATGGCCGTTGAGAAAATCTTCGTGGATAAACATCAAAAATCCATCTTCATCAAATTCGAGGTTTTTCATTTCGATTACCTGATGTGGCTTAAAAAACATCATCGGCCCGCACTCGTGGTCGTATTTTGTACGTCCGTAAAGAATTTGTCCGGCACGGATCTTTTTAAAACCGATCATGTAGAAATCGCTGGTAAATTCGCGATCGCCCATGCTGCACATATGATCGCATTTATAAACACTAAATAATGGGTTTTCGGGCGGTGGAAATGCATTCTCCCTGTGCAGTTCTGCCAAATTCTTGTAGTGTTTCATTAATTTAAATGCTAATTCACTACAAGCTACACAATTACCCTGTACAGCTTGTAGTTAAATTTTTAAATGATCTGTTAATGACCGTGTGCATCGCTGGCTACCGTAGCCCATTCTTCAAATTCGGCCATACGCTCAGCATAAACCTGTTTAACACCAGGCAGGGCTACTTTACCCAAAAGGAAGTGTAAAGGAGGTTTAGAACTGTCAATCAGTGCCAATACTGCAGGTGCCGTTGCTTCGGGTTTACCCCAACTATCTGGTGTTGCGGCATCAAAAAAATCTTTTTTAACTGGTGCATAAACTTCTAAAGGTGTTGTTTGGAAGGCTGAAGCACCCGACCAATCAGTAGAAAAACCATTCGGTTCAATTAAACTTACATTGATACCAAAACCTTTTACTTCGCTGGCCAAAGTCTCACTCAAACCGTTAACGGCATATTTAGATGCATTATAAAGGCCCAGCACGGGTAAACTCACCAAGCCCAGAAAGCTGGATACCTGAATAATGTGCCCACTTTTTTGTTGGCGCATTACCGGCACAATAGCCTGCGTTACCCACAGCAAACCAAAAAAATTGGTTTCCATCTGTGCACGGGCTTGTTGCTCGGTGGTTTCTTCTATCGCACCGAATAAACCGAAGCCAGCGTTATTGATTAGCACATCAATGCGGCCAAAATGCTGTTTAACTTTTTCAACTACAGCAAAACAGGCATTTCTATTGTTTACATCCAGTTGTAAAGGCAAAACTGCATCACCATAAGTTTCTACCAGATCGTTTAAATCTGAAGTGTTTCTAGCAGTTGCGGCTACCTTATCGCCACGCTCTAAAAGGGCCTTGGCCCAGATTTTACCAAAGCCACGTGAGGCACCGGTAATTAAAACTATTTTCGACATTTTTTTATTTGTTAAATATTGATAACAAAGGTATAGGCATGAACTGAGGCTGATTTACACAAAACACGGAAGTATTAGCACATTTTAAGGTTGAGATAAGCACCTCACTATTGATATAGAAATACCGATCCTACAGCTATTTTATTTTGCATATCAATTGTTAGAAGAACTGGAAATCAGGACGGGTGCCTGTTAATAGCCATGATGGAAATGTACCCGATTTTTCATCGGTGGGAATGTACAGGAAGGAACCTTCGCTATAATACACGGGTATTGCGCTCCAAATAATCTTTAGGCCATGCCCAGCATGATCATTGAAAGTGGTTTTGCGTAACCAATATATTTCCTACGTCCTTTTACCCTTTGTTGATTAAAACAAAAACCCGGTTATCCAGTTTAGATTTTAGTAATACACCTAAAGCATGAAGGAATAAGCTAAATGACAGCTGTAGCACAATTGGCAAACTGGATAGCAGGAAAACATTCTGGGCAACTCATCAGAAAAACGGATACACCCTATTTTAGCCATTTAATAACTGTTGCTTCAATTGCTAAGCGCGCAACGAGATTAGGGTATGAAATTGGACTCTGCCACGATTTATTGGAGGATACGAACACAACCAATGATGAGCTCTTGCATGCTTTACTGCGTTTCGGTTATCCAAAACCAGATGCGTACGAAATTATGGGTAGCGTGCTTGAATTAACAGATGTTTACACCAAAAAATCTTACCCCAATCTTAGTAAAACAAAGCGAAAAAAACTGGAGAGCGAAAGGCTTTCACATGTCAGCGCTTCTGCACAAACTGTAAAGTATGCCGATTTAATGGATAATATTGAATGGATGCTGGTGCACGATCAAAAACATGCAAAGAAATATTTGAAGAAAAAACACCTGCTAATCAGCAGCTTAAACCGTGGCAACGGTCAATTGCGACAACAGTTACTTAACTTAATTGATAAAAGTTTATCTGAATTTAAATTGGATTTGTAAAGGTTAAGCGCCTGCTTTTCTTTTGGTCTGCAAAGTCCGTCTCATAAAGGTGATTTGGCTTTAAATAGATTACATTATTCTGAAAATCCATAACGGTATTAAATCTTTTCAGAATATCAGTGCCTAAATAATGAACATTCACGCCCGGCATGGGTTTGTTTTGTTCCATCACCTGTGCAGGCACATCTTTCAGCTCAAAATTACCAATCTTTAAACTTTGTAGCTTTACAGTAGTTACGGGTACTTCGTTCCCCCTTGTACCATGCATCATCACCTTTTTGATTACTTCCATCTTATCTGCCGGAAATTTCATCTCCCGGAGCACATCATTATCGAGCATCGCCGTGCGCTGATAGCCTAAATCAAAGAAAAAAAGGCTTTTATTTGTGGTTCCGCTTTGCGAAATTTCGCTTTCTATAAAAGGTTTATTTTTAATGTAGGTGATCTTAAATTTAGTGTATTGCTTATCCTGTAAAATCTGTTTCGGCATGACAGAATGCACCATCATTTTATTATTATCGTAATCAAGTACAACAATCATCCCATCGAATATATCCCATCCCAGCAGGCCATCTGTTTCGTTACCCGCCAACTCGATATCATAAATTTTGCTTTTATAGGTCTGGCTCCCAATTTTAATCCCATATTCAGTATTGTAAAGCTTGGGCTTAGCCTTTACCTTTTGTTTTAGTGCAGCTGTGGTTAAGTCTATATCATTGGCTCCCGAATCAAAGTTCAGCAACAGGGAGTCGGTTCCGTTAAAAACGACCGGCAAAAAGTTAGTGTTGTATTTATTTACAAAAAATGGAATGGAATCGTGTACTTCAGGCAATATTTTGCTGTAGTTTTTTAATTCGGGACATACAATTTGAGTACGGCAAGAATCTTTGCCGTTTAACAAAACAATAAATTCCTTTTGCTCTCCCGGCCCTATTTTAAAAACGATAGAATCTATATCCGTTTTGAATTTTATGTTTATCGATTTGGTTATTTTACCAGTTGTAAACACATCTAATTTTAGCTTCGGATTGATGTACCAGTTCGATAATGCATTGTGTGCTTCGGAGAATTTTGCCTGTACGGCTCCTGCTTTCACTATAGGTATTTTGTTTTGGGCCAAAGCGCAAAAGGGAAGTAAAACAGTTAAAATACTTAAGATCCGTTTCATGTTGAGGGCTTAATTTAGATGAAATGGTAAACCAGAACTAAAGATATAAAGAATTATAAAAATGGGTGATGAAAAATGGATATAAAGCACATTGTGTGTATCTTACAAAAAGTAGTTAAGGCATCATTACTATGATCCATTATTTACCACTAATCACTTTACGGTGCGCTAATCCCCACTCGGTGAGGTTATTGATAATGGTTTTCAACGACATACCATATTCTGATAACTGATACTGCACAGATATCGGCTGAGTATCTAACACCGTCCGATTAACCAGTTTATTGATCTCCAGCTCCTTTAACTCCTTACTCAACATTTTGTTTGATATTCCTGGTACATCATTCAAGATGTCAGAAAACCTTCTTTTGTTGTAATAGCAAATCGAGGAAATGATCGATATTTTCCATTTCCCACTCAACACGTCCATCGCATCGTGAACCGCCATGATTTCTTTTTTGTGCCCTAACTGGCAATGATCTTCCATAATAAGTTACTTTGTTACCCGAAAGTTACTGTTACTTTTCGTTACAAAGTAACTAAAATAAATTGATTCGTGATAAATTTGCGGCTTAAACAATTAAAAATAATCATGGACTTTAAAAATAAAAACGTCGTTATTACCGGAGGAACTACCGGAATTGGATTAGCAACAGCAAAAGCATTTATTAATGCTGGGGCTAACGTATGGATAACTGGTAGAAATGCCGGCAATCTAGAGAAAGCAAGTGCAGAAATTGATAGCTCAAATTTGAACACTGTGGTATCCGACACCTCAAAACTTGCTGACATTGCCATCCTAGAAAAAGCAATTGCCGAAAATGGGAACAAGGTAGATGTACTTTTTCTGAATGCTGGAATTGCAACATTTGAACCAATAGAAAAAGTAACCGAAGAAAATTTTGATGCACAATTTAATACCAATGTAAAGGGCCATTTTTTCACCTTACAAAAGTTACTCCCACATTTGGCAGATGGTGCAGCAGTGTTGTTCACTTCTTCAACAGTGGTTACAGCTGCAAATTTAGGCGCAAGCGTATATTCTGCAACCAAAGGGGCATTAAATAAAATCGCGCAGATTGCAGCAAACGAACTGGCAGGCAGAAAAATCCGCGTAAATATCGTTAGCCCGGGGCCTGTAGCAACACCTGGTTTAGAAAATGCTGTACCAACAGAAGCGAAAGAATTTTTAGCCGCGGCTACTGCATTGCAAAGGCTGGGCAATCCTGATGAAATTGCAAAAACGGTAATGTTTCTAGCGTCTGACGCTGCAAGTTTTATTACAGGAACAGAGATTGTAGCTGATGGCGGTTATCTCAATTATGCATTAAAATAAATCATATAAGCTAATAAATTGAATCACTGAAAGTAGAAAGCGGTAACTGCCGCACAGAGATCCTTCGTGCCTATAATTGACAGTCTCCAGTAACGCGGTCGTCATTGCTGACGATACTTTGAGGCGATTTATCCCCATTATTCTTATCACTTATATCGTTTTTACGCAAATAAATTATCACTTGGGATGACAGCAAATGGTTGGGACTGCAAAAAACATGAGAGGTTTTAAAATTCCATTATAACATCCGTCGCATATAACCCCTTAACTTGTCGTTTTTGCACGTTTGCAATGATATATCAGTGCTGTATCTTTGGGTAAACTAAATCATAAAACAACATGGCAACTCAAATTTTTGTGAACTTATCCGTTAGCGACCTTAACAAGTCAGTAGAATTTTTCACCAAACTTGGTTATACTTTTAATCCAAAATTTACCGACGAAAAGGCAACCTGCATGATCATCAGCGACACTATTTATGTGATGTTATTGACCAGAACTTTTTTCCAAACCTTTACCGAAAAAGAAATTGTTGATGCCCACAAAGCAATAGAAACCTCCATTGCCATATCGGCCGATAGCAAAGATGCTGTTAACGAAATGGTAGATAAAGCTGTTGCGGCAGGCGCCACTATCCCTAATCCAGCTACTGATTACGGCTTTATGTACCAACATAGTTTCGACGATCTTGATGGCCATCACTGGGAATATGTATGGATGGACCCAAATGGAATGCCTGAGCACCAGGGATAATTTTAAAGGGTTTTCATTAATACCGCACGCATATAAAAAAGGCAAGCACGAAAAACCGTTGCTTGCCTTTTTATTGACTTTTCTCTTAAACCCTCTCAAATATCTGAACGCTAAAATTATTTTATTGCGCTATCTATTAAAGTGGGATATTTTAAAACTATACCTCCGATGATAATACTAATCGGCTGCACGCCGTTTTATAGAACTGGTTATGGTACCGGCAACGGCTATTCTTTCAAATACCCCTTATCCTTAAGCTTGTCTACCACTCTTTGGCCTATCTGCTTACCCCATTCCTGACCTGCAAGCATAGATTCCTGAGTAATTAAAGGGGTTTTTTCCGCAAATTTTTTACCAGAAGGTGTCTCATAAAAAGCTATTACGCCTAAAAGATCCGCCTCTGTTAGATGCTTCTGATATATTGGCAAAACCAACTTAACAAGCTGATTTATCGCATCTTTATTTACTTCAACAGTAAATTCATCCCAAAACTCTTTAGGAACATTTGATTGCTGTTGCTTAAACATAGAAATCATTTGATTTAAAGCACCTTTGTAAGCCGCTTCTGAACCTGATATATGTATTAGTTTTGTTAATGATGCTTTGTAACTATTATTCTCCTGACTAAAAGAAAATGTTGAAATAAACGCGAGTAGCACTGTTAAAATAGATTTTTTCATGTTTTTTCCGGCAAAGTTAAAGGTTTTTATCTAGTTATCTAAGCGTTATGCTTAATACTCCGATCCTACACAATAATTTCGATTATCCTATTTAAAGTTCCTTTTATAGTGCTAAAATTTGCTCTTATCTTCTTGCTATGCCAATTAACGTTATTTCGAGAATTTGACCTTCTTTCTGTATTCCTTTTTAATCTCAATCAGTATTACGCCATTGGCACCTCTACTACCATACAACGCTGTTGCACTTGCATCTTTTAACACTTCTATCTTTTCGATCCAATCAGGCGATATTTCACCCATTTTATCAGGATCGATTATACAGCTTTTATTTCCTGCTATTAAATAGTAAAGTGGCTTCTGATTGATAGATATCACTGAAATTCCACCCAATATGATCCTTTTTTCGGAAATTAAGTTCACCACAATTTTTTCATTGATGTCTGTCTCTATCCTTGAAAAACCTGCTAAACTAAAGGTAAATTTAGATAATCTATCCCTATCGGCTACGTTGAGTTCGAACCTGCCGCTTGAATCTGTTACCGCCAGCACCTTTTCATCTCCCTTTTTCCGAATCTCCACACCACCTAAGGCATTGCCATTTACATGATTCACCACCTTTCCGGTGATGATGGTATCTAAAGGAGGCAGTGTATTTGCTAATGCTATCGGGATTGAAGATGATTTAGGATACTGATTGCTCTGCACTACCGCCGGTTTTAAATGTTGTGCCTGAGCCGGACCAACGATCAGTGTAGTAAAAGCAAAAGGGACCAACCATTGCCAGTTTAACTTTGGTGAAGGTAAAACAAGCTCACGGTTTAACTGACTATCGAGCAAACGACCACATATATTATTACTTTTATTTTTGAAGAACTGAATTAACTCTTTATCGGATTTAGTGGTAAGGTCTACAATATTTTTTTCGCAATGGTTGCAATGGTGGTTTCCATCTGCGCGTTCAATGTCGCTCCACTGCTGTGTACAAGGGTTGGTTAATACTAATTGTAGACTTTTCATGCTTTAGGTTTTAGAGAGGATGCGATAAAGCACAGTATTCCATATAACACTACATCAATTTGGTTTTTATACTAATAAGTTTTGATTTCAAAGCTAGGGTGAATTAAAAGATTGCCTAATCGCGAGTGGCGAAGCTTGGTTTTACTTTTAAAAACTTTGCTGAATAATTGTGGATGTTCGAAACCCAATTGATAGGCAATTTCGCTTACCGATAAACTGTATGCGATAATTTTTCTTTTGCCTTCTCAATCATCTTATGGTGAAGGTGCTGCTGAGGGCTTTGCCCGGTTAAGGATTTAAGCAGACCGCTAAAACAAGTGGGCGATAAATTTAAAGTTTCGGTAAGATCGGCAACCGCAGGCAGTCCTTGTTTTAATAGGATTTTATCTTTGAAATACCCGTCAAGAATTTCTTCTAAACGGCCCAGAATGCGGTGATTGGTAATTTTACGGGTAATGAACTGTCGGTTATAAAACCGTTGGGCATAAGTGAGCAATACTTCCAGCTGTGCAATAATGATAATTTCACTAAACTGGTCGATACTGGCGTGGTATTCTTATTCAATATCCTGGATGATATTTTGCACCGCAGCTTCTTTTCGCCAGCCTTAAACGCAAAAAGCCCACAACTTTCGTTGCGGGCTTTTGAAGCTCCCTCTGCTGGGCTCGAACCAGCGACCCTCTGATTAACAGTCAGATGCTCTAACCAGCTGAGCTAAGAAGGAGTGCTGGTTGTTTCCTAAAACGGGGTTAATGTTACTTTGCGGCAACCTTAGCCTTGTTCGTTTTGGGAGTGCAATATTAGCGCTTTTAAATTATTTATGCAAAAATTAAATCAAATAAAATGATCTTCCATTTTCAGCGGAAGATCATTTTGTACATTTAAAACTGAATATCAGTTAATTAACAGCTACTACTTCACAATCCATGGCGACTGATTAATATCATCAGTTCCATTATATTGACGTAATAAAGCTTGCTTAAGGTTCTCACCGTTGGTTGTTCTTTCGATATCAGGGTATTGAAAACGCTTAGGAATCCTGTTACTGTTACCCACGCCAGGACCTACATCAAAAGTTGGCATACCCGTTCTGCGGTACTGATAGTACGCTTCGAAACCAGAGTTACGGAAATAAGCCAGGTATTTTTGCGTAAGAATCTGCTTTAAACCATCGGCTGTATTACCTGCATATTTAATTACCGGCTGTGCATAATAATCCGTTTCGAAGTTGAAGTTTACATTATAAGTTTCAAATTCGCCCAATTTTCCGTCTTTCTTCAAAAAGGTAACCACATTGCTGCCATCTTTAATACCATAGAATCCTATTGAGGCCTGAATTCCTTTTTTATACCAACTTTCGGCATCTCCGGTAGCCCAACCACGGTTAATGCCTTCGGCCTTGATAAAACAAAGCTCAGGGTAGGCAATGATAAAAGTATTTTCAGCGGTATAACCACTGTAGTACCGATTACGGCCGATTAGTGAATACAGGCCTTTCTGTACCCTATCCAACATTACTCCCTGATCTTCTCCAGTGGGCGCGCCAATAAAATTGCGGTAATCGGTAATGGCATAACCATTGGCTTCTGCTATACCCCTTGCCGGTTCAGCTACCATATAGGCGCGCGGATCTTTGTACGCTGAAAGCATGTTTAAATAAGTACCTGCCATATTGTAACGCAAGGCATCGTTCCCAAAGTTATCTTTGTTATTTGGGTACTTGTTAAAACTTTCGTTATATACAAATTGAAGGTTATCGGCCATACTATCCATTACCGGGTATTTGGTCGGATTGCCCAATACCGCAGCAAACTGCTGTTTTACCTGCAGATCAGCGTCATCTGCCTTTAAACTCAGCTGGATTAAGGTTCTCAACTTAAACGTATTTACCACTTTTTGCCAGGCCACAAGATCATTTTTAAGGTAAATATCACCTTTTAATTCTTTGTTACCAGCGGTAATTAAAGCTGTTAAATCGTTGTTCGATTCTTCAAGCCAGGTTAACGACTGTTTAAAAATATCTTTTTGTGTATCGTATTTTGGCGTAAGGTTAGCAAAACCTTTCAAGGCTTCAGTCATCGGCAAATCGCCTACCTTTAAACTCATTTTCACAAAGTAATAAGCTTTAAAAAATTTGGCCAAAGCCAGGTATGGCTTAGCTACCGCACCACCCAGGCGACTGGCTTCTTCTTCCATTTTTACTACATTTTTTAGGATCGTGTAATCTAATGAAGCGCCCGTCCAATCGTAGTTATTGGTTGCATAATAGAAATAGTTGGCGGCAGTATATTGGTTCCATCTTTCTGAGCCCGAAAAGGGAGCTTCGTACATATCGAACAAAATACCGTTCAGCAATAAATTTGGCGGAACAGTTTCAGCCTGATTGGGGTTTTTAAAGTTATCTTCAAATTCTTTCTTACATCCGCCGCCAACAGCCACGATAATGAAGAGGAAAAGGATTTTATATATTGATTTCATCTCTTTATTTTTATTTTCTAAGTATTAAAAAGTAACATTCAGGTTAAATCCTACGCTTCTGGTAGTTGGCGTTTGTAATGTTGAAGTACCTTCTCTACCCGAATATTGATCTACATCTACGTCGTTATAAGTAGAATTGATGAAGTACAGGAGGTTACGGCCCACTACCGAAATATTGGCCGATTTGATAAACGTACGTTCCAATAATTTTTTAGGCAGCTGGTAACCAAAAGTTACTTCACGTAATTTTGCATAGGTACGGCTCATCATGGTATTTTCTTTAGCGCCATAAAAAACACCTAAATAATCTTGTAACAACTGAGGTGTTGTATTTGGTGCGAAAGTTAAATCACCGTAGTTGGTAATTACACCCGTAACCGGATCGAAATTAAGCTTACCGCCATTTGCAATCACCACACCTTCACCTACCCATGTACCTTTATAAGTAGGGTCGTTTACGCGAAGGTAATCCTGGTATCTGGCTTCTCCCATTTTACCTTGAATGGTCTCTATCTGACGACCACCCTGAAACGACTTCAACCTTACATAATCCTGCATTACCCCACCCACTTTACCATCTAACTGGAAGCTGAAAGAGAAATTTTCATATCTGAATTTATTACCAATGCTCCACACCCAGTTTGGATCGGCGTGCCCTAACAATTGGCTAACGGGTAACGAAATCGGTGTTCCGCTCGAAGTATGAATAACCTGTCCACTTGGTGATTTAGCCAAAACAGAACCGTAAATATTATCGATGCGATCGCCGGTTTTAAAGAACTGATCAACTGATGTTTCGCCTGGCGCCAGTTCTTTGTAAGTCTGTTTATACGTAGACCAGTTGATCATCACATCCCAACCAAATTTTTCGGTCAAAATTGGCGCACCCGATAAGCTTAACTCTACACCACTGTTCTGCGTTTTACGGCCGTTAATGGTATTGGTTTGATAACCTGTAGCCGCAGAAATGTTCTGCCTAATAATTTTCGGCCCATCAATATACCTAAAATAAGTAGCCTCGAAACCTAACCTGTTTTTCAGAAATTTTAAGTCGATACCACCCTCGTAATTTGTTCTGCTTTGTGCTTTTACGGCATTCAGATCAATCAGGTTATTGGTATAATAAGCACCTGTTTGGTTGTTGTAGGTTGGCCTGATGCTATATGGCGAAGACAACCCATAACCCGGGCCTCCGTATGATGAAGTATATTCGGCACCGTAACCTATCGGATAACTTTGCAGCGGCGTAGCACCAATAAAATCCTGCGTACCCAAACCTGGATCTTTAACATTTGCATAGGATGCCCTTACTTTTGCAAAAGAAATAAAAGCAGGCATTTTCACATAGTCCGAAACTACCGAACTTAACGAAACCGAAGGATAGAACGCCGCATTGTTTCCTGGAGGAAGCGCGGAGTTTTTATCTACACGGCCTGTGGTATTGATATTCAGGTACTTTTTAAAACTTAAATCAACCGAGTAAAAAGCACTTAACACCAACATTTTAGAATTAAAATCGAAGGCTTTTACCGGATTTTTAGAGTTCGAAAAGTTATATACATTCGGAACATTTAAATAATCGGTTGTCGTAAAACTTGAGTTGTAACTGAAGTTACGGGCATTACCGCCACCAAAAGCACTGATTTCGAAAAGATCACCAATATTTTTATTGTATTTTAGAATTAACTGGGTATTGTTTTCGAACATACTACGGCGGTCTTCCCTATAATCACCCAAACCTTCTTCACGACCGTACGGGTGTGCAGAAAAGGGCATTTTTTCTGTTCTTAATTGATCGTATGTTGAAATCTGTGTTTTTAACAAGACATCCAATCCTTTGGCAACATTATAGTTTAAGGAGGCGTAACCGTTAATATCGTTCTTTTTATGTCCGCGTAACCATTCGTACGACATAAAATAAGGATTGTGGTAACGTTGATACTCAGCATAAATAGACTGAATGCCTTCTTTGCCCGGCTGCCAGTAATTTTTCATATCATCGATATTCCAGTCGGCACCGCCCCAAAGCGTCATGTTATAAATTACGCTGTTAGGGCCATAGTTTACATCTGGAATGTTATCAGAAAACTGACGGCTATAATTGATATAAGCTTCGGCCCTTAATTTAGGACTGATGTTATAAGAACCGCTAACATTAAAATTGTTAATGTTCAACTGCGTGTTAGGGATAATGCCTTTTTGGTAATTATTAGAAATGGAAACCCTTAAATTGTATTTATCGGTAGCGGATGATAAAGCAATGTTGTTGGCAGAAAGTAATCCAGTTTGGATAAAACGCTTTAAATTGTCTTTCCCTCTGGCCACCCACGGGGTACCCTGACGCACACCATTTACTATAGGACTATCATACTGAGGGATTAACTGACCATCGAATTTCGGACCCCATATATCATAATCACCATCATTTAAACCACCGCCCTTACCATCACCAAAGGCATAGGCACTATGTTCACCAGGTCCGTACTCGTCTTGACTTTTGGGTAAAGCAATAAATCCTTTGTTAAACTGCGTGCTCGAATTTAGTTCTACAGTAAAACCTTTATCGCTCAGCTTGCCTCTTTTGGTGGTAATTAATAATGCCCCGTTATAAGCCTGGTAACCATAAAGCGCAGCAGCAGCCGGGCCTTTAAGTACGGTATAGGTATCGATATCATCTGGATTGATGTTCCAGGTATCTGAATTAATCGGCACCCCATCTACCACCACAAGATTTACATCATTACCACGAAGATAAAGTGATGAACGACCTAAAAGCTCTGAAGATACCCCAACGGTTAAGCCAGCAACTTTACCAACCAATCCGTTTACGGGATTCGCTTCTCTCGCTTTTACCAGATCGGAACCTTTAACTTCCTGAATGGCGTAACCCAGGTTCCGTTTTTCCTTGCGGATACCGAGTGCGGTAACTACCACATCATTAAGATTTTTCGAATCTGTTTTTAAGGTTATGTTAAGATTTGCACCTGTAACCGGCACTTCTTGTGTAAGAAAGCCGATGGAACTTACCACCAACGTTTCGCCTGTTTGCGCCTCTATTGTAAAGCGGCCAGACTGATCTGTGGAGATGGTTTTTTTGGTTCCCTTAACAGTTACACTAACACCAGGAATTGGTTGTTGCGCATCATCTTTAATTAGACCAGCAATTTTTGTTTGTGCCCAGGTAAAATAGGGCGTAAGGCATAACAACAATAAAGCTATCATGCACATCTTCATCTTGTAGAGATGTTTCATTTATCTATAAGTTTTTTAGGTTTTATAGATGCAATGATAAGATGTACATGTTAGCCCAATGCCAACTTTTAGTTAACAAAACAATGTATTTTTGTTTAGTATTTGTTAACTAAATATTTTCTTAATGCTTTCTGCGGCATAACCGGCACTGGCCGTCATTCCTTTGCCGCCAATAGCCGTACGAATATGAATGCGATCATCTAAATCATATTCTACGATGTGTTTAGTTGGGTGTTGAGGGTAAAACCCAGCCCAGGTTGTTTGGAGTTTACGCACATCAAAATCAACAATTCGGGCTGCTTCTTCCAACATTAGCTCATTAATGTGGTAGCTTAAATTGAAACCCAGGTCATCGAAATTGCTTACCTCGGCATATTCATGCGAATCACCAATAATAATGGTATTATCTGCTGCTTTTTTAAACAGAATATGAATTCCCCATTTTTTGAGTTCTTCATAATGCTCAGGTGTTTTAATGCTTTTAAACGAAGGGCAATAGTGCTCGAAACTCTCGTAACGCCTGGTGGTTAGCCCGGTTAAAATATTGCCTTCCAAAGCTACATCCGGCATCGGGATGCTGCGCATCATCTGTAATTTACTCACCACGATTCCGCTTTCACTAAACAGTTCAGGATACAACAACTTAAATTCATAGCCATTGCAAATGACGGCTTTTTCAGCGGTAAAAAGTTCAGTATTGTTTTTCAGGCCAACCTCTATACCGGTGCCTTTGCTTTCGCAGGCCGTAACTGGGCTATTATATTGAAGTTTATATTTTGCAAACTTCGTTTGCATATAGGTGTGCAGGCGATGGATCATTTGATCTGGTGCCACGCTGATTTCCTGTGGAAAAAAGATAGCTTCTTTGGCATAAGAAGATTTGATAGCGGGATACTTCTTTAAAACCGCTTGCTGACTAAGCAGCTCGGTTTCATAGCCAATGGTGTCGTAATGTGCTTTCAGCTCATTGATCAAAGTTTGTTCATCATTATCTGATGCAATGTATACACTCCCATTCTGTTGTACAGAAATATCAAAATCTTTCTGGATCGATTTGTAAATATCCAGGCCGGCTACACCATATTCGAACCACTCGGCTTCCATGCCCGATGGCACTACCTGACCGAAGTTACGCACTGTAGCGCCTACCGGATAATTGTCTTTTTCGAGCTGCAATACAGATTTACCCGAAAGCAAGGCGTGGTAGGCATGGAATGTTCCCAATATCCCCCCGCCGATTACGATAAGATCGAAATGTTTATTCATGTTTGTTTATGTTTTTATGGATGCTTTAAATAGCATCTTCATCGATGTTAATATATTTTAAAAATTATTCATCATTCCCGCGCAGGCGGCAATCTTAAAGCCTATTGCGTTACGATTCCCAATCGACCCGATAGCTATTGGGTTAGGAATGACGATACTGTTTATAAAAGCCGCCTCGACTTCGTTGCGCTCCGTTACCATTAACAAATTCCAAATAGAAAAGTCGTCATTGCGAGGAGGAACGACGAGCAATCTTTCATGCTTTATGGCCACTATAAAGATTGCTGCGTCGGCTGAAAAAGCCTTCTCGCAATGACGATAAATGGTAAAAGCAGCCAAAACTTTTTTATTTTCCCGTTAAAACCATGCTTCCTGCCTCTTGCATCTTTTTATTGGTAGCCAAAGTTTTTTTTCTGAAATAAATCAACGAAAGTACGCTGCATACCCCACCAACTAACGGAACAGCAAACAAACATTGCTTAAAGAAATGCATCCAACTGGTATTGGTTCCGCCAAACTCATGAAGCATCAGTACCGAAAAGCTACCAACATAACCAATAGAGTCGGCCACATACATAATAAAACCAATGTTGCTTTTGTAATGAAAATTGGCAATCATCCTTTCGAAAAAAATAGCATTATAAGGAATGTAGGCCATGTAAAGCCCCATGCCCAGCAAGGCCATCCAACTAACCGGACCGATAAATCCCCGATCGAAAAAAAATGTACCCACACCGATTAATAAGCAACCTGAAATAATCATGATATGGATCACAGTAAAAGCTTTAAGGTTATCTTTAATGAGGATCAAAAGCCCCATCATTACCAATACCACGACAGAAATCAGCGTATCGATCTGTGTGTAAATGTGGTTGTTGTGAATACCCAGTCCGTTCCATATTTCGACTTCAAAATTATCGCGCATATCGCGGATACAGGTAAGGAGTACATAAATAACAATGGTTAAGATAATGCCCGGCAAAAAAGTGGTGATAAAAGCTTTCCGTTGTTTCGCATCCATCGGCACCCGTTTGGTACGCAAAGACTGATCTTCTTTTGAAGGAGGCGGAATAACTTCCAAACAAAAAACAAACAGGAACAATGGCAATAAGAAAACCAGCCCGGTAAGGAAGGGCATCCAATAATCGCTTACCGCAGCAAAACTCATCAGTGTACGTGCTACAGTTTTAACAAAGCCTGAAGCAAATATTAAACTGATAGACATTAATGCGCCCATAAATTCGGTTGTTTTTCTCCCTTCGAGGTAACTGAATACCAAACCCCAGATCATCCCTAGCGGAAAACCGTTAAGGAAAAGAAATACAATATTATAAGGGGCCGGCACCAATGCAAAGCCCAATAGTGCAATCCACGAAAAAAGGATCAAAAAGATAATACTTCTGGCGCGGTTACTTTTTCCGGATTCGGAAATAAACCGGATACCATAAAATTTGCTCAGGGTATAACCCACCATCTGTGCGATAACCAGCCACACTTTATAATCGATATGCAGAAATTCCTGATGCTCAAAAGTTGCGGAAGCAAAGGCCTTCCTAAAAGCATACATACTGGTATAACAACCAAAAGCTGCAACACCACCAAGAACAGTTATTAACCAATATGGCCAATTCAATGCTTTTTTGCGGGCAATTTGAAGCAGACTCATCTTTAGCCAATTATAATTTCCAATACTGTACACTTAAACTGTTTAGCTTCCTTTTTTGCTACCCCGAAGGTTTTACCCGCGCTATTGAATGTTACAAACTTGATTAACATAAATGTTATATTTAAAAAACAATAGTAAACAATGTTTATTATTTGTAAACAAAATAAAGGTTATCAAATTGTTAAGTTTAACCGCGCAGACAAAAATTTATTTGCCAAAAGCTTCTAACACCGGTCTCCCCCTCCAGCTTTGCGGTGGTGTTAAACCCATTAGCCATGCCAAGGTAGCAGCGGTATCGTAGGTGATGATCGCATCCTTAAGTTCGTGGCTTTTTTGTACCCCAGGTCCTACAATAATCCATGGAATTTGCACTTCATCAAGCGATTTACCCCCATGGCCTTTACCCGTACCCCCATGATCAGCAGTAACTAAGATAATGGTTTCGTTGGCAATACCGGCATCATTAACGGCTTTAACAATTTTGCCAATACGTTGATCTACCAATTCGAGCTGTTTATAATAAGCCGGCGTACGGTGACCGATTGAATGCCCGGTATTATCAGGTTCATCTAAATGCAGGAAAGTGAAATAGGGTTTTTCTCTTTTGATAATGGCCGCAGCGGTATCGGTACAAAAATCGTCTTTCTCTTTCCCGTCGACAATGATATTTACAGCTTCTTTTTCGAAGAGGTAACCAATGCCATTCCAACTATAAATAATAGCGGTTTTAGCCTTTTTTTTCTGATCTCTGATTACACTAAATATACCTGGAAATAAACCATAAGAAGTTTTGGTTACGGAAGGGATTTCGGGCACTTTACTGTTCCATTCGGTATAGCCGTGCTCTGTTGGCCCTGCCCCCATCAGCAAAGAAGCCCAGTTTACCGCACTTGATGATGGTAATACGCAACGCGCTTGTGCGGTCCATGAGCCACTGGCCATTAAGGCTTTAAGATTGGGCATATTGGATTCCTGAAGTGCATAACCCCCAAAGCCATCGCAACCAATTAACACAACATGTTTAACTTTTTTTGGTTGTGCCTGCGCAAAAACTGCTACGCAGAGCAACAAAACAGTGCTTTTTAAAAATTTTCTCATATTCATATTTTTACCATCCAAAACTAGGATTGTTTTATGAACATGAAGGTAAATATTTGTTAAGTATTTATAAACGATGTTTACTAAATTGTTACTCGAAAAAATATACCACAAGCATTAATGCCTTGGTATCGCCAACGTTTACAGGTGTATGCGAAAGTCTTCCATCGAAAAGCATCGAGTCGCCTTTTTCGAGTGTAATTTTCTTTTTCGAGAACTGGTATTCTACCTTACCTTCGATCATATACTTAAATTCAAAAGCTTCAGTTTTAACCATTGGGCGATGCGCATTAACTTCGAGCTCAAGCAATACAAAATCAGCGGTAGAGAATTTAATATTCTTGGTTAAAATACGCGAATAGTTAAATCCAATGGCCTGTTCTTTTTCAAATTTCTGGTATTGATCTTTTCTTTTTACCAGAACAGGTGCATCTTTTTTATGAAAGTTAATATCTTTAAAAAAGCTGTTTAAATCGATCTGTAAACTTTTGATAATATCCATCAATACCATTAAAGAAGGGATCGTTCTGCTGTTTTCGATCTGCGAAATTAGGCCCTTGCTTACTTCTGCCTTATCAGCAAGTTCTTGTACGGTAATGCCAAGCTCCTTACGTCTTTCTTTAATTTTAACGCTTATTTGTAAAAGAATTTCTTCCTGCATGCTAAAAATGTATTAATAACGCTAATGTATTATTTTATTCCTATAATCTGAATCCAACTATCGCATTAGTTACGTTTTAACCTTTTTTAGCTTTTTTTGAGGAATAAACATTGTTAAACCAAGCTTTGCCATCCTGAGGGATAATTTATTTTATAAAAATCAATATTATTGACAGATTGGTTTTAATGCTGTTTATTGGCCGGGAGAAATCGTCATTGCGAGAAAGGCTTTTTCAGCCGACGAAGCAATCTTTCTAGTACGGATCGCAAGCAGGAAAGATTGCTTTGTCGTACCTCCTCGCAATGACGACCATTGACAGCGACCAACCAAATTAATTTATAATTTGGCCTCTGGTAATCAATTATCGGTAATGGCCCTTTACCCAATACCGGCCACCGTGAGGGCCAAAATTATAATGTCCGGGTACCCAATGGGCGCGTGGTGCACGTGCACTAACTACGCATGCACTAAAATTAACCGCCATAACCAATAAGAGCAATGCATTTACAATCTTTTTCATAACCTAACCTTTTAAGTAAAAAAATAATTCAAGCTTTATGCTGTGTGTATTATTTTGACGGGGAGAGTATGGAAAAGGTTTAATTGTTTATGCAAGAAATATTTTCTGCGTTTTCTGAGTATCTATGGCTGATTGATTCAGAGAACTATCCTTTGAGTCTCTCAGAATGACAGGTTGCGAAATGAAGAATCTACCTGGATAGTTTTCTCCACTGCGGTCGAAAAGGCGACCGTTCTATAAAAATTTGCCCCCTGCTAAACAAAAAACGGTCTGACCTTTTTGAGGCCAGACCGCTGTATATTGATATTTAAAAAGATTAAAAGCTATATCTCAATCCCAACTGCATCTGATAACGCGATGCAAAGAAATCTTTCGAATAAGAGGTTACGTCTTTTTGAGCAAAAGTATATACCGGATATGCTGTAGGTGTGCCTGCCGTTGCAACCTTAACCCCCACACTAGCCATAGAGTTATACGTATTTGGAGAAAAATATTGGATTCCCCAATTTTTATTCACCAAGTTGGTTAGGTTAACAATATCGTAGGTTAAAGTAAGCACATGCGGATGTTTACCTTTCGCCACTTGTAAATCTTGAGAAAAACGGAAATCAGCCTGAACATTCCATGGTGTACGCGCACCGTTACGCTCTGTAAAATCGCCACGGCGTGTACTTAAATATTTATCACTATTAATGTAGTTATCAAATGCTGTAGCTTGTGCAATACCATCAGGTGTATTGGCAAAAAACTTGCTGATTTCGCCAACAGCCGGAATGTACAATAAACTTACCGTTTGTCCTGTTCCATTGATTCTTGTATTTACTAAACCCAATGAATATGGAGAACCTGACTGGCCACTAAAGAATAACGAGAAGTTAGATACATATTTACCATTTTTAGCCCAGTCTAACCTGTAATTGATGGTCGAAATAATTCTGTTGCGGATATCGAAGTTAGAATATGCCAAACCCGGGTTATTTGGGTTAAGTGCCTGGTTTAACTGCCAGTTTGATTCCATTGAGTTGCGGATACCATTGGCGATATCTTTCGATCTCCCGTAGGTATAAGCCACCATCATATCTAAACCCATAGGGAGCGATTTACTTACCTGAGCAGTTAAACTGTATTTATAACCTTTATCTGTGTTCGACAAAAGGTAAGCATTGGTGTATAAAGGATTGATCTTACTACCAGAATAAATGGGTTGCTGTTTCTGCGTATCGTAAACCATATAAGTAGGATTATCTACATAATTGATCTGCTGAAATTGTACATCTTTAATCACCTGGCTAAAAATTCCCTCCACGGTAAATTTCCACTGGTCGTCTGTTTTATAATCAAAAGCCAGGTTGCTTCTCCATGCTTTTGGCATTTTAAAGTTATTGTCAACCAAATCAACCTGAGTTGCCCCTTTGGCGTCTTTAACATTAACACCTTGGTTGGTTACATAACCAGCTTCGCCATTACCAGTTAAGGCATCTCTGATCGGATCGGAACCGGCTGCAGGTATGGTGATTTTAGTAGGATCAGCATTTGCATAAACATAAGATTTATCGAATGCACCGTAGTTTACGCCGTTGTTATAATAAGCATAACCGATCCACGCAAAAGGAACACGGCTAGTAAACAAACCTGTACCACCACGCATAATTAAACTCTGGTTACCCAATACATCGAAATTAAAGCCAACACGTGGAGAGATCTGAATTTTATTCAAGAATTTTCCTGTTATTGATGATGGTTGCGTATAGGTATACGTTGTACCATAATTTGCATCAACCGGAGAGTTGGTTGTTTTTGAACTTAAAGATGGCATATCAGGCAAATTCGCCATATCAAAACGTAAACCCGGTGTTAACTTAAACCGATCGCCAATTCGGATTTCATCCTGACCGTAAACACTGTACATATTTACATTAAATTCTGCAGTTGGATTGGCAATAATGTTATCTCTTGTATTGTCATCATAGTTATAACTGGTACGTACCCTGTTCGGTTTGTTGGCCAGAAAATCGGCAACGCTACTATATGCCACACGGCCATTCCATGAGTTTACAAAACCATAGTTGATGTTATAAAACTCGTTGTGCGTACCCACCGTAAAAGTATGAACACCAGAACTATACGTATAGTTATCTGTAAATTCGAATGTATTCTGTTTCATGTTGAAGATACTCGCCTCACGGTCGGTACCTAAAAACAATGTTCCGCCATTTGAAGCAATCTCAATCTGTGGCAAAGCTGGATTAGAAAGCGGATCACGGTAATCGTGAACGGTAGAATAACCTACAATTAAGTTGTTGGTAGCTGAATTTCCGAAACGGGTTTTCAGATCGGCAACGGTAGAAGTTTGGTTGTTGTTCTGTTTAAAATCGATACCGCCAAACCTAAAGTTAGACTGATCTCTTTCTAAGTTTGTGGCCTTAGAAATAATAGTGTTATTTCTGATGGTCAACTGGGTGCTTTCACTGATATTCCAATCCAAACGGTTAAAAAACTTATTCGATTGCGAATAGATATTGTAATTACCAAACGAACCCGCATCAACACCGTAGGCAGTTTTCATACGGTCAGAAATCTGTTGTGCCTCAGTTAAGGTAAGCAATGTCATATCTGATGATCCTGCACCTAAAATTACCGGATCTTGGCGACGGGTAATCTCTTCATTGGTGAAGAAGAACAATTTATCTTTAATAATCGGGAAACCTACGCGGAAACCGGTTTGATAATCGTGAAAAGCAGAAGGTTCCTTGCTGTTATCGCCAATTTTATTCCTACCGATCAATGAAGCATTACGGCCATAACCATAAACAGACCCTACAACCTCATTGGTACCTCCGCGTGTTACTGCATTTATACTACCACCTAAAAAGTTACCCACTTTAACATCGTATGGTGAAAGTAAAACGGTAACGTCCTGTATGGCATCAAGCGAAACCGGATTGGTACGCGTACTGCTTCCTGGCATACCCGAGCTTCCGCTCTGACCACCTAACGAAGGACTAAAACCGATAGCATCGTTATTAATTGCGCCATCAATGGTTACGTTGTTGTACCTAAAATTTGTTCCACCAAAAGTGTTATCCTTACTGCCTTGAGGCGTAACTCTCGTTACATCCTGTAAACTGCGGTTCATGGTTGGCAAGGTTTTAATCTGCCCTTCGCCAATACTGGTACCTGCTCCAGATTTTGTTCCGCCTTTTTGCCCCTTAACACTCACTTCGGCCAATTGGTTGCCCTGCTCCTGAAGATCGATATCAAGTTTTACATCAGAGCCCAAGGTTAGGTAAATGTTTTCTTTTACCACCGGACTATAGCCGACAAAGGTTACGGTGATTTTGTATGGTCCGCCTGGGTTTAAGTTACCAATGCGATAAAGACCGTTTTCATTCGACGATCCTTTAGATACCGTACCTGTTGGAACGTGTACCATAACAACGGTTGCCCCTGGGATGATTCCTTTATTATCCTTAATCTTTCCATTAATACTAGATGTTGTAACCTGCGCCTGGGCAAATGTGACCAAAAGCATCAGAATACTTACTAGGGATAGTATACGTGATTTCATTTTCTGTTATTTTATTTTGGTACAAAACAACAGCCTTAATGTTAATTCAATATTAACAAGAAATTAAGTTTAACCTAATATTAACAATATGAAAACCGCAAATAAATAATGGGGAAACAATTCCTTAACAGCTTATTTGGCGCCGGGAATATGTTGAAAAGAAATATGCTCAAATATCAAATTGAAAGATGAATATTTCATGAAGTTTGAAGGAGTCGGAACTTGATTAATGAGCTTTGCGTGTGGCGCTGGGCGTTCAGCGGTCAGTTAGCCGATTAACCAGTTGGTAGTTTTCAGTTGGTAGTTTCCAGAAACCGGTTAACCCGCTAGGCTATAAACAATGGGATCAATCACCAATGAACGAGTGACCAGTGAACTATTGAACCAATTCAGTTAACCGATTTTAACAATTACCCGATCTACCCTTCACCAATGAACATACAATATTATCTTTGCATCATGATTATAAGACTCGCTGTTGCTACAGATATCCCACAAATTATGCAACTGGTAAGCAAGGTTGTACCTTTAATGCGTGCTGCCGGAAATTTTCAGTGGGGAGATGATTACCCAAATCCTGAAGTATTTTCCAGAGATATTACCATCGGACAGTTGTGGGTAGCGGAACTAGAGGATGAAGTTGTTGGCGTTTCTGCAATTACAACAGATCAGGATCCGGAATATGCAGATGCTGGTTGGAACATCAACGATAAAGCCATTGTTACACACCGCTTAGCAGTAGATCCCGATCGGCAAGGCATGGGCATTGCCAAAGCTTTAATGGTGCAGGCCGAAGTTGTTGCCAAAACAGATGGAATTAATATTTTGCGGGTGGATACCAATAGCGAAAATAAGGCCACACAGGCACTTTTTCCAAAACTAGGCTATCAGTTTAGTGGCGAAATTAGCCTTGCCAAACGGCCCGGACTCCGCTTTTTCTGCTACGAAAAACTTTTGTAATTATACCCTCAACAAACCTCGGAATGCCCTTGCGGCGTAATAAGATTGTGCGCCATTATGATAAATAAACACATGGTCATAACGACGATCGCCAAAGAGTGCACCGCCAAGTTTTCTGATTTGGGGAGGGGTAACAATCCAGCTTGATGTTTTGGTATCAAACTTTTCAAGTTGCTGCAACCTCCGATATTGTTCTTCATTCAAAAGCTCAATTCCCATAGCAGCAGCCATATCAACAGCATTATTTTCTGGTTGGTGTTCTTTTCTTGATTCAAGCCCTTCGAGATCGTAACATACACTTCTGCGCCCTTTTGGACTTTCTGCAGAGCAATCATAAAAAATATATTCACCCGTCTTTTGATCATATTCCACTACATCAGGTTCTCCACCGGTAATTTCCATTTCATCAAGCACCCAAAGTTTTTCGGGCTTTGCTATTAATTTTTCTTGTACTCTGGCCCATTCCAGCCCATCATGTCGGTTCATATTTTTTTCAAAACGGACTTTCAAAGCATGAAGAAGTTCTTCAGTTTGTACTGGCGACAACTCTTTTTTATTGCTCTTTATTTTATTCATAAGATTTAACAAATTATTTTACAACCAGCATAATTAATAAAGATTGTACTTCGACTACGCTCAGGATGACATCTTTTTTTGAGAGCCACAGGCCACTAATTGCCTAATTTTAAAATGCTAATTTTCTAATGGAGCGGAACCCCTGTAAAAAACATTAAATTTCTTCCCGTTTTACACTTTTACGCTTCGCTGCCTCGTGCCTCGTTGCTGTAGGGTAACGTTTCAACCGGGGCTATGTGGCCAAAACGGCATTTCATTTTGAGGGTTGCAAGGCGAAAAAACTCTTGTTCATAAACCCGATCCGTTACTGTGCCGTCAGATGTTACCATCTGATGGGTAATTAAATCCTGGAGTTGCAATTACAGCAAATTTGGATTACATCTGTGTCGGATGGTAACATCCGGCACCACAAATGGAGAATAACTGTGCCATCAGATGGTAACAACTGACGGGTAATTAAATCCTGGAGTTACAATTACAGCAAATTTGGATTACATCTGTGTCGGATGGTAACATCCGGCACCACAAATGGAGAATAACTGTGCCATCAGATGGTAACATCTGACGGGTAATTAAATCCTGGAGTTACAATTACAGCAAATTTGGATTACATCTGTGTCGGATAGTAACATCCGGCACCACAAATGGAGAATAACTGTGCCATCAGATGGTAACATCTGACGGGTAATTAAATCCTGGAGTTGCAATTACAGCAAATTTGGATTACATCTGTGTCGGATGGTAACATCCGGCACCACAAATGGAGAATAACTAATCATCCAATCCTTTGCCATTTAATATTTGCGGGATGAATTTCTCCACCCTTGCTTCACGGGTTTTTGATTGTTTAGCCGTTGAAAAATACAAAAGGTAGCCTCTTTGGCGTCCTGGACTTAAGGTTTCGAAAGCTGCTTTTAAGTCGGGGATGTGATCCAATTTATTTTGAAACTCTACGGGAATGCTGTATTCCTTTGTTTTTTTCATTTCTACTTTCAAACCTGCCTTTTCCACCTCTATGGCTTCCAAAATATAGGCTTTCAAGATTGCTTTCATTTCTACAACCTGTAACGCATTAGTAAAACGGATCTGCCTTGCTGCCTGTACATTTTCCGTTTGCTGAATTAGTATGTTTTCATTATCCTTAAATAAAGCACCCTTGAAGAACAAAAAAGCACAATATTCTTTAAAATCGTGTATTAAAACAATGTTGCTTCCATTCAGGGTATAACAAGGACAACCCCATTTCAATTCCTCCGCAAGACCGCAATCAAGGGCAATTGTTCTTAATAAATTTACTGCTTCCTGCCATTTTTTGGCTTTGTTAAAATAAAAATCAACTTTCGGATTCATAGGATTACAAGTTAACTGGAACGACTTTTCTACTTGCAGGCCTGAAATGCCACGATAGCACCGTTAACACCAACAAGAGCATCGGCCCAAAATATGCCGAAAAAGCATGGTCGCCGACAGCAATATGCGAACACAAAGCACCAGACATGGCGAAAAAAAAGCCAGCATATGCCCATTCTTTTAATAAGTTAAATTTAGGAATTAATATAGCAATTACGCCCAAAATTTTCCAGATACCCAATATGCTCATGAAATAAAGCGGATAACCCAACTGTTTAAACAGCACTACTTCTTCCTTCATTTTTAACAATTGCACAATTCCGGTTGATAACATACCCAAGGATAACCAAATTGTGGCAACCCAGTAAATAATCTTATTTCTCTTTGTCATGATATATTATTTTAATTGGTGTACGATATTTTGTAGACGGTTATGGGCCATATTGATGCCCTGTGCAAAGGGTAAAGCAAGTATTTGGTCCCTAACCGCAGCCGATCTGTAAATAACATGCATGGTGAGTTTACTCTTATCATCATCCAGTTTTTCAAAGCTTAAAAACTCAAGTTGAACCCCAAAAGGTGTATGTTCCATTTCGAATGTCCTTGTAATCTTTTCATTTTCAATAAATTCGTGGATTACCCCACTGGCTACAAAGGCTATATTTCCTTTATTATCCGAAGTTTCGAAAGCATAACTGCCGTGTTTTTTGTTTTCAAGCTTCAATACTTTTGTCCCCATCCATTGTGCCACAATTTCGGGTTCTACATAAGCTTTAAAAAGCAATTCTACAGAAAGATCAAATTCCCTGGTAATTATAATTTCCTGTTTTCCGTTTTCGGCGTCGATTTTTGTTTTCTGCTCCATGGCATGTTATTTGGTCGGTTTATAGTTTTTCATGATATCTTCCAATTTATTAAATCGATCATCCCACATTTTACGGAATGGCTCGATAAAATCAGCGATTTCTTTCATTTTTTTGGCATTCGTGTGATAATGAATTTCCCTGCCATTTTGTTTCTGTTCAAGCAGTTCACATTCAATGAGGATCTGCAGATGCTTCGAAACCGTTGGCCTTGCAGTATCAAAATTAGTGGCTATTGCTCCCGCCGTCATAGATTGTGTGGCCACCAGTAATAATATGGCTCTTCGGGTCGGATCGGCAATGGCCTGAAATACATCTCTTCTTAAATTCATTATGTAGCTATTTGACTACAAATATAAATGTAGTCATTTAACTACGCAAATTTTTAGCTAACTTTTTGTCTATCGCGATCATTTTGCGCAAATCACCTTTTTATTTGTCGCGATTGTACCCACAACATCTTTAAAGCTATGCTGATATTTGAACAAGGAAATTTCAACAATTTTAAAACACTCGCCATGAGAAAATTAAAAGTACAGGTACAGATGACTATTGATGGTTTTGTTGCAGGACCAGAAGGCCAGCTAGACTGGATGTGGTCTACCGGACCACAAGATGAAAACATTTTAACCTACGTTATTGAATTAGCCGACAGTTGCGATACCATTTTAATGGGGCGCAAGATGACGAGAGAATTTGTGGATTATTGGGAAAATGTTGTCGATAACCAACCAGATAGCCCTGATCAGGCTTTGGCACAACGCATGGTTAATATACATAAGATTGTTTTTAGCCATACCCAAAACGATATTAAAGGCAGAAATCTAATGGTAGAAAATGGAGATTTAGTTACCTCAATAAAAACACTAAAAGCAAAAGACGGGAAAGACATTATGGTTTATGGCGGCGCTACTTTTGTAAGCGCATTGATTAGCGATAACCTGGTTGATGAGTATTTTATCTTTACCAATCCAGTTGCAATCGGTAAAGGCCTATCAATTTTTGATGAGAAAAAATTACTGCAGCTGGAAAGTTCACACATTTAAAAAAACGGCAAAACACTCAATCAATACCTACCGGCATAGGCAATAAATAAAATCTCGCCCACGAATAAACGCAAAAAGCCCACAACTCTCGTTGCGGGCTTTTGAAGCTCCCTCTGCTGGGCTCGAACCAGCGACCCTCTGATTAACAGTCAGATGCTCTAACCAGCTGAGCTAAGAAGGAGTACTGGTCATTCCCTAAAGCGAGGTTTTTTGTACTTTTCAGCACATATACCCTTGTTCGTTTTGGGAATGCAATATTAGGGCTTTTAAATTATTTATGCAATATTTGCAGTGAAAAATTTTAAAAAAAAATTAACACATAGATATGAGCCTGATAATCATAGGTACTGTAGCTTTTG
>Ga0308165_1001681_pt1 | contig 29897 bp, 27 predicted proteins | sample PhyWR2_FD_201032 | JGI IMG/M metagenome (GOLD analysis project Ga0308165, IMG submission 201032) | Phyllosphere microbial communities from UC Gill Tract Community Farm, Albany, California, United States - DLSLW.R2 | ecosystem: Host-associated > Plants > Phyllosphere > Unclassified | place: USA... | reverse complement strand
ATAGCAGGGCTCTTGGATTTAACAACTTCTACCGTGCGGCCCTGACGCACGAGTTGGTTAATGGTTGGCATTAATAAACGTCCCTAAACGTGAAATTACCGTGAACTTATCGTGATTCGCTGCCAGCCCCTTGCCTCAAAGGCAAAGACGGCAGCCCCTTCGGAAATTCCGAAAAGCCCTCTAATGTACCACCTGACTCCAAATTGAGCAAATGGTTTACGCGCAAGCCCGCCGCACAGCGGCCTGCATCTCGCTACTTTCCGGCACAAAAGGCCGCCCCATCTGTCCGAGCTGCTCTCATTTTTGCAAGCCTGGAAACCACAAAGCGTGCCAGGGGCACGCTTTGCAGGGGGAGGAACGGGCCTCTGCGAGGCGTTAAAGCCTCGGCATCAGCACCCGCTTTACTTGATCCACAGACGGATGGCGTCCCAGGCGCGGCCAAAGATGCCGGCTTCTGCCACATCATCGAGCGCCACCAGCGGCACCTCGGCCACTTGCTGGCCGCCAGCCATCACCTTCAGGGTACCCAGCTTCTGGCCCTTGGTGAAAGGGGCAATCAGCGGCTCCTGGCTCACCACCTGGGTCTCGAGCTTGCCGCCCGTGCCCGCTGGCACATTCACGACGATGGGAGTGACGCTACCGATCTTGACGGTGTCCTGTGCGCCCTTCCAGGCCTTGGGGGTGGCCACGGCCTGGCCGCCGTCAAACAGCTTGACGGTATCGAAAGCGGTATAGCCCCAGTTCAACAGCTTCTGGCTTTCGTTGGCACGGTCCTTGTCGCTGGCGGCACCCAGCAGGATGGAGATCAGGCGGCGCTCGCCAGCATTGGGCACCTGGCGCTTGGCCGTGGACACCAGGCAGTAGCCGGCGGCATTGGTGTGGCCGGTCTTCAGGCCGTCCACCGTCGGGTCACGGAACAACAAAGTATTACGATTGGTGCCGTTGGACTTGGGTGTGCCGGGGTAGTACCACTGCTTGGTCGCGTAGTAGTGCATGTACTCGGGGAAGTCCTTGATCAGGCGGCTGGCCAGAATGCTCAGGTCCTTGGCCGTCGTCGTGTGGCCGGGCTCGGTCAGCCCTTCGGGATTCTTGTAGGCCGTGTTGGTCATGCCCAGCGCCTTGGCCTGCTCGTTCATCAGGCGCACAAAATTCTCGGCGGTGCCGCCCACCGCTTCGGCCAGGGCCATCGTCGCGTCGTTGCCGGACTGCACGATCATGCCGTGCAGCAGGTCGTCCACCTTCACCTGCATCTTGGGATCGATGAACATGCGCGAGCCGGGCATCTTCCAGGCGCGCTCGCTCACCGGCATGGTCTGCTCCAGGCTGATCTTCTTGTTGCGCAGCGCATCGAACACCACGTAACCCGTCATCAGCTTGGTCAGCGACGCCTGCTCGACCGGCGCATCCACATCCTTGGAAGCCAGGATCTGGCCGGTGGTCACGTCGAACAACAGGTAGTTGCGCGCCGCGATCTCGGGCGGCTGGGGCGCAGCCAGTTGTGCAAAGGCCAGGGTGGGCGCCAGCAGCGCTGCTGCAGCCCAGTTACGCAGGGTGGGCATCAAGCTCGATTTCATGTCGTACAACTCTTAGAAACAGGTGCCTGCAGCGCAGCATGGCAGGCTGCAGACTATCAAAAACAATAGCAATACTACACCACCGTCACAGTGCGGGGGCGAGCAGGTGGCGCGTGACCAGGCCTTTGAGAAGCGGCAATTGTCCGTGGAAAAAATGCCCGCCTCCGGGCACAACCGTAACCGGTAGTATCTGAGGCCGGGCCCAGTCCATCACCGCCGACAGCGGTACCGTGTCATCGGCTTCGCCATGCACCACCAGGGTGCGCTCATGCGCCTCAGGCGGCAAGGTCGCCACGGTAAAGCGGGATGCCGCCGTGCCGACGAACACCGCCTTGTCGATCTGGCGCCTGGACCAAAGTTCCGTCAGCGCATGGCTCATCACAAAAGAGCCGAACGAGAAGCCCGCCAGTGCCAGCGCGCCCTGGGGCGCCAACTGCTCGACCACGGCCAGAAAATCATCGCGCTCGCCCCGTCCCTCGTCATAGCTGCCTGCCGATTGGCCGACACCACGAAAGTTGAAGCGCAGCGCCGTCCAGCCGCTGGCGACAAAGGCGCGCGCCAAGGTCTGCACGACCTTGTTGTCCATCGTGCCGGCGAACAGCGGATGGGGGTGGGCAATGATGGCCGTGCCGCGCTGCACGCCGTCAGCGCCGGCCGCGAGGTCGCGGGCCACTTCCAGAATGCCGGCAGGCCCGGTGATGGTGAAACGTTCGGTTTGCGCGTTCATGCTGCGGTCAACTCCATGGCAGGCCGCACACCGGCGGCAGCGGCAGCGGCGCCCTGTATCTAGTCGGGAAATTCGGTGGTGGTGAAGGCGAAGGAGAACAGGCAGGCGCTCAGCGGCCCACGTCGGGCGGCGTCAGCAGGCGTTCGACCACCTTGCCATTCTTCAGATGCGACTCGACGATTTCGTCGATATCGTCATTGTCGATATAGGTGTACCAGACGCCTTCGGGATAGACCGCCATGATGGGGCCGCCGGCACAGCGGTCGAGACAGCCTGCCTTGTTGACCCGCACCTTGCCCGGTCCGCTCAAGCCCTCCGCTTTGACGCGGGCCTTGCAGTGGTCAAACATCTCCTTGGCGCCATGGTGGGCACAGCTGTCTTCGCCATTGACGCGGTCATTCAGGCAGAAGAACACGTGGTGCTGGTAGTACGGGGCGTCGTTGCCAGGTTTTTGCTCGCTCATGCCAAGCTCTCTTCGAATGCGATCCCCCATTGTGGCAGCTTGGCGCCCGCGCGGCGCCCACGGGCCGCAATACCGCCACGGGCTACTGCGTTTAGCGCTGCTCGGGCGGGCTGGCCGTCACCCGCTGGCGCCGGCGGGCTGCCACCACCGCAGGCAGCCGGCCCAGGCGCAGCAGCACATAGGCGATCACCGCAAACGGCCACAGCCAGCTGAGCCACTGGCCCAGGCCAAAAAAGCGGATGAAGCGCCCCTGCTCCCAGGACTGCAGGGCATCGGCATAGTAGGGGTTGGGCGGAGACTGGTTGAGCAGGTTGACATCGATCATCAGCCCCATCAGCAGCAGCAGCACGCAATAGCGGCGTGGCAAGCCCACTTGCAGCAGCGCCAGCGACACCGCCAGTGCTATGCCCAGGCGCGTGGTCTGGTCCAGCCAATCCCAGGCATAGGCCGGCCCATAGCTCAGCGACGACGACAGCGCCGAAAAGCCTATCCCGGCCAACACCACCAGCGCCACCATGATCATGCGACGCGTCACGCTGCCCATCACGCTGAAGGCCAGCCAACAGGGAATCAGCAGGCCCAGCAGCACGGCCATCAGCTGCCCGATGGGCGACAGCGGCTCGGTGGCCTGCATGAAGTTGGGCATCCAGTGCTCGAAGGCCGAGTTCTCGAGCATGTCGACCAGCCACATCTCCAGCCGGTCAAACACCTGCCCGAGGCCAAAGGGCTGCGCAGCCGGGAACAGCAGCGCCAGAGGCCACAGCATCAGCAGCACGATCGCGCCACGCGCATCAGCGTCGAACCAGCGTGCCCGCACATCGCGCCAGCGCCGCAGAATGCCCATCCAGGCCAGCAAGGGCACCATCAGGGCCCCGAGCAAGGTGCCGATGCTGTTGAGCAGCCAGTCCATGTTGCTGGAGACCCGCAGCGGCAGAAAAATCTGCAAGAACTCCATCGACAGCGACAGCAGGCTGCCCACGCACAGGGCCCAGAACCAGCCCGTCCTGAACCAGCCATGGCGCCACCAGCCCAGGCTCAGCAACAGGCCCAGCGGCGCATAGCCCGCCACATTGATCCAGACATCGAACCAGGTCCAGTACGGCGGCGGAATGCGGGCCAGCAAAAATTCTGCCGGCGAGATGCCCTGGGTGCGCCAGCCCGTAAACGGGAAAAGGCTGGCAAAGACGATCAGCGCCACATACACCGGCACCAGCGGCCAGGCAATGGTGCGGTGTTCGCCGGATGCGGCAGGCGCCGGCGGGTGGGAGGGGACGGGACTGCTATCAGGCATGGTGCGTGGGCCCGGGTGCGCCGATCGTAGTGCGGGGTGGGGTACCGAAGTGTGCGCGGATTAAAAGGGTTTGACCACCACCAGCACCACGATGATGACCATGGCCACGACCGGCACCTCGTTGAACCAGCGGTACCAGACATGCGAATGCCGGTCCGTGCCATTGGCAATCTTGCGCAGCAGCACCGCACAGGCATGGTGGTAGCCGACGACCAGCAGCACAAAGAACAGCTTGGCATGCAGCCAGCCCCCGGCCCCGCGCCACCAGCCCAGCCACAGCCACAGGCCCAGGCCCAGCGCCAGCACGGCAATCATCGTCATGAAGCGCAACAGCTTGCGCGCCATCAGCAGCAGGCGCTCGCGCTCGGCCTGCGAGCCGGCCGGCACCATGGCCAGGTTCACGAAGATCCGGGGCAGGTAAAACAGGCCCGCAAACCAGCTGGCCACAAATACGATATGAAAGGCTTTGATCCACAGCATGAGCATGCGCCACAGTGTAGTGGCTCGGGCGATGGCCCAGCACAGGACCCCGGCTATAAAACGGGGGCCACCGGGCGCACCGGCGCGGCCTTGATCTGGCGCAAGCAGTGGCCCGCCGGGTAGCAAACCTCCATGCCCGGCGCAGTCTCTCGGGGCTGCCCTGTGCAGCCTGCCCTCGATCTGGCGCACAATCGCTGCATGCATCTGTCCAGCCCCACCCCCTTTCCCCACAACCGTCCGCGCCGCCTGCGCCGCGACGCCTTCACCCGCAACCTGGTCCGCGAGAACGTGCTCACCCCGCACGACTTCATCTACCCGGTCTTTGTGCATGAAGGCCAAGGCAAGCGCGAGCCGGTGCTGTCGATGCCCGGCGTGGACCGCCTGAGCCTGGACCTGTTGCTGCCGGTCGCCGAGCAGTGCGTGGCGCTGGGCATTCCGGTGATGGCCCTCTTCCCCCAGATCGACACGGCGCTGAAGACGCCCGACGGCAAGGAGGCGCTCAACCCTGATGGTCTGATCCCCCGCGTGGTGCGCGCGCTGAAGAAAGAATTTCCCCAGCTGGGCGTGATGACCGATGTGGCGCTCGATCCCTACACCAGCCACGGCCAGGATGGCCTGCTCGACGAGACCGGCTACATCCTCAATGACGAAACCGTCGAGATCCTCGTGGGCCAGGCGCTCAACCATGCCGAAGCCGGTGTCGACATCGTCGCCCCCAGCGACATGATGGATGGCCGCATCGGCGCCATCCGCGATGCCTTTGAATCCCAGGGCCACATCTACACCCGCATCATGGCCTACAGCGCCAAGTACGCCAGCGCCTTCTACGGCCCCTTCCGCGATGCGGTGGGCACGCGCGGCGCGCTCGGCAAGGCCGACAAGAATGTCTACCAGATGGACCCGGCCAACACCGACGAGGCGCTGCGCGAAGTGGCGCAAGACCTGGCCGAAGGCGCCGACATGGTGATGGTCAAACCCGGCATGCCGTACCTGGATGTGGTGCGCCGCGTCAAGGACGAATTCAAGGTGCCCACCTTTGCCTACCAGGTCAGCGGCGAATACGCGATGCTCAAGGCCGCCGCACAAAACGGCTGGCTGGACCATGACCAGGTGATGATGGAATCGCTGCTGGCCTTCAAGCGCGCCGGGGCCGATGGCATCCTGACCTATTTCTCGCTGGACGCAGCGCGCTGGCTCAAAGAGAAAAACTGATAGCAAAAATACCAGAGCGGGCTTGCACAGGCCCGTTTTTTTTGCCATGCTGCGCCTGAAGCGACCGAGGAATCCCGGTGAGTACACCCAGCAGCATCCGCATCTTTCACATCATCGGCAACGAGACCAGCGAGCTGGCCTCGGTGCCTTTCGAGCTCCCTGCCAAAGGCTTCCTGTGGCTGGCCTGCACCCGCAGCTATTTCAGCGAGCAGCTGGGCAGCCTGCAGCTGGCACTGCAAAAGCTCAGTGGCGCACCGCTGGTCGACCTGCATGTCTCCGACCTGCTCAATGCCCAGCTCCCTTCCCACTATGACTACACCTCGCAATACGACCTGCTGGTGATACGCCGTCTGGCCAGCACGCCATCCCAGGTGGGCACCGCTGCGCTGGCAGCGGCGCGGCGCACCGCCGCGGCCAAACCCCTCAATGAGGCACCGCGCATCAGCACCACGCCGGTGGGCTTTGCCGCGTGGGAGCGGGTGCTGCTGTCGGTACACCCCGAGGACTGCACGGTGCGTGATGGCTATGCACGGCGCCTGCTGCAATTTGCCAAGACCGGCACGCCGCCGCTGGCTGCCGAGGCGCCCGACCTGGGCCAGATATCGGATGCCACGCAAGAACGCCTGGCACGCGAGGACAAGGCCTTCCGCAACCCCGGAAGCAGCCCCACGCCGGGCGGCCTCCAGCCCATCCGCCTGCCGTTGTCCCCGGCTGACCTGATGATGCGCGTGGTCAACATCATCGTGGACAACTACCTGGACCTGCGCCGTGAGCTCTCGCGCCACCTGGACCAGTGGCAAAGCGCGCTGCTGTCGCCGCGCAAGCGCATTGCCAACTGGCAGGCGCTGCTGGAGGCGCGGCTGACCCTGCACCAGCTCGACGAAATCTGCGAAGACCAGCGCGCTGCCGTGCAGGATTGGGTGGACGCGCTGGAGACCTGGCCTCAGCCGGAGGCCCCCAGTGCCCAGCGCGAGCTCGAAGCGCTCAAGGTGCGCAGCCGCGATGTGCTCGAACACATCGAGCGCGTGGTGCACCATGTGCGCCGGCTCGAACAGAGCACCGAGACGGCCGTGCAGATGCATTTTTCGGTACAGAGCAACCGCGCCAACGACATCATGCGCACGCTCACCACGATCACCGCCATCTTCCTGCCGCTCAACCTGATTGCCGCGATCTTCGGCATGAACTTCGAGTTCATCCCTCTTATCCACAAGGAAGACGGCTTCTGGTGGGCCATGGGCGTGATGGCCTTCATCACCGTGGCGCTGATCGGCTTTTTCTCGTACAAGCGCTACCTGACCCGCACCGGCAGATAGCGCTTACCCGGCCTCCAGCAGCGGCGCACGGCGCGCCGCTGCTGGACGGCTTAGCGGCCCAGATCAATGCGGTAGACCGCGCGCTGCGTGCCCGTCCCATCATCCGCCTTGTCCAGCGAGACATGGGCCAGGCTCGCTGCCTGCGCCACCGGCAGCGCATTGGCCGCCGACGTGAACAACACCTTGCCGGCCGTCGGCGTCTTGGCAAAGCGCCAGCTGTGGGCAGCACCATTGGCCAAACGGGTCACCTGCGGGTGGTTCTTGATGTACGCGATCACCACATCGCGGTTCGCATCGGGCGAGGCATAGATGGTGGCGCGGCCGTCAAGCTCGGGCAGGAAGCTCTTGCCGCTGGTGGCACGGTAGTTGTTGGTGGCGATCACAAAGTCCTGCGCCGGGTCGATGGGCGCGCCCTTGTACTGCAGGTCCACGATGCGGCTGCCGACGGGCTGGGTCACATCGATCTGGTACTGCATGTCGGCGCTGGTGAACATGTCGAAGTTGTAGCCGGGAAAGCTGCTGATCAGCCACTGGTCTGCAGCCGCAGCCGGGTCGATGCGGTTGAAGCGCTGGGCAGCGGCCTCCAGCCAGCGCTTGATCTGTGCGCCGTTCACCTTCACCGCATAGACGGTGTTGGGGTAGAGGTAGAGGTCGGCCGCGTTGTAGATCGCCAGCGGACCGGCGGCCACATCGGTATAGTCCGCACCGCCCTGGAAGCCCGACTTGAAAGGCGCGCTCACCGACAGCACCGGCAGCTGCGCATACTGCGGCAGATTCGCCTGCACATAGCGCTGCACATAGTCCTGCTGCGCCTGGTTGACCAGCTGGATCGCGCCGGGGTCGCCCACATCGGCAAACTGCGTGCCCATGCGGAAGTCGGTCTGGCCCACGGGCGTCTTCACATAGCTGATGGCCGCCTGGTGCTGGCGCTCCACCACCGGTGCAATGCTGCTGTCAACGGCCACATAGGTGGTCTTGCCTGCGGCATCCTTGCCGGTCGCCGTGCTGCGCAGCGCCGACTTGCTCTGGGTCCTGTCCACACTCCAGGCCTTGCCATCCCACTTCAGCGACAGCGCCACCACGCCCAGCGCCTTGCCCCAGCTGCTGGCCATCACCGCCGGCACGCCGTTGACCGTGCCAGCCTGGTGGTCGACTCCGGCCATGCTGAAGGCCGGTTGCGCGGCCGTGTCGGGGAAGACGCCGTGCTGGTGGCCCATCACCATCGCATCGATGCCCGCTACCTTGCTCAGGTACAGGCCGGGGTTCTCCATGTCAGCACGGTATTCCGAGGCGTCGAGCCCGCCATGCAGCAGCGCCACAACGATGTCAGCGCCCTTGCTGCGCAGCTCAGGCACATACTTTTGTGCGGCCTCGACCGCACCCGTCACCTGTACCTTGCCTTCCAGATGGCGCTTGTCCCAGCCCATGATGCCGGGCGTGGTAAAGCCGATCACCCCGATCTTGATCGGCAGCTTGACGGCCTTGCCGTCGCTGTCGGTGCCGCTGATCTCGCGCTCAAGCACCAGATAGGGCGGCACCAGCGGCGCATTGGTTTTGCTGCTGATCACATTGGCCAATGCCATCGGGTAGCCCGGGCCTGCGCACTTCTTGCTGGCATCGACGCCATCGACCTGGAGGCCGCCACCCAGCACCTGGTTGAGAAAGGGCAGGCCGTAGTTGAACTCATGGTTACCCAGGGTGCCGGCATCGAATTTGAACACGCCCATGGCCTTGTACATGGACAGCTGCTGGTCGCAGGCGATCGGCGCCACCTGCGCCTCGTAGTCGGCCAGCGCCGTGCCCTGGATGGTGTCGCCGTTGTCCACCAGCAAGGTGTTGGCAAAGTCGCTGCGCGCCTGGCGGATCAACGTGGCTGTGCGCTCAAAGCCATACGAGGGATCATCGGCCAGCTTGAAGTAGTCGTAGCTGCGGATGTTGAAGTGCAGGTCGGTGGTCTCGAGCACCGCCAAGGTGGCGGTCGCCGATGTGGGGCTGCTGGAGCCGCCACCGCCGCAGGCCGTCAGCATGGCCGCAGCGGCCAGCGTGGTCAGCGTGAGCGCTGCGGTCCGGAAGTCGCAGGCAGGAGGAAAAGGGGTGCGCATCGTGGTTATCGTTGAAAGTGAGCGATGCGCGCATCATCAGCAGGCGGTATGACGACGGTGTTACGGACAGCCCCCGAAAATGCAACAAAGCCTTGCAGGCTGCGGGCCTGCAAGGCTTTGTGCGGTGCTAGGCGGGAGTGACCGCTCAGCCTACATGCTTGGCAAAAAAGGCCATGCTGCGGGCCCGTGCGGCGGCCGATGCTGCTGCGTCATACGAGCCGCGCTGGTCGCAGTTGAAGCCGTGGTCGGCCGCGTAGACATAGACCTCGGCCTCGGGGTGGGCGGTGCGGAAGGCGTCCACCGACGCCAGCGAGATCCAGTGGTCCTTGTCGCCAAAATGGGCCATCACCGGGCACCGGGGCTGGCGCGCGATCTCGTCGCCTGTGGTCATGCCGCCGCCGTAGTACGGCACCGATGCCGACAGGCCTTGGAGCTCGCAGGCTGCGCGCCAGGCCAGCAGGCCACCCCAGCAAAAGCCGGTGATGCCGACCTTGCCGCCGCTGCGCCGTGCGCCTTCGTCAATCGCGGTCTGCAGGTCCAGCATCACGCCAGGGGCCACGGCGGGCGCTTCGGCAGCGGCCTTCAACGCTACGCCGGCTTGCATGTCGGCATCGCTGTAGCCCAGGTCCACGCCGGGCTTGACGCGGGCGAACGTGGCCGGCGCAATCGCCACATAGCCGCTTTGCGCAATGCGGTCCGCCACCGAGCGGATGTGCGAGTTGACGCCAAAGATCTCCTGCACCACGACGATGGCGCCACGCGCCTGGCCTTCTGGCTCGGCGATGTAGGCCGGAAACACCTGGCCGTCGGCCGACTTCAGATCTACAAAATTTCCCATCGCGATCACTCCTTGCTCAACAGATTCAAGATTCGGGCCTCGCCGATTATGGCGTGGCGCAGGCCGCTGCCGGTGCCGGACGCGCCAGCATCGTCAGCCAGGCTGCCACCAGCAGCAAGGCCAGCCCGCCATACACCGCCGCCAGGCCCAACGCCGTCTGCGGGTTCACGAGGTGGATGCCCAAGGACGCGAGCAGCGAGGTCAGCAAGAAGGCCAGGCCGCCGGCAATGCCGCCCGACAAGGCAGCGTGTTTGGGGAACATCGACAGCACATGGGCGAAGTGGATATTGAACACCAGTCCCGCCGCCACATGGATGCAAAAGGCGACGGCCGCCATCACCTCCAGCGATGGCCAGGACGCGGGCAGCCAGGTCGTCAGCGCCAGCAGCCCGATAAAGCCGGCCATGGCCAGCAAGGCACCTTGGTGCTTGGCCGCCAGCGAGCGCGCCATCGCTGCGCGGGCGATCAGGCCGCCCCCCATCCAGGCCAGGCCCATCAGCAGCGCCAGCGATCCCGTGGTGGTCGGTGGGCGGTGGTACACCGTCTCGACGATGAAGGGCGAGGCCATGCTCCAGCCCATCACCATCGCATACGCAGCGCTGACGCAGAGCACGCCCCGCGCAAAGGCACGGTTGCGCATGATCTCCCAGGCCCGGCTGGCCACTTCACGCGGCCGGATGGGCTGGGGCTGGGCCAAGGTCTCGCCGCCGCCCAGCAGCTCCAGCACCAGCGCAACCACCGAGAATGCGGCCAGCACCACAAAGTTGGCACGCCAGCCCCAGTGGGTCTGCACAAAGCCGCCGATGAAGGGCGCGCAGATGGGCCCCAGCGACCAGACCACGGTCATCCAGGTCAGGTAGCGCTGCAGCGCCGGGCCCCGGAACACATCGACAAAAAAGGTGCGCTTGCCGACGACGGCCACCGCGCCCAGCAGGCCTTGCAGCAGGCGCAGCGCGCAGATGACGACGATGTCGTCGCTGACGGCAATGGCCGCGCTCGACAGCGCAAACAACGCCAGCGCCACCATCGTCGGCCGCCAGCGGCCAAAGCGGTCCAGCAGCACGCCCACCACCAACTGGCCCAGGCCATAGCCGGCGATGAACAAGGTCAAGGTCAGCTGGATCTGGGACGCGGTGCCGCCCAGGCTCTGCGCCATGGCGGGCATCGAGGGCAGGTAGATATCGGTGCCAATGCCCGATAGCGGGATCAGCAGGAAGGCCAGAAAAACGCCGAAGGTGGCGTTGTCAGCAGTGATTCTTCGCATGGGAGTCTGCGCCTGAAAATAAAACAGGGCGCCAGTGTGTTATGTTTTTTAGACTGGTACAAGATCTTACGTAGCCTAGGCTTGAAAGGCCTATACTGCACTGCACCATTGCCGCTACCCTAACCGCCCAAGACCATGCTTGCAGCCACCCCCACCCATGCCCCGCCTGCCGTTGCGGCCTCTGTCCCTGCGCAGGAGCTGGGCCACTTTCTGCGCGCCCGGCGTGAGAGCCTGTCGGCCGCCGCCATGGGCCTGGCGCGCCATGGCCGCGTGCGCACGCCCGGCTTGCGGCGCGAGGAGGTCGCCCAGCTCGCCGGTATTGGCGTGACCTGGTACACCAAGCTTGAGCAAGGCCGTGAGGTACAGCCGTCGCGCCAGGCGGTGGAGGCCATCGCCCGGGCGCTGCAATGCAATGACGACGAGCTGCGTCACTTGCTCGTGCTGGCGGGCATCAAGCTCGACCAGCCCGCGGTTGCATTGCAGGAAGCACCGGGCTGCCTGCACCGGCAATTGCTGGACAAGATGCTGCCCTACCCCGCCCAGATGCAAAGCGCCGCGTTTGACCTGCTCGACGCCAATGCCGCCTATGAGCGGCTGATGGGTGTATCGCTGCAGCGGTTGCCTGCGCTGGAGCGCAACTGCCTGCACATGAACCTGTTCAATCCGCAGTGGCAGCGCGTGGTGCGCCATGAGCCGCAGAGCATCGAGCGCATGGTGGCGATGTTCCGCGCCGCCTACACCCAGCAAAGCGGCGACCCGGCGATTGCCCGGCGGCTGGACTATTTTCTGGCGCACTCGCCCGTCTTCCGCAATGCCTGGGAGCGCTACCAGGTGCGCAGCCCGGAGAACAACGAAAAGACCTTTGACCACCCGGTGGTCGGCATCCTCCATCTGCGCCAGACCTACTGGTGGTCGGCGCCGCGCAGCGGCATGCGCATGGTGGTCTACCTGCCCGTCAGCGACCAGGACGCCGAGGCGCTCGACCGGCTGGCCGCGCTGCCTGCGCCTTGAATGCGGCATGGGCATGCGGCGCAAGCTCGCCTAAGATAGTGCATCTTTTGTGAGCCCCAACGCCATGACCTCTATCGTCCTCATCACCGGTGCCAGCCGTGGCATCGGTGCCGCCACCGCCCTGCTCGCCGCTCACCATGGCTGGGATGTGGCCGTGAACTACAGCAGCAACGCCGCTGCCGCCCAGACCGTGGTAGAGGCAGTGCAGGCCCTGGGCCGCCGCGCGCTGGCCGTGCAGGCCGATGTGGCCGACGAGGCCCAGGTGCTGGCGATGTTCGCCCGCATCGACAACGAACTGGGCCGTCTGGGCGCCCTGGTCAACAACGCGGGTGTGGTGGACCGCGCCCAGCGCCTGCAGGACATGGACATGGCCCGCTGGCGCCGCATGTTCGACATCAATGTCCTGGGCAGCTTTCTGTGCGCCCGCGAAGCGGTGCGCCGCATGAGCACGGCCGAAGGGGGCGCCGGCGGCAGCATCGTCAATGTGTCCAGCCGGGCCGCCTGCCTGGGCTCGGCCAACCAGTATGTGGACTATGCGGCCTCCAAGGCGGCCATCGACACGATGACCCTGGGCCTGGCCCATGAAGTGGCCGCACAAGGCATCCGCGTCAACGGCGTGCGCCCGGGCCTGATCGAGACCGATATCCACGCCAGCGGCGGCCAGCCCGACCGCGTGCAGCGGCTGTCGGCCGGTGTGCCGCTGGGGCGCGGCGGCACCGCAGACGAAATCGCGCAGGCCATCTACTGGCTGATGTCCGAGCACAGCAGCTACTGCACCGGCTCCTTCATCGATGCCGGTGGCGGGCGCTAGGCCGCCGTTCAGACCCAAGCCAACATGCTCTCTACCCCCCATGTTCTGCTGCTGGAAGACGACCCAGCCATTGCCCGCACCGTCTGCTATGCGCTGGAGCGCGATGGCATCCGCTGCACCCACAGCCTCTTGATGGCCGATGCCCGCGCGCAGTGGGCCAGCGGCCGCTTTGATGCGCTGCTGCTCGATGTGGGCCTGCCCGATGGCAATGGCCTGGACTGGTGCCGCCAGCTGCGCACCGCCGGCTCGCCCGCGCCCATCCTGGTGCTCAGCGCCCGGGGCGAAGAGGTCGACCGCGTGCTGGGCCTGGAGCTGGGCGCCGATGACTACCTGAGCAAGCCCTTCAGCCCGCGCGAGCTGGTGGCGCGCACCCGCGCGCTGCTGCGCCGTGCCCAGCAGTTTTCACCGCCGCCAGCCACTGCCAGCCATGCCCCGCCCCACGCCGCCCGCAACGCGTTCCAGGTGGACGAGGCCGGCCAGTGCGTGCGCCTGCAAGGCGTGCTGCTGGATCTGACGCGGCGCGAATTCCAGCTGCTCAGCAGCCTGCTGGCCGCGCAGGGCCGCATCCTCAGCCGCCACCATTTGCTCGATGCCGTCTGGGGCCTGCACAGCGACAGCACCGACCGCACGGTGGACACCCACATCAAGACCCTGCGCGCCAAGCTGCGCGCCGTCGTCGCTGACCAGGACTTCATCACCACGCACCGGGGCATGGGCTACAGCCTGCGCGACGGCGGCTGAGGACCGGCCATGCGTCTGGGGATCCGCCTGCTGTTTGCCTTCTTCCTGATCAACGGGCTGGCCGCCTTCTTTGTGCTGCGCGTGTTCATGGCCGAGATCAAGCCCAGCGTGCGCAAGGTAACCGAAGACACCTTGGTCGAGACCGCCTACCTGCTGGCGGCCCAGGCCAGCGATGACCTGGCTGGTGGAAAGCTGGGCAGCGGTAGCGGCAGCAGCAACAGCCGCTTTGCCCAGCATGTGCAGGCCGCCTTCGAGCAGCCGCTGCGGGTGTGGATCTGGGACACGCGCAAGGCCGCGCTGGACCTGCGCGTGACGGTCACCAACGGCCAGGGCCGCGTGCTGTTCGATTCCGCCGGCCAGGATGTGGGGGCCGACTACGCGCGCTGGCGCAATGTGGCCCTCACCCTGCGCGGCGAGTACGGCGCCCGCACCTCACGCGAAGTGGCCACCGACGAGGCCACCAGCGTCATGTATGTCTCCGCGCCCATCATGCGGGATGGCGCCATCCTCGGCGTGCTCACCGTCTCCAAGCCGGCCAATGCGGTGCAGAGCATCATCGACAGCAGCGAGCGCAAGATGCTGCGCGGCGGCGTGCTGTTCCTGCTGCTGTCGGCCGCCGTCGGCTTTGCCATCACCTGGTGGCTGGTGGTGCAGGTGCGCAAGCTGCGCAGCTATGCCCAGCATGTGCAGGGCCCCACCCTGCAGGAGGCGCAAGGCAAGCTGCTGCCGCACAAGACGCCCGAGGTGCCCGATGTTCCTGGCGAGCTGGGCGACCTGGCCCAGGCCATGGATTCGATGCGCCGCCGGCTGGAAGGGCGCGACTACATCGAAGGCTATGTGCGCGCCCTCACGCATGAGCTCAAGAGCCCGGTCGCCGCCATCCGGGGCGCAGGCGAGCTGCTGCAGGACGATCTGCCCGCCGCCGACCGCGCCATGTTTGCCCAGCAGGTGGTGGACCAGAGCCTGCGCCTGCAAAACCTGATCGACCAGCTGATGCAGCTGAGCCAGCTGGAGCAGCGCAACGGGCTGGCCCAGGCTGGCACCCCCACCAGCCTGCGCGCCTGTGCTGCGCAGGCCATCGCGCAGCTGCAGGCCACCGCCGCACAAAAAGGCATACAGCTGCTGCTGCAGGGCGGCGACAGCCACGGCGCCTGGGATGCTGCGCTGGTCACCTTGGCCATCAGCAACCTGCTGGCCAATGCCCTGGATTTCTCGCCGGCGCACAGCCAGATCGTGCTGACCTTGGAGCCCCAGCGCCTGAGCGTGCAGGACAGTGGCCCGGGCGTGCCCGACAGCCTGCTGCACCGCCTGGGCGAGCGCTTCTTCACCACGCCGCGCCCGAATGGCGAGCGCAGCGGCACCGGGCTGGGCCTGTCCATCGTGCAGCGCATCATGCTGCTGCATGGTGGCCGGCTGCAGTTTGCCAACACCCATCCCGGCCTGCGCGCCAGCCTCGATTTCTCGGCCCAGGGCTGAGCATTTCATCGCCCATCGCCGCCACTTCACGCTGCCTTCACAGACTTCATGCTCGGCTCACCGGGGCCGCCGACACTCGCCGCACCGATACACAGAGCAACGAGGAATGCATGAAAAACAGACTGGTGCAAAAGGCCCTGAGCCTGGCCATCACCATGGCGCTTTTGATGGTGGCGCTGATGATGATCAGCGATGTGGTGCGCGACCGCATCTACAACCGCGACCGCGCGGTACAAAGCGTGGTCAACAGCACCGCCGGTCCGCAGACCTTGTTCGGCCCGGTGCTGGCCCAGCGCTGCACCCGTGAGGTGAGCGGCAAGGACAGTGAAGGGCGCGTGGAAACGCGGCTGGTCAGCTTTCAGCGCTACGCGTTGCCCGATGAGCTCAGCCACCAGACACGTGCCGAGATGCAGCCCCGCGCCCGTGGCCTCTACCAGGTCAACACCTTCCTGATGCATGACAAGCTGGTGGCGCGCTTTGCGCCGGGCAACCAGTTGCAAGGCAAGCCTGAGGGCAGCGCCGTGCGCCACTGCGATGCGCCGCGTCTGGTCCTGCCACTGAGCGATCCGCGCGGCATCCGCAGCGCGACACTGCAGGTCGATGGCAAGCCACTGCCCCTGGAGCCGGGCACCGGCCACAGCGTCTACCCCCGGGGCCTGCAGTCCAAGACCCTGGCTGCCGGCGCCAGCGCCAGCGGCGGCGACAGCAACGCCACGATGGAGGTGGTCGTGCTGCTGCAGCTGATGGGCACCGAGCGCGTGGCCTTTGTGCCGCTGGGCGGCACCAACCAGGTCAGCATGCAGGCCGACTGGCCCCATCCCTCGTTTGGTGGCAACTTCCTGCCGCTGAGCCGCGAGGTCAGCGAACAGGGCTTCACCGCCAGTTGGAGCATTCCTACGCTGGCCTCGTCGGCACGCCAGGCTTTTGTCCAGGAGCGCTCGCTGTGCAGCCTGGGCATCGCCGATACCAGCTACGCCTATGCGGCCGAAGAAAGCCAGTGCCTGGAGCAGTTCGGCACCAGCTTCATCGACCCGGTCAACCCTTACAGCCTGAGCGACCGCGCCACCAAGTACGGGGTGCTGTTCGTTGTGCTGACCTTCGTGGCCGTGGCCATGTTCGAGGTGCTCAAGAAGCTGCGCGTGCACCCGGTGCAGTACCTGCTGGTGGGCTCGGCGCTGTGCATTTTCTTCCTGCTGTTGATCAGCCTGTCCGAGCATCTGGGCTTCACACAGGCCTATGCGATTGGCGCCGGCGCCTGCGTGCTGCTGCTGGGCTACTACGCCAGCCACATCCTGGGCAGCCTGCGGCGCGGCCTGCCGTTTGCGGCGCTGATTGCGGTGATGTATGGCCTCTTGTTCGTGCTGCTGCAGCTCGAGCAGACGGCGCTGGCCGTCGGCTCGCTCGCACTGTTTGCCGTGCTGGCGATCGTGATGGTGGCCACGCGCAAGGTCGACTGGTATGCGTTTGGCAAAGGCGACAACCCCGAGCCCGCCCCAAAGACCTGGGCCCAAGGCCTGCAGGAGCGCGCATGAACACCGACCACCGCATGGAAAAGCAGCGCCAGCAATGGCGCCTGGCCCAGCGCCAGATGAGCCGCAGCCAGTTGCGTGCGCTGCGTGACCAGTGGCTGGAGCGTGGCAGCCAGCTGCCGCTGCAGGCCAATGCCCGGCGCCTGATGTGGCTGCGGCTGCGCTGCTCGCTGTTGCTGGCCCAGCAGCGGTTCTGAGCGCCGCTACCACGCCATGCAACCAGGCAGCCCTCGGGCTGCCTGGTTGCGTTTCAAAGGTGGGTGCCTATTTGGCAGGCGGCGCGCCACTGCCCCGGCTCAGCGCGCGCAACCGTGCCTCCGGAGACAGGCCGCGCACGCACTGCACATTGGCGTCGCCCAGCAGGCTGTCGCACTTGCGGATGGCAGTGTCCAGGTCGGCTTCGCGCTGGCGTTCGGCCTGGCTCTTGGGTGGCGTGAAGATGGAGACCTCGCTGGCCGCCTGCTGGTGCGCATCCTGGATGCCGGCCGCGCGCTTTTGCTTGGCCTCACGCAGGCATGCCTGCTGCGCGCTCTTGCTGTCCTTGTCGTTGCCGGCATGGCGGCTCTTGCAGTCCTCGGCGGCCAGCGCATGGCGCCGTTCCACCTGGGCCGCAAGCGCCTTGAAATGGTTGTTACCGCTGGGGTGGCGCCGCGCCTGCAGCGCAGCGGCATCGACCTGGTGCTGGGTCTCTGCCTCCAGCAGGCAGCGGCGCTGGGCATTGGGGCCGCCAGCGAGCTGCTTGCAATGCGCCAGCGCCCGGTCCGCCTGCGCATCGAGCTGCGCCACCGCCTCCCGGTAGGCATCGTCGCCCATCTCTGCGGCCAACAGCGGCACCACCGCCATGGCACCCAGCATCCAGGCGACCGACGCGCGCCACAGCGGGCGCCTCCATGCTGCGCGCATCAGCGGTTCTGTTGGCGCAGCCAGGTATCGAGCTGCTGGGCCACCTGGTCGGTGGCGGCCGCCAGCGATGCTGCAGCGCCCGCAGCATCTGCGCTGGTTGCCGGTTGGCGGGCATCGAACACCTGCTGGGCCAGCCAGCGCTCACCCTTGGGCGTGATCTCGCTCAAGGTGGCGCGCATGCGCAGCACGCCGTGGCTGGACTGGGCCGAGTCAAATACCTGGCTGAAATCGACCACCTCCAGGCGCAGCATCGCGGGGTACGCGGTATTGCGCAGCAGCGGCGTGGCGCCATCGTCATCGAGCACGACGGCCCGCTGGCCGCTGAGCACATCGCGCATGCGCTGCTGGATCAGCTGCATCGCCGGCAGCACCCAGCTGGCCTGGGTGTAGGGCCGCAGTTCGCGCGCATCCGCATAGGCCAGCCGGTAGTAGATGGAAGCGCTGGCATCGGGTACCCCGGCCGCGCGCACATCGGCCAGAACGAGGGGCTCGGTCGTCGCGGCGGGCGTGGCCGGTGCCGCCAGGGCCTGCGCCGGTCCGAAGTCATAGCGTGCCACCGGTTGGGGCTTTTGCGGCAGTGCCGAACAAGCGGCCAGCACCGCCACGGCCGTCACCACCAGGGCGGCACGGCCAGCGCCGTGCAGGCGGCGACGCAGGGAAGTAGAAATCATGGCATCCATCCTATCGGCCGCTGCCCACGGCGGGCGGGGCTACAAAACCTGGCTCGCCAGGGCCTGGCAGCGCATTGGAGCTGCCATAGATCAGAGACTGCGGGTTGTTCTTGAACGCATCGGCCGTATCGCCCATGCGGCGCGCGGCGGCGCCCACATCGTGCATCGTACGGCCCATGGCGGGCAGGGTGCTGCGGTTGAAGTTGTCGGCCGCGTCGCTGACCTTCTCGACCGCCTGGCCCATCTGGTCAACAACCCCACCCTTGGCCGCCAGGCTGCCGACTGCAGCGCTGACGTCGTTCGAGGTTTTCTGGATACCGGCCAGCGTCTTGCGCGCATCCTGGGCCACGGCAGGCAGGCTGTCGAGCGCCGGATCGAGCTTGGTATCGACGGTGACGACCAGGCGCTTGCTCAGCTGGTCCAGGCTCTGGGCCGCCTGGCCCAGGCTCTTCATGCTGTCCACCAGCACCTGCTGGTTGCCCGGGCTGAGCAGGTCGTTGACCTTGCGGGTCGCATCTTCCACCTGCTGCAGGATGATCGGCCCCTGCTCGGCAATCTGGCCAAAGGGCGAAGGCTTGACGCGCAGGCGCGGAATGCCATCGGGGCCGGGCGGCAGTGGCGTGGTTTCGGTGTTGTCGTCATCGAGCTGGATATGGGCCAGGCCCGTGACACCCTGGTAGCCCAGCATCGCGTAGGTGGTTTTGGTGATGGGCGCTTCCGAGTTGACCGCGATGATGATCAGCACCGTGCCGTCCTTGGCCGGGTCGAACTCGATCTTGGTCACGCGGCCTACGGCCACGCCTTTGTAGCGCACCGCGGCCTGCGGCTGCAGGCCGCTGACGGTCTCACGGGTGGACAGTTCATAGCGCGTGTAGTTCGTGTTGTCACGGCCCATCCACAGGCTCAGGAAGATGACCAGCGCCGTGAGCAAGACCACAAACAATCCAGCCGCCAGTGCGTGTGATTTGTTTTCCATAGCTATCCCTTCACCCCACCAAGCGCCACCGGAGCCATTGCACGGCGTCCACGCTCACCCAGGAAGAAATGTTCAATAAACGGATGCTTGAACTGCACCACTTCGGCCGGTGTGCCCGAGACAATTACTCTTTTTTCGGCCAGCACTGCCACGCGGGTGGACAGCGCAAACAAGGTATCGAGGTCATGGGTGACCATGACCACGGTCAGCCCCAGCTCGGCATGCAGGTCCTTGAGCAGATCGCAGAACTCGTCCGAGCTGTTGGGGTCGAGCCCGGCGGTGGGCTCGTCGAGCAGCAGCAGCGGCGGGTCCATGATCAGCGAGCGCGCCAGTGCCACGCGCTTGATCATGCCGCCCGACAGGTCGGAGGGCATCCGCGTTGCATGCTCGGGCTTGAGGCCCACCATCTGCAGCTTGACCATGGCTGCATCACGCACCACATCCTTGGGCAAGGTTCCCTGCTCGCTGAGCGGAAACGCGATGTTCTCCAGCACATTGAAAGCCGAGAACAGCGCCCCTTGCTGGAATAGCATGCCGATGCGCGAGGCCGCGCCCCGCAGGCTCAGCTCCCGGACCGGCTGGCCCATGATCAGCACCTCGCCCTTGGCGGGCTGCAGCAGCCCCAGCATCTGGCGCAACAGCACCGATTTGCCGGTGCCCGAGCCGCCGACCAGGGTCAGGATCTCACCCCGGTAGACGGACATGTCCAGATCCTGGTGGATCGCAAAGGCCCGCTCGCCCTGGCCGAACACGGTCCACAGCTTGCGGATATCAACGACTTTCTCATCGCTGGCCGCTGCGTTGGGTGGGGGGGATACCGCCTTGTCCATCACTAGAACCCCACCTTGCGGAATGCAATCGCAAAGATCGCATCGAGCACGATTACTGCGGTGATCGAGATCACCACCGACGAAGTCGTGCCCCGGCCCAGGCTCTGGGTGTTGGGCTCGACCTCCAGGCCCCAATGGCAGGCAATCAGCGCAATGGCCACGCCAAAGGTGACCGACTTGGCCAGTGCCAGGTAGAGGTTCGCAATATCGACCGCGCCGGGCATCGCCTGCAGGAAATAGGCGGGCGATACGCCCATTGCGGCATCAGCCGCCATCATGCCGCCGACCAGCGCGCAGACCGTGGTCCACATCGACACCAGCGGCATCGCCAGCGCCAGCGCCAGTGCGCGCGGCATTACCAGGCGGTAGCCTTGCGCAATGCCCATCACCTGCATTGCATCGAGCTCTTCGTTGACCCGCATCACGCCGATCTGCGCAGTGATGGCCGAGCCGGTGCGGCCGGCGACTAGGATCGCACCCAGCAGCGGTCCCAGCTCGCGCACCAGCGAGATGCCCAGAATATTGACGATGAAGGCATCGGCACCGAACTGGCGCAGCTGCAGCGACATCAGATAGGCCAGCACCACACCAATCAAGAAGCCCACCAGGGCCGTGATCGGCAGCGCCGTGGCACCCATCGCATACAAATGGCCCGACACATCGCGCCAGGGGCCGCGCAGCGGGTTCTTGATGAGGCGCAGCACATCCAGCAGCAGCTGCCCGACCATCTCGACCATGCTGCGCACATGGGCCATGAAGCCCAGCAGCACCAGGCCCAGCTGGATCAGCCAGCCCCACCAGTTGACCTGGGTCTCCGGCGGGCAGCCCATCGTCAACGAGGCCACCCGCTCCAGCATCTGGCGCTGCAGATCGGTGGTGCGCAATTGCGCAGGCCACTGCTGGCCCCAGTGGTCCCACAAGAGCTGCGCGCCCACATGGTCCAGCCACTGCACCTCGGACAGGTCCCAGCCCTGTTCTTTGCCCGGTGCCGCGCCATCGAGCTGGCGGCGCAGATCGCGCCACAGCGAGCGCTGGCCCAGCTCAGCCGCGCCCCAGCGTCCGCGCAGCTGCGCCCAGCGCTGCGTGCCGTCCTGGTGTTGCTGTAGATGAGGGGCTGTATCGTCCATGGGTCTAAAAACAAAGCGTGTCGCCCTGCGCGCACGCCATTCGCACTATAGCCGGTCTGTTACCCAGCCGCACCCTGCGCGCTGGCGATCACAGCGCGTGCCTCTGTAGGAAGGTATCGCCGAGCCGCAGCACTGCGGCATCTACACCACGCTTGGCGGCCAGGGACCGGCAGTAGGCGCGGTGGGTGACAGGACATTGGTTTTCCCGCTTGGCAAGCCCGGCATACTGACCACAAACTTGCCGATTCATTCGATGGACCGTGGGCGCCCGGCGCTCCCCCTGATAAGAAGACCGCACATGCAATCTGGAGACAACACAAGTTTCGACTACATCGTCATCGGTGGAGGCACGGCGGGCGCACTGCTGTGCAACCGCCTCAGTGCCAAGACCCATAACCGGGTGCTGCTGATCGAGGCGGGACGGCGCGATGACTACCACTGGATCCACATCCCCGTCGGCTATTTGTACTGCATCGGCAACCCGCGCACCGACTGGCTCTACAAGACCGAGCCCGATGCCGGTCTCAACGGCCGCAGCCTGCTCTACCCGCGCGGCAAGACCTTGGGCGGCTGCTCCAGCATCAACGGCATGATCTATATGCGCGGCCAGTCCCGCGACTACGACCAGTGGGCCGAGCTGACCGGCGACGCCCGCTGGCGCTGGAACGACACGGTCAACTACTTCAAGCGCCATGAAGACCATTGGCGCCTGGACCAGGAGGGCGAGACCAGCCCCAGCTTTGCGCAGTGGCATGGCAACCGCCGCACTGGCAGCACCGGCGAATGGCGGGTCGAGAAACAGCGCCTGCGCTGGGACATTCTGGATGCCTTTGCGCAGGCGGCCCAGCAGGCCGGCATCCCCGCCACCGATGACTTCAACCGGGGCAGCAACGAAGGGGTGGGCTACTTCGAGGTCAACCAGAAGAACGGCTGGCGCTGGAACACCGCCAAGGCCTTCTTGCGGCCTACCTGCTATGGGCGCTCGAACTTCGAGATGTGGACCAATGCCCAGGTCAGCCGCCTGCTGCTGGAGCGCCAGGCCGACGGCCAGCTCGCCTGCACCGGGGTGGAGGTCTGGACCGGCACCGAGATGACCATCGTCAAGGCCGACAAGGAGGTGGTGCTGAGCGCGGGCGCCATCAACTCCCCGCAGATCCTGCAGCTCTCGGGCATTGGCCCCGGCGCGTTGCTGCAGCAGCATGGCATTGCCGTGCAGCATGACCTGCCCGGCGTCGGCGCCAACCTGCAGGACCATCTGCAGATCCGCTCGGTCTTCAAGATCGATGGCGCGCCCACGTTGAACGTGCTGGCCAGCAACCTGTGGGGCAAGGCACAGATCGGGCTGGAATACCTGCTCAAGCGCAGCGGCCCGATGAGCATGGCGCCCTCGCAACTGGGGGCCTTTACCCGCAGCAGCCCCAGCCAGCCCCATCCCAACATCCAGTACCACGTGCAGCCGCTGTCGCTCGATGCCTTTGGCCAGCCGCTGCACCGTTTCCCGGCCTTCACGGCCAGCGTCTGCAACCTCAACCCCACCAGCCGTGGCACCGTGCAGATCAAGAGCGCAGACTTTCGCAGCGCCCCTGCGATTGCGCCCAACTACCTGTCCACCGCCGAGGACCGCCAGGTGGCAGCCGACAGCCTGCGCGTGACCCGCCATATCGCCGCGCAGCCCGCATTGGCCAAGTACCAGCCGGTGGAATGGAAGCCTGGTGCGCAGTACCAGAGCGATGAGGACCTGGCGCGCCTGGCCGGCGATATCGCCACCACCATCTTCCACCCGGTGGGCACCACCAAGATGGGTGCGGACCACGACCCGATGGCCGTGCTCGACAGCGAATTGCGCGTGCGCGGCGTGCGCGGCCTGCGGGTGGTCGACGCTGGCGCCATGCCCACCATCACCAGTGGTAACACCAACTCGCCCACGTTGATGCTGGCCGAGCGGGCTTCGGAGTGGATCCGCGCCAGCCATGGGCCATGATGGTGCGCTACAGAGTTTCAGCCCGGTTACGGCCGCTGCTGCGCTGACCACGTCCCCTTGGGGGGCTACCGACCGGTTCACGGGCGCTGAAACGGCAGTTTTGTCTCATTTTTTGCTGTTCCGGGGCGGCTGGGCGCGCGAATGGGGCAAAAAGTGGCGCCATCCTGCAATCTGCACCAAATCAGTTACCTTTGGGGTAAATCCCAATGCACCATGCAGGTGCGATGGCCTATAGTAGAGGCACTCGAGGCACTGAAACAGTGCTCTGCGAGAGGACCGAGGAGACATCTCAACAATTCGAACATTTATATAAGGCATCAATAAAAACGAGATGCTCCTTCAAAGCGCCCTTCGGGCGCTTTTGTTTTTCTGGCGTCCCATGCGCCATCGCTCCTCTGTCCCAGGCCTTGCATCGCGACCCGGCAAGGCCACGCGCCTGCCCCGTCCAACACCGCTGCTGTTCCGTTGGCGGCCTTGCATTTAGCCGCCCTGGTACGGTGCCAGCCCCCCGTTGGCGATGCGACAATCTCGCCCCATGGAATGGATCTTCGTTACGCTCGCGTCCATGTTCGCGGGCTTTGTGGATGCGGTCGTCGGTGGCGGCGGCCTCATTTTGGTGCCCGCACTGTTTGGCGCTTTCCCCGCTGCACCACCGGCCACCTTGCTGGGCACCAACAAGAGCGCCGGCGTCTGGGGCACGCTGATCTCGGCGCGCCAGTACGCCAGGCGCGTGGACATGCGCTGGGCAGCCATTGCACCGGCGGCAGGCGCAGGTTTTGTCGCCTCGCTGCTGGGCGCCTGGGCGGTGACCGTGGTCGATCCGAGCATGCTGCGCAAGGCCTTGCCGATCATCCTGATCGCCGTGCTGGCCTACACCTTGTACAAAAAGCAGCTGGGCCAGACCCATGCGCCGCGCTACAGCGGCCGCGCCGAGGCCTGGGTGGCCTGCGCGATTGGCGCCACCATCGGCTTCTACGACGGTTTCTTTGGCCCCGGCACCGGCAGCTTCTTCGTGTTCTTGATGGTGCGCTGGCTGGGCTACGACTTTCTGAACGCTTCGGCCAGTGCCAAGATCCTGAACATCGCCACCAATGTGGCAGCGCTGATCCTGTTCACCGCCAAGGGCCATGTCTGGTGGCACTTTGCGGTTCCGCTGGCCGCTGCCAACATCCTGGGCAGCATGCTGGGCACCTGGATGGCCTTGAAAAAGGGCTCGGGCTTTGTGCGCGGCATGTTCATCGTCGTCGTGGCCGCGCTGATCCTCAAGACCGGTTACGACGCCTTTTTGCGCTGAACGGCGGCCTGGGTGCTGGCCTGCATGGCCAGCCCTGCCCGGGCATGGCCCTTCGTCCTTCACCGCCTGGTTCTAAGGCGGTTTTTTGTGGCCTGGTGCGCTGCCCCGCCACGGGCCCACGGGCTTACTGTGGTGGCTCGGTCTGCGGCTTCAGCTGGATATCTTCGACGCGCCTTGGCGTGCCCATCGGCGCACGGCCATCGCCGCGCTGCATCGCGGCAATATCGGCCTCGCTGGGGTATTCACCCAGCAGCCAGTAGTCGATGATGCGGCGGGCAATCGGAGCAGCCGAGCCGGCGCCAAAGCCAGCGTTTTCCACGATCACGCCGACAGCGATCTTCGGGTCTTCGGCCGGTGCAAACGCGATGTACAGCGCATGGTCGCGCTGGCGCTCGGCCAGACGCGCGGCATTGTACTTTTCCTTCTGGCCAATGCTGATGGCCTGGGCGGTGCCGGTCTTGCCGCCGGCCGTGTAGCGGGCCGTGCCGAAGGAACCGCGCCCGGTGCCACCCGTCACCACCGACACCATGCCGCGCTTGACTGCATCCATATTGCTTTGCTTGTAGCCCAGGTTCACGGGCGGCGGCTGCTCGATGGGGCGGCGCTCGCCGGTCACCGGGTCGATCAGCGAACGGCCCACATGCGGCACCCGGCTGTTGCCGTTGTCCAGGATCGTCGCCAGCGCATGGGTCAGCTGCAGAATCGTGAAGTTGTTGTAGCCCTGGCCAATGCCCAGCGAGATGGTCTCACCGGCATACCAGCGCTTTTGCTCGGGGCGCTTGTAGGTTTCGCGCTTCCAGGTGGTGCTGGGCAGCACGCCCCGCACTTCACCGGGCAGGTCGATGCCGGTGATCTGGCCAAAGCCCAGCGGCTTCATGAAGTCATGGATCGCATCCACGCCCATTTCATTGGCCAGGGTGTAGAAATAGACATTGCTCGAATGCTGGATCGCGCGGTTCAGATCGACAGGGCCCAGCGCATGGCCGGAGCGGAAGGTGTGGCCTCCAAAGGTCCAGCTGCCGCCGTCCTGGATGATGGTCGACGGGGTGCGCTTGCCCGTCTCCAGCCCGGCCAGCCCCATGAAGGGCTTGTAGGTCGAGCCGGTCGGGTAGGTGCCGCGCATCGCCCGGTTGAGCAGGGGCCGGTCGATGGATTCGTTCAGCGCCTTCCAGCTTTCCTGGTCAATGCCTTCGACAAAGATATTGGGGTCGAAGGTGGGCTTGCTGACCATGGCCAGCAGCTCGCCGCTGCGCGGGTCGATCGCAATGGCCACGCCACGGCGCTCGCCATACAGGTCCTCGACCATCTTCTGCAGCTTGATGTCCACCGACAGCACCACGCTCTCGCCCGGGGTGGCCGGAGAGCTGTCGAGCTTGCGCACCGCATGGCCGCCGGCCGACGTTTCCATGCGCTCGACGCCGGTGTGGCCGTGCAGTTCCTTCTCGTAGCTGGCCTCCACGCCGGTCTTGCCGATGTATTCGGTGCCCCGGTAGTTGGCTGCTTCGTCGGAGTCGTCGATGCGCTCCTTCTCGCGCTGGTTGATGCGGCCGATATAGCCGATCAGATGGGCACCGGTCTCACCCATCGGGTAGGAGCGAAACAGCCGTGCCTTCACATCGACGCCGGGGAAGCGGTAGCGCTGGGCGGCAAACTTGGCCACTTCCTGGTCGGTCAGGCGCGAGCGGATCGGCAGCGAGTCGAAGTTGCGCGAATCCTCACGCAGGCGCTTGAAGCGGCGGCGGTCACGCGGCGTGATCTCGATCAGCTCGGACAGCGCATCGATGGTCTCTTCCACGTCGCTGACCTTGTAGGGCGTGATCTCCAAGGTGTAGGCCGAGTAGTTGGTGGCCAGCAGCACGCCATTGCGGTCATAGATCTGGCCCCGGTTGGGCACGATGGGCACCACCGCCGTGCGGTTGCTCTCGGCCTGCGCCAGCAGGTCATCATGGCGCTCGATCTGCAGCACATACAGGCGTGACAGAAGAATGCCGAAGCACAGCACGACCACCAGACCGATGACGACCACCCGCAGCCGAAAACGGCTGAAGGCACGGTCTGAGTTCTGGATCTCGGTCATGGTCTGCGCAAACGCCCCGCTTACAAGGGGCGGTTTTCGTCATCGTCGGGCGGCTGGCGCTGGGGCAGCTGCAGCAGCCAGCTGACCAGCGGCCACAGCAGCACGCACCACAGGCCAGGCGTCAGAAAGCCCCAGCCCGGAAAACTGCCGCGCAGCAACAGCCGCAACAGCATCAGCACCACGTCGGAGGCGAGGAACAGCGGCATCACCTGCACCGCCTGGGCCATCACGCTCAGCCAGGTGATGCGCTGGCGCAGCAGCGCCACGCCATACAGCACGCCCGAGTACACCAGCGCATGCAGTCCCAGCAGGGACGACTGGTGCACATCCATGCACAGGCCCAGCACAAAGGCCCAGCCCATGCCGATCTTGCCGGGCTCATGCACGCCCCAGTAGACGAGCACCAGCAGCAGCACGTCGGGCAGCCACAGCGCGCGGCCCAGCGGCAGCATGTTGATCATCAGCGCCAGCACCAGGGTCAGCGCCACAAAGCCTGGGGGAACAGGGAGCAGCAAGGGCTGCCCACGCGGCATGATCATGGCTGCATTCCTGGGGTTCGGTTCATCGGAGCCGGCATCATCCGCGCTTGCCCTTGCGGGGGGTGGAGGCTGGACCTTCCTGGGTCTTAGTCTCCGCTGGCGGGCGCGGCGGCAGCGCGTCTTCGGGCAGCGGGTTGATCACCATCACGAACTGCGTGCCGAACATCTGTGCCAGCGGCTCGCAGTAGACGCGCGAGAACGGCGAATCCGCGCGGCGCTCGATCTTGACGATGCGCGCCACCGGCAGGCCGGGCGCATAGACGCCGTCCACACCACTGGTGGTCAGCAGATCGCCTTCCTGGATATCGGCATTGCTGGGCATGAAGCGCAGCTCCATGCCGCCACCGTAGGCATTGGTCGGGTCGCCATAGGCGACAGCCCGGGCGCCGGTGCGCGGGTTGAGCACGGGGATGGCCTGCTCCCGGTCGGTCAGCAAGGTTACCTCGGCGGACATCGGAAACACCCGGGTTACCTGGCCCAGCACACCCATCTCATCCATCACGGGGGAGCCACGCGCAATGCCGGCAACCTCCCCCTTGTCGATCACCACACGGCGGTTGAACGCATCTGCCGTCTCGTATACCACCTGGGCGGCGCGCCCCTCGGTCTTGAGGCGGGGCACCAGATTGAGCAGCTGGCGCAGGCGCTGGTTCTCGTGGTCCAGGGTCTCGACCAGGTTGGCACGGTGCGTCAGTGCAATCGCGTTTTTCTCGGCCGTGACGGCAGCGGCCTGGGCGGTATGCAGGTCTTCGAAATACTTGGCGCCGCCCTGGGCCAGCAGCACCGGCTGCAGCATCACCCACTGCAGCGGAAAAAGCACGGTGGCGACGGCCTTGCGCAGCGGCTCGGTCAGCTTGAAGCGCACGTCCGCCACCATCAGGAACACCGCCAGCGCTACGCACAGCGCCAGACGCACATTGGCGCTGGGGCCCTGGGGCCGGAAAGTGGGGATACCGCCGGAGAAGACGTTGCGTGCCATGCGGTGCCTCAGCAGGACCGGGCCCGGTGGCCAGCGCCCGGCCCGGACGCTGGCCGGTCCGCCGGTCGGCGGTCAGCACGGTGGACAAAAGGCAATGGCAGGGACATCGGAGAAAGGCGAAAAATCAGAAACGGGCGCATCACAGCGGCGAAGCATCCAGCCAGGCTGCCTGCACATGGCAAGCGGCCCAGCTGCCGGATACACGTCGGGCGGGCCTGCGGCATGCGATGCAAGCATTGCCGCTGACGCACGCCATTATTGCGTAACCGCCGCGAAGGGTGCCTCTGTTACTCGCTGGTGAAAATCGTCACACCCTTGCGATCCAGGGTGTCGAGTGCAATACCGCAGCCGCGCACCACACAGGTCAGTGGCTCCTCGGCCACCAGCACCGGCAGGCCGGTCTCTTCGGCCAGCAGGCGGTCGAGGTCGCGCAGCAAGGCGCCACCACCGGTCAGCATCATGCCCCGGTCGGCAATGTCGGCACCCAACTCGGGCGGGGTTTGCTCCAGCGCGTTCTTCACCGCAGAGACGATCTGGTTGAGCGGCTCGGTCAGCGCTTCCAGCACCTCGTTGGAGCTGATCGTGAAGCTGCGTGGCACGCCTTCGGACAGGTTGCGGCCCTTGACTTCGATTTCCTTGACTTCGGAGCCTGGGAACGCAGAGCCAATGCTCTTCTTGATCAGCTCGGCGGTGGGCTCGCCGATCATCATGCCGTAGTTGCGGCGGATGTAGTTGATGATGGACTCGTCAAACTTGTCGCCACCCACGCGGACACTGCCCTTGTAGACCATGCCGCCCAGCGAGATCACGCCCACTTCGGTGGTACCACCACCGATGTCGACCACCATCGAGCCGGAAGCCTCGGACACCGGCAGGCCCGCGCCGATACCGGCAGCCATCGGCTCTTCGATCAGCTCGACCTGGGTCGCGCCGGCCTTGAGCGCCGCATCCTTGATCGCACGGCGCTCGACCTGGGTCGAGCCGCAAGGCACGCAGATGATGATGCGGGGGCTGGGCGAGAGCAAGGTGCGGGGGTGCACCATCTTGATGAACTGCTTGATCATCTGCTCGGTGATCAGGAAGTCGGCAATCACACCGTCCTTCATCGGACGGATCGCTTCAATGTTGCCAGGCACCTTGCCCAGCATGGCCTTGGCTTCGCGGCCTACGGCCTGGATGACCTTGCGGCCATGGGTGCCGCCTTCATGGCGAATCGCAACGACAGACGGTTCATCCAGCACAATCCCCTTGTCGCGTGCAAAAATCAAGGTGTTGGCCGTGCCCAGGTCGATGGCCAGGTCGGTGGAAAAGTAGCGACGGAACGCTCCGAACATGCAGGTTTCCTCTAGGGCATGGGTCGCGCTTCGGCGCTCCATCGCCCTTCATTGGTGTGTGGTGAGATGACAGAAGGGTTTTTGATGCGCAATGACCGACGTTGCCGCGTTATTGCGTCAAAGACGGGATAATACTCTATCCCCTGTGAATAACTTACAGGGCAACGCTTTCCGGCCCCGTTTTTTTACGACTGGTTTACATACGACTATCTATGGCCCTGACAAAAGATGACATTGCCCGCATCGCCAACCTGGCGCGGCTCGAATTATCCGGAACCGAGAGTGAGCGCATGCTCTCGCAGATGAATAACTTTTTCGGCATTGTGGAGAAGATGCAGGCTGTGGATACCT
>Ga0308165_1001679_pt1 | contig 29906 bp, 28 predicted proteins | sample PhyWR2_FD_201032 | JGI IMG/M metagenome (GOLD analysis project Ga0308165, IMG submission 201032) | Phyllosphere microbial communities from UC Gill Tract Community Farm, Albany, California, United States - DLSLW.R2 | ecosystem: Host-associated > Plants > Phyllosphere > Unclassified | place: USA... | reverse complement strand
GACCACAAGGTAGTACTCCGACTAGCCATATATTCAAGTTACCCATCGGCAAGATCGACTATAACAACATCGATCTGCGCGAGAGCTGTGAAAATGAATGGCTATGTTTGCGTATTGCGAGGGCATTTGGATTTCCGGTGGCTAACGCCGAGCTGAACGTTTTTGGACAAAAGAAGGTATTGATCGTTGAGCGATTTGACAGGCGTTGGTCTACCAGTGGCAGCTGGCTCATGCGTTTGCCTCAAGAAGATTTCTGTCAGGCGCTGGGAGTTGCACCTGCATTGAAGTATGAGTCGAATGGTGGCCCAGGTATTAAGGATGTGATGAGATTACTTTTGGGTTCACGCTTTGCTACCCAAAACAGAGAGCTGTTTTTCAAGTCACAGATCCTGTTTTGGATGCTGGCTGCTATCGATGGACACGGTAAAAACTTTAGTATCTTCATCGAACCTGAATCGTCGTTTCAGATGACCCCCCTGTACGATATCATGTCAGCTTTCCCAATCTTCGAGACTGGGGGGATAGCAGCAAAAAAAGCTAAGATGGCAATGGCATTGCAAGGAAAGAACCGACAGTATCATTTTGCAATGATCCAACCCCGGCACTTTATCAGTACCGCCAGTTATGTGGGTTTTTCCCCTGATGTAGCAAAGCAGTTTATGCACGAAATGGCTGCTCAGACAGAGAGTGTGGTAGCGACTGTTGTTGCTGAATTACCAGACGATTTCCCTGAGCATATCAGTAATGCCATTTTTAATGGATTATCCAGACAGGCGGCCAGGATTGTGAAGGGATAAGCATTTGTGTGAAGATTACAAATTCGACAGATGCATCGTCCGCCAGGTTTTAATCGCCTGGTATCCCAGTCATTAAGCATGACGCGCACTCGCCAGCAAAGCCGCAACCAGCACAAACAACGAGCCAAACACCCGATTCAACACCTTCACTTGATGTGGTTCTTTTATCCAGATAGCAATACGTGTTGCCAGTGTCGCATAGCCGATCATGACAATGATATCGACCACCACAGTGGTGACACCAAGCACCAGATACTGCATCACCTGGGGCTCTGCTGGATTGATAAACTGTGGAAACAGTGCCGCAAGAAATACAATACTTTTAGGGTTGGTGAGGTTCACTAGCACCGCGCGCTTGAAGAGTTTGCTACCAGGCTGACTCTTGCCCTGTGTTTTCAGATCGATTGACCCGGCTGCACGCCATTGCTGAATACCCAACCAAATCAAGTAGGCGGCACCCGCCCACTTAAGTATTTCGAAAGCCAGTACTGAACGAGAAAACAGGGTTCCCAGCCCGACACCGACCAGAATGATATGGATAGTCAGGCCTGCCTGTAGTCCGGCAATAGACGAAAAAGTCTTACGATATCCGTGGTTAATCGCAGTAGTCATGGTGTTAATCGCACCCGAACCGGGTGAAAGGCTTAATATTATTGTGGTTATAAGATAGGTTAACCACCACTCAAACGTCATACCGATGTTCCCTGAAAACGGACTTTTATGCCACAATACGCTATTGTAGAAATGGACGCTATCTACTTCAAAAACAGCTGCCAGGCGGTGTGAGTTCTTATGTCTTCGCAGAAAAATGAATGGTTACAACGTGAGCAAGAATTTACCTCTTTCGCTACCGGCCCACTGACCCAATTTTGGAGAATGCGGGAGGAATGCGAGTTTACCGGGGTGGATCAGGTTCCTGTACGTTATGTCCGGTTTTGTTCACCGCAGCATCAGCATGTGGTGGTGGTGTGCCCCGGCAGAATCGAGAGTTATGTAAAATATGCTGAACTGGCCTATGACCTGTTCCATAGTGGCTATGATGTTTTAATCATCGACCACCGTGGCCAGGGGCGTTCAGGGCGTTTACTTTCAGATTCACATCGTGGTCATGTCGTTAACTTTACCGACTATGTTGAAGATTTTAATCTGTTTTATCAGCATGAGCTGGTGCCTGGAAAATGGCAGAAGCGCTTTTTACTCGCCCATTCAATGGGCGGAGCCATTGCCGCTCTCTGGCTTGAGAAAAATTCTGATGCTTTTGATGCTGTCGCCCTGTGCGCCCCCATGTTTGGTATTATTGTCCGCTGGCCTGAGTGGATCGTACGTCATATCCTTGACTGGGCTGAAGGACACCCTCGGGTGCGGGAAAAATACGCACTAGGGACGGGGCGCTGGCGAGCACTGCCCTTCCATATGAACGTGCTGACCCATAGCGAAGCACGCTATCGACGAAATTTACGATTTTATGCTGACGAGCCAGCATTAAGGGTAGGAGGACCTACTCTTCATTGGGTACGCGAAGGGATAATCGCGGGAGAGAAGGTGCTGGCAGGAGCAACTGCTATCACGACGCCGATTTTTTTATTACAAGCAGAAGAGGAACGTGTGGTGGATAACCGGGCGCATCTTCGTTTCTGTCAGCTTAGAGCTGCGGCGGGCTACCCTTGTGAGGGGGAAAAACCTTACGTCATTGAAGGTGCGTATCATGAGATCCTGTTTGAAAAGGACGATATGCGTGCCAGGGCATTAAATGCCATTCTCGCTTTCTTCGAGCGACATCACTAATTCCTGTTTACAGACTGAGGTTCACGAATTCTATGTATCATGTAGTTGCTTCTGACTTAGACGGCACGTTGCTGTCACCCGATCATTTTCTCTCTGAGTACGCAAAAGAAACCTTAAAATTGCTGACAGCTGAAGACATCCACTTCGTTTTTGCCACTGGACGCCACTATATCGATGTGGGACAGATCCGTGACAATCTGGGGATCAAGTCTTATATGATCACCTCTAACGGAGCTCGAGTTCACGATCCTGATAACAACCTGATCTTCTCTCATAATCTGGCTCCCGATATCGCCCGTAGCCTGTTCAAGATAGTGGCTAATCACCCAACGATGATCACTAACGTCTATTGCGGTGATGACTGGTTTACCAATCGCCATAGCCCGGAAGATCTCGAGTATTTTAAAGAAGCTAAATTTATCTATACCCTGTTTAAAGATCCCGCCACGTTGCCTGATGACAACGTCAGTAAAGTGTACTTCACGGGTGCGACCCATGAAGAACTGCTAGTACTGGAACAAGAAATCAACGAGGTCTGGGGCGACAAAGTTAACGTGAGTTTTTCCACTCTGACCTGCCTTGAAGTTATGCAAGGCGGTGTCTCAAAAGGACAGGCTCTTGAAGCCGTTGCCAAAGCATTGGGGTATGAACTCTCCGACTGCATCGCTTTTGGTGATGGAATGAATGATGCCGAAATGCTTAGTATGGCCGGTAAAGGCTGTATTATGAGCAATGCTCATCAGCGTCTTAAAGACCAGCTTCCGCATCTGGAAGTGATTGGCAGCAATGCCGATAATGCAGTTCCGCGTTACCTGCGTAAGCTGTACTTGCAGGCGGAGTAATCCAATAGGTGGTCACAAAGTGACCACTGGTAAACTCAATAATGAAACCAAGGTTTTTTATTCTGGTTACAATGGCACAGTTCCTTCCTGACGGATAATTGACTGTGCCATTACTCATTATTGCGACCCTGCTCTGGGCTTTTTCGTTTAGTCTGATCGGCGAGTATCTTGCCGGACAAGTTGACAGCTACTTTTCGGTGCTGGTTCGCGTAGGACTTGCCGCCCTGGTATTTCTGCCCTTTCTGCGTTTCAAAGGCTATAGCCCGAAAGTACTGCTGCTGTATATGGTGCTGGGTGCTCTTCAGCTAGGGGTGATGTATCTGCTGAGCTTCCGCGCTTACCTCTATCTGACGGTTCCCGAATTTTTACTGTTTACGGTGATGACGCCGTTATATATCACGCTGACTTATGACCTGCTAAGAGGGACGAAACTACGCTGGGGCTATGCTTTTAGCACCCTGCTGGCCGTTATAGGCGCGGCTATTATTCGTTACTCTCAGGTGAGCGACAATTTTTGGACTGGCTTGCTGTTAATACAGGGGGCGAATATCTGTTTCGCTGTCGGTATGGTGGGGTATAAACGGTTGATGGAAATCCATCCGATGCCACAGCACAGTGCCTTCTCCTGGTTCTATCTTGGAGCATTTATCACGGTCGTGATTGCGTGGTTTATGCTGGGTAATCCCGAGAAACTGCCCACCACCAATCTACAGTGGGGCATTCTCATCTGGCTGGGTGTTGGCGCTTCCGGGCTGGGATATTTTCTCTGGAACTACGGTGCTACTCAAGTGGATGCGGGTACCCTGGGGATTATGAACAATGCCCTGATCCCCGCCGGGCTGCTGGTCAACCTCGCAATCTGGCAGACACAGCCCCACTGGCCGAGTTTTATTATTGGTGGCTCAGTGATAATGGCCTCGCTGTGGGTAAATCAGCGTTGGGTCGTTCCGCGCTGCGAACAAAAGGCAGACGATCGCAAGCGTGCTGACGCGTTGAACGAATAAACGCCTCGGTCACCGGCTGGCGCTGCTCTCCATCACGGACCGCGGCGTACAGCCGGCTCCACAATCCGTCCCCCAGTGGCTTGGTCACCAATAGCCCCTGACGTTCAAAGCTTTCCACCACCCAGTGTGGCAGAGCAGCAATGCCCATATTGGCTGACACCATCTGAATCAGTAGCAAAGTATTATCGACACTTTTTAATGCCGGACTGATCCCTGCGGGTTGCAAGAAGTTGCGCCATATATCAAGGCGCTGACGCTGAACGGGATAAATCAGGACTGTTTCATCGCTTAAATCTTCTGGCTTAATCTGCGCTTTACCCGCTAGTGGGTGTTGGGGAGCCAGTACCAGACGGACTTCAAAATCAAACATCGGCGAATAGTGGAGTTCACTGCGCGGCAAAATCTCAGATGTCAGAACAATATCCAGCTCGCCTTGCTGCAATCCGGGCTGCGGATCGAAGGTCACCCCAGATTTAAAATCCATTTCCACCTGAGGCCAGTCCTGGCGAAAACTCTCCAGTGCGGGTGTTAGCCACTGAATACAACTATGACATTCAATAGCAATACGCAGTCTGCTTTGATGTGGCTCATTACAGTTTTGTAGAGCATGAGCGATTTGTGGCAGCACCTGATGGGCTAATTGCAGCAGAATTTCACCCTGTGGCGTGAAGCGCAATGGCTGGCTTTTCCGGATAAACAAGCGAAACCCAAGCCGCTGTTCCAGGTCACTGAACTGGTGAGAAAGGGCTGACTGGGTCTGATGCAACGCGCTAGCAGCAGCAGCAAGGGAACCGCTACTACTCAAAGCTTGCAGCGTTCGCAGATGTTTTATTTCTATCATGAAAATCCTTCATTTCGCCATGAACATATTGCGCTTGAGGAATATACAGTACCTGCGGATTATGGATGTGTAAACATCTGGATGGCTAAAATGTTTTTGAACAGAAAAACCACAGCCAGTATTCACCGACTGATTATTAACTTGAGTAAGTTCAGGGGAAACAAGTGGCCATACCCTTGCCCGAAGTAGAGATTCAGCCGGATATCTAATTTAAATGAGGCATTAGCATGACTATTCATAATCATACTCTCGGATTCCCACGCATCGGCCTTCGACGCGAACTGAAAAAAGCACAAGAAAGTTATTGGGCTGGCACACTCTCTCGAGAAGAACTTTTGGCTACGGGCCGTGAGCTGCGTATCCGTCACTGGGAACAGCAAAAACAAGCGGGTGTGGAATTAGTGCCGGTAGGTGATTTTGCCTGGTATGACCATGTTCTGACCACCAGCCTGTTACTCGGCAATGTTCCCGCCCGTCATCAGAGCCAGGACGGCAGCGTTGATATCGATACCCTGTTTCGTATCGGTCGCGGTCGCGCACCAACGGGTGAACCTGCCGCCGCCGCGGAAATGACCAAATGGTTTAACACCAACTATCACTATATGGTGCCGGAATTCAGTCAGGGCCAGAAATTTAAACTGACCTGGACTCAGTTGCTGGATGAGGTAGACGAAGCGCTGGCTCTGGGTCATAACGTGAAGCCGGTATTACTGGGTCCGGTGACCTATTTGTGGCTGGGGAAGGTGAAAGGTGAGCAGTTTGACAGACTCAGCTTGCTGAAAGATATTCTGCCGGTGTATCAGCAGGTATTAGCTGCACTGGCCGAGCGCGGCATTGAGTGGGTACAAATCGATGAGCCTGCTCTGGTTCTTGAATTACCGCCAGAGTGGCTGTCGGCTTATCAGCCAGCCTACGATGCCCTGGCAGGCCAGGTGAAAGTACTGCTCACCACCTACTTTGAAGGTGTGACGCCAAACCTTGCAACCATCACAGCGCTACCGGTACAGGGACTGCACGTTGATTTTGTTCAGGGTAACGATGATATCAATCACATTCATCAGCAGCTGCCTGCTGACTGGCTGCTTTCTGCCGGTGTTATCAATGGTCGTAATGTATGGCGAACTGACTTGAGTGAAAAGTATCAGCAATTGAAAGCGATAGTTGATAAGCGCCCGTTATGGATCGCCTCTTCTTGCTCGCTACTACATAGCCCCATTGATCTCAGTGTGGAAACGCGGCTGGATAACGAAGTGAAGAGCTGGTTTGCCTTTGCGCTGCAAAAATGCACCGAGCTGGCACTGCTGACCCAGGCATTGAACAGCAATGAGACAGCAACAATTGCGGAGTGGAGCGCGTCGATTCAGGCTCGTCGTTACTCTACTCGGGTGCATAACGCCGCTGTTGCAAAGCGTCTGGCAGACATTACCGCTAAAGACAGCCAGCGTGAAAGCGCCTATATCCTTCGTGCCGCCGCCCAGCGCCAGCGCTTTAATTTGCCGGCATGGCCGACCACCACCATAGGATCTTTCCCGCAAACCACCGAAATTCGCGGCCTGCGTCTGGACTTTAAGAAAGGCAATCTTGATGCTAACCACTACCGTACCGGTATTGCTGAACATATTAAGCAAGCTATTGCTGAACAGGAACGCCTTGGTCTTGATGTGTTAGTTCACGGTGAGGCTGAACGTAACGATATGGTGGAATATTTCGGCGAACATCTGGATGGCTTTGTATTTACGCAGAATGGCTGGGTACAGAGTTACGGCTCACGTTGTGTTAAACCGCCGATTGTTATCGGTGATATCAGCCGCCCAGAGCCTATTACGGTAGAGTGGGCGAAATATGCCCAGTCCCTGACCGATAAACCCGTGAAAGGGATGCTGACAGGCCCGGTCACCATCCTATGCTGGTCCTTCCCGCGTGAAGACGTTTCCCGTGAGACGATTGCGAAACAAATCGCTCTGGCGCTACGCGATGAAGTGGCTGATTTAGAGGCGGCAGGTATTGGTATTATTCAGATTGATGAACCCGCCCTGCGTGAAGGATTACCGTTACGTCAGTCTGATTGGCAGGCCTATCTGGACTGGGGAGTTGAAGCCTTCCGTTTGAATGCTGCGGTGGTTCGGGATGATACGCAGATCCATACGCATATGTGTTATTGCGAGTTCAACGACATTATGCCGTCGATTGCCGCGCTGGATGCGGATGTGATTACCATTGAAACCTCCCGCTCGGATATGGAACTGCTGGAATCATTTGAAGCATTTGAGTACCCCAACGAAATCGGACCGGGCGTTTATGATATTCACTCGCCTAATGTGCCTGATATTGAGTGGATCGAGGCGTTGTTGAAAAAAGCCGCTGACCGTATTCCAACAGAACGGCTATGGGTCAACCCGGACTGTGGTCTAAAAACGCGTGGCTGGGCAGAGACGCGTCAGGCTCTGGCCAATATGGTTCAGGCTGCGCAAAATCTGCGTAACTCATAGTAAGAGAATTAACGGGCAGCCACTTTTGCTGCCCGTCACTGGCCGGTCATTCTTCACATTAATTTCTGCTGCTCACCCCGAAGCGGGTAAACCATTCGAGCATTCGCTGCCAGCCATCCTGTGCCGATTCGGCGTGATAACTTGAGCGGTAATCAGCATTAAACGCATGGCCCGCTTCAGGATAAACAATGATCTCTGCTGTCGCATTCGCCGCACGCAGAGCTTGCCGCATGGTCTCAATGCTTTCCAGAGGAATACTGGCGTCTTGTTCACCATAGAGGCCTAGTACTGGCGCATTAAGTTGACTGGCAATATCCACGGGTTGATGTGGAGAGTTCAGTGTTTTGCTGGCTGCCAGTTTCCCATACCAGGCTACCGCCGCCTTTAACTGTGGATTATGTGCTGCATAGAGCCAGGCAATTCGCCCACCCCAGCAAAATCCTGTGACCATCAGACGATGCGGATCACCGCCATGACGTGACGCCCAGCTCGCAACATGATCAAGATCGGCCATAACCTGATCGTCAGGAACCTTAACGACGACTTCGTTCAGTAATGTTTCTATATCAGAATAGCTCTGTGGGTCTCCCTGGCGAAAATAGAGTTCCGGCGCTATAGCCAGATACCCCTGCTGAGCCAGGCGATGACAGAGGCTACGGATATGCTCGTTTACGCCAAATATTTCCTGAATAACGATAATAATCGGCAGTGCGTCTGACGTATTTTTGGGCCTGGCATAATAAGCCGGCATATTCTCACCTTGGGTCGGGATAGTTTTTTCACCCGATAAGATGACATCTTCCTTGGTATGTACCACAGTTGAAGACAGGGAAAGCGGATCTGCTGCTAATATTTCCTGTGTCGATTTTTTTTGTGCCATGGTTTCTCCAAAGCTTGGATGCCGTTTGAAAACCCGAATCAGGATTAGTAGCAAATTTGACGAAGAAAAAGCGCTGTTGATGTTTAATTATTAAGCCGAATAGCTCTGAATTGTGACATGTATCACCATTTTAAAGTCTGGTAATGTAATTCGTTTCATTCAAAGTGACGCCCGTCACGTAATTATCTCCAGGGGTTAGGTAAAGTACTGCTTTGCTTCTCCTGAAGCTTACTCTACAGAGGAGTCTGTTATGTCTAAGTCTGATGTTTTCCATCTCGGTCTGGTTAAAAGCGATCTCCATGGCGCCACCGTTGCCATTGTTCCGGGAGACCCGGAGCGAGTGGAGAGAATCGCAGCTCTGATGGATAATCCAGTCAAACTGGCCTCTCACCGTGAATTTACTACCTGGCGCGCCGAACTGGATGGCAAAGCGGTTATCGTTTGTTCCACCGGGATTGGCGGTCCTTCTACCTCTATTGCTGTAGAAGAGCTGGCACAATTAGGTATTCGTACCTTCTTGCGCATCGGTACTACTGGTGCAATTCAGCCAAATATTGATGTCGGCGATGTTCTGGTTACCACCGCAGCTGTTCGCCTGGACGGTGCCAGCCTGCACTTCGCACCAATGGAATTCCCAGCTGTTGCTGACTTCGCTTGTACCACCGCCCTGGTAGAAGCTGCGAAGGAAATGGGAGCCACGACTCATATCGGCGTCACTGCTTCTTCTGATACCTTCTACCCGGGTCAGGAACGTTATGACACCTTCTCTGGCCGTGTTGTGAGCCGCTTTAAAAACTCTATGGAAGAGTGGCAGCAAATGGGCGTCATGAACTACGAAATGGAATCAGCAACGCTGCTGACCATGTGTGCAAGCCAGGGCTTGCGTGCGGGGATGGTTGCCGGGGTTATTGTTAACCGTACTCAGCAAGAAATTCCAAACGTTGAAACGATGAAGAAAACTGAAGGTCATGCAGTAAAAATCGTTATCGAAGCCGCTCGTCGCCTGCTGTAGAAGCAGATATCAGAGGGAGAAACGCGGTTTTTCCCTCTGGGTAGATTTAGAATCTGCGAAACATATAAGTGGTCGAGTGTTTTGCCCGGCCATTTGAATCCCACGCATAATCCGGGATTATCCCCGCAACCTCAAATCCTAAAGAAGCATAAAGTGGTTCAGCAGCATCACCTGTTTTGGTATCGAGGGTGATGAGTGTTTTGCCCAGCAAACGTGCCTGCTCCAGGACATGGTTCATCAGCGAACGACCAATCCCCAGCCTGCGTGCACTTGGATGCACGATCATTTTCGCTACTTCACCGCGATGTGGCTGATTCGGCGGCATAGCTGTTATCAACTGAACGGTTCCTAATAACTCATCGCCACGCAGTGCCCCAAACAGCAGCCGGTTTCCGGCGATGACCTGCGGTCGAACCTCTTCCGACCAGAACAGGCCCGCTTCGTCACAGGATAACGGTGACATAAAGCTTATCGATGCTCCAGCGGTTACGCTATCAGCCAGAATCTGTGACAGTGCTTCAAGGCGCTGTTCTAAAGCGCTGGCATCCATTTCAATAATGCGTATTTCCATGGTGTTATGCCTCAGGCCATTGCAATAATGTAGTGTGCGGGCAGAGAGTCCGTTTCAAATAACGAGGCTCCACGTAGTCGATAGCGCAGACAGTCACCTGCGCTCAGAGAATATTTAATGCCATCAACCGTGATGAAGAGTGCTCCTGACAGGAGAGTTAAATGGTGTTCATGGTTCGGCAGTGCCGGGTTATCGTAGGCAATACGCTGGAAGGGCGCGATAGAGCATTCAATCATTTCAAGCTTTAGCTGGCCGCTGGGAGGGGAAAGTGCCCGCCGGGTGAATCCATGAGAGGTATCAGTCCAGACACTCTGATCGGCATGGCGGATCAGTGGGGGAAAGTCAGGATCGAGCGGTGCCAGCAGCTGTGAAAGCGGTAGCGCCAGCGCGGATGCCAGACGGCCTAATGTTTCCGCCGTTGGGCTGACATCACCATTTTCGATCCGCGACAGCGTCGCCCGGCTGACACCACTGTTGTCAGCGAGATCCTGTAATCTCAGCCCTCGATCGGTGCGTAACTTACGCAAATGATCGGCAAGAGCCTGGTTTTGATTTATCATTGTATTTTTCATATTTGAGATAATATCTCTTATATGGGAAATAACAAGGGTTTTAGTTTTTTGCCATACCGGCAGTGGTTATTGCTGACGAGAGTGCTCTTTCTTTCGCTTTATATTCAGCCGATCAAAATACACCTTTCCATCCCACTCAGAGTCCCGCAGAATTTTAACTTATCGTTGTGAGTCAGAGATAACAGGAGGTTGCATGGATATATGGGTGTTATCGGGTGTGGGTATTGCTCTGCTGGCAGCGTTAATGGGCTGGCTGGTCGCCAGTTTACGTGCCACACAACGTCAGGCGTTACTGCAAGAAGAGCAGCGAGAACTCTATGGTGAGCTAACAGCGGCGCGACAAGAGTTACAGCTCAATCAGCACTGGCGTGATGAGTGTGAGCAACTGAATCGTGAATTACGTACTCAGCTTGAAATCAACAGCGGCCAGGAAGCGGATATTCGCGAGCTGACCACTTTGCTGGAACAGACGCGTCTGAATGCCGATGAAAAGCAGCGGCAGATGCTCAATAGCGAACAGCGTCTTGGCGAACAGTTTGAAAATCTGGCTAACCGTATTTTTGAGCACAGTGGGCGTAAAGTCGAAGAACAGAATCGCCAGAGCCTCAATGTGCTGCTGTCACCTTTGCGTGAACAACTGGATGGTTTTCGTCGCCAGGTGCAGGAAAGTTTTGGTCAGGAAGCCCGTGAACGTCATACGTTGACCCATGAGATCCGTAATCTCCAGCAGCTCAACGCGCAAATGGCACAAGAGGCGTTGAACCTGACTAAGGCTCTGAAAGGGGATAATAAAACACAGGGTAACTGGGGGGAAGTGATCCTCACCCGTGTGCTTGAAGCTTCTGGTTTACGTGAAGGACATGAATACCAAACCCAGGTGAATATTCAGCTGGAAAACAGTAGCCGTATGCAGCCAGATGTCATCATTCGCCTGCCGCAGGGCAAGGATGTGGTGATTGATGCCAAAATGACCCTGGTGGCCTATGAACGTTACTTTAATGCTGAGGACGATGTCGTTCGCGAGAACGCGTTAAATGAGCATATTGTCGCTATTCGTAACCATATTCGCCTGCTGAGCCGCAAAGACTACCAGCAACTGCCAGGTCTGCGTTCTCTGGATTATGTTCTGATGTTTATTCCGGTTGAACCGGCCTTTTTACTGGCTATCGACAGGCAGCCGGAATTAATCAGCGAAGCACTAAAAAGCAATATTATGTTGGTCAGTCCGACTACCTTATTGGTGGCTTTGCGCACCATCGCGAATCTGTGGCGCTACGAGCATCAAAGCCGAAATGCACAGCATATTGCTGAACGCGCCGGGCGCTTATATGACAAAGTCAGATTATTTGTTGATGAGATGTCAGCGCTAGGCCAGAGCCTGGATAAAGCCCAGGATAACTACCGACAAGCAATGAAAAAACTGGCTTCAGGTCGGGGAAATGTTCTGGTACAAGCCGAGTCGCTACGCAACCTGGGCGTCGAGGTTAAACGCGAGATTAACCCTGAGCTGATGGAACAGGCCCAATCAGATGCTTCGGAAAATTCCCTGTTAATCCAGCCTGAAAACGAAGATGTGGTAAAGTAATCCCAGTAAGTATTACTTCCCCATGGGTAACAGAGCATGCCGGAGTAGCTCAGTAATGATGCTGCTGAAAAATAGGGCATTAGCGTCGATTCTGTTACACTTTACCGACATTTTTTGATTAAACAGGCACTGAGATGGTTGATAAATCCAGAGATACAACACATTTTGGCTACAGCACGGTAGAGAAAGATCAAAAGGCCGATATGGTTGCCGGTGTATTCCACTCGGTGGCGGCAAAATATGATGTGATGAATGATGTCATGTCGCTAGGTATTCACCGGTTATGGAAACGCTTTACCATCAACTGTAGCGGCGTACGTCGCGGACAGCGAGTCCTCGATTTAGCAGGCGGAACCGGTGATTTAACCGCTAAGTTCTCACGCCTGGTGGGTGACACAGGTGAAGTGGTGCTGGCGGATATCAATGACTCCATGCTGAAAATGGGGCGTGAAAAGCTGCGTAATATCGGCATCATCGGTAACGTTAGCTATGTCCAGGCCAATGCCGAAGCACTGCCATTTCCGGATAACAGCTTTGACTGTATTACCATCGCTTTTGGTTTACGTAACGTCACTGATAAAGATAAAGCGCTGCGTTCCATGTACCGCGTGTTGAAGCCAGGCGGACGCCTGCTGGTACTGGAATTCTCTAAGCCGATACTGGAACCACTGAATAAAGTCTACGATGCCTATTCCTTCCATATCCTGCCACGCATGGGACAAATGATTGCCGGCGATGCTGAAAGCTACCGCTATCTGGCTGAGTCTATTCGTATGCACCCGGACCAGGAAACGCTGAAAGCGATGATGGAAGACGCCGGATTTGAAAACACCACCTATTACAATCTGACGGGGGGTATTGTTGCACTCCATCGTGGTTATAAATTCTAACCCGGGATGTCATCATGCCATTTATATCGCTTATTAGCGCCAGTCTTGAAGGGGCGCTTAACACTGTTCTCTGGCAGGATAGCGCTCTGAAGCCTGCTCGTCAGCGGTTGTATGGAAAAGTACTACGTATTGAGATAAAAGAGTTTTCCACTCCCCTGGTGTTAGTTTTTAGTGAGCAGCAAATTGATGTTTTAAGCCAGTGGGAAGGTGAGGCTGACTGTTGCGTTATTACGCGCCTCGGAGTGCTACCCGAACTGCGTGACCGTCAGCAGCTGACGGCGCTGATCCGCAAGGGTGAACTGGAAGTCCAGGGTGACTTACAACTGGTACAAAATCTGGTATCGCTAACGGCCCTGGCCGAGTTTTCTCCTGCTGACTTACTGGCTCCTTATGTCGGCGACCTGGTGGCTGAAAGTCTGAATAAGGCGGTGCAGAGTGGTGCTCAATTGCTAAAAAGTACCTTTGGCAGAAACCAGCGTTACCTCTCTGAGGCGGTAGTCGAAGAGTGGCGGCTGGCACCAGGTTCGCTGGAAGCGGCTTGGTTTACTGAAGAAACGACAGCATTAGCCCGTGCGACAGCAGCACTTGATGCAAGACTGGATAAACTGGAGGGCAAATGACGCCAGGAGAATTTCGTCGACTGTATTTTATTATTCGCATCTTCCTGAATTATGGCCTTGAAGAGTTAATTCCTAAAATTCGCCTGACATTGCCATTACGTCTGTGGTTGCGTTGCCTGTTCTGGATCCCGAATCGTCATCGTGAGAAGCCACTGGGTGAGCGCTTACGTCTGGCTTTACAGGAACTGGGGCCGGTCTGGATAAAATTTGGCCAGATGCTTTCTACCCGTCGTGATTTATTCCCCCCTGTCATTGCCGACCAACTGGCTATGCTCCAGGATCGGGTTGCGCCGTTTGACGGTGCGCTCGCAAAACAACAGATAGAACATTCGATGGGTGATATCCCTGTTGAAACCTGGTTTGATGATTTTGATATTGAGCCCCTGGCTTCAGCTTCGATTGCCCAGGTACACACTGCACGCCTGAAGACAAATGGCAAAGAAGTGGTGATTAAGGTTATCCGTCCGGATATTCTTCCGGTGATTAAAGCGGATATGAAGCTGATTTATCGCCTGGCACGCTGGGTACCGCGTTTGCTGCCTGACGGTCGCCGTCTGCGCCCGATGGAAGTGGTTCGTGAATATGAAAAAACGCTGATAGATGAACTGAATTTGCTACGTGAAGCGGCTAATGCGATTCAGTTGCGCCGTAATTTCGAGAACAGCCCGCTACTCTATATCCCCGAAGTGTATTCTGACTATTGTAGTGAGAATATGATGGTGCTGGAGCGAATCTATGGCATTCCAGTATCTGATACTGAGGCTCTGAAAGCTCAGGGGACCAATATGCAGCTGCTTGCAGAGCGCGGTGTTCAGGTCTTCTTTACCCAAGTCTTTCGGGACAGTTTTTTCCATGCTGATATGCATCCGGGCAATATTTTTGTCAGCTACGATCATCCTGAAGATCCCCAGTATATCGGTATCGACTGCGGTATTGTCGGTTCACTGAACCGGGAAGATAAACGCTATCTGGCAGAAAACTTTATCGCCTTTTTTAACCGTGACTACCGTAAAGTGGCTGAACTACACGTTGACTCTGGCTGGGTGCCACCAGATACCAATGTCGAAGAGTTTGAGTTTGCTATTCGTACGGTATGCGAACCCATTTTTGAAAAGCCACTGGCAGAAATTTCGTTCGGTCATGTGTTATTGAACTTGTTTAATACTGCTCGTCGTTTCAATATGGAAGTTCAGCCTCAGCTAGTGTTGCTGCAAAAGACCCTGTTGTACGTTGAAGGTGTCGGCAGACAGCTCTATCCACAGCTAGATTTGTGGAAAACGGCGAAACCTTTTCTGGAAAATTGGATCAAAGATCAGGTGGGCATCCCTTCTCTGATACGTGCTTTTAAAGAAAAAGCACCCTTCTGGGTAGAAAAAATGCCTGAATTGCCGGAACTTGTTTATAACAGCTTGAGTCAGAGCAAACATTTAAAGCACAGTATTGATAAAATTCAGCAGGATCTACAGCGTCACCATGTCCGGGAAGGGCAGTCTCGTTACCTCTTAGGAATGGGCGCAACATTGATTCTTAGTGGAACATTATTGCTTATCAATAAACCCGAATGGAATATGATGCCGGCCTGGTTGATGGTTGCCGGAGTCGGAGTATGGTTTCTGGGCTGGAAGCGCTCTGTCTGAATTTTAAGCATGCTGACGCAGTATTATCGTATAGTAGCTGTGTCAGCTATCTCCTAACTTATCAATTTTGAGGCAACACTATGGGTGGTATCAGTATTTGGCAGTTACTTATCATTGCCGTTATTGTGATTCTGTTATTTGGTACCAAAAGACTCGGTTCTATTGGTTCTGATTTAGGTGCATCGATCAAAGGCTTTAAAAAAGCGATGAGCGAAGATGATGCAAAAGATGAAGCGAAAGATAAATCTGCAGCTGATGCTGATTTTGCTGCGAAATCATTATCTGACAAACCAAGCGACGTAAAAAAAGACGACGCTAAGAACAGCAAAGAACAGGTATAAGTTGTGTTCGATATTAGTTTTGGCGAACTCTTAGTTATCTTTGTGCTGGGCCTGATTGTTCTGGGGCCACAGCGGCTTCCTATTGCTGTGAAAACAGTTGTCGGGTGGATCCGTGCCCTGCGTTCTCTGGCGAGTAGCGTACAGAGCGAGCTGGCTCATGAGCTGAAACTTCAAGAGCTACAAGACAGTCTGAAAAAGGTTGAAAAAGCCAGCCTGGACAATCTGACGCCGGAATTAAAAGCATCAATGGATGAGTTACGTGAGGCTGCTGAGTCGATGAAGCGTAGCTATTCACCGCACGATCCTGAAAAGGAAAGCGATGAAGCGCATACCATTCACGACCCCGCGAAGACACAGAAGAAGCCTGAAGATATCGCTCCAGCGCCAGCTGAGGCCGAAAGGACTTCGCAGCCTGTTGCCGAGGAGCCCGTGGCCTCTTCTGCCAGTGAGACTTCGTCGATACTGAAGAAAGGATCTCAGGATACTTCAGTCTCTGAGACAGTAAAAAGTCCTGAACCAACGCAACCACCGAGTGAAAAACCATAACCATGGCCGTCGAAGATACTCAGCCGCTTATCAGCCACCTGATAGAGCTGCGCAAACGTCTGTTAAACAGTATTATTGCCGTTCTGGTTATTTTTTTGGCACTGGCCTATTTTGCCAATGATATCTACCAGTTAGTGGCTGCGCCACTGATTGCGCAAATGCCACTGGGTTCAACGATGATCGCCACCGATGTGGCCTCACCGTTTTTCACGCCTATCAAACTCACCATCTATGTATCGGTCTTTCTGGCTGCACCGGTGATTCTGTATCAGGTCTGGGCCTTTGTGGCACCCGCCTTGTATCGGCATGAACGTAAGTTACTAATGCCATTGCTTTTTTCAAGCACAATGCTGTTCTATATCGGCATTGCTTTTGCCTATTTTGTCGTTTTCCCTCTGGCCTTTGGTTTTTTAACCAAAACGGCGCCCGTTGGCGTGGTGGTTTCTACCGATATCGCTAAATACCTCGATTTCGTTATGACGCTATTTATGGCGTTTGGCGTAGCATTTGAGGTGCCGATAGCGATTATTTTATTATGCTGGATGGGCGTGACGACCCCGGAGTCACTGAAACGAAAGCGCCCCTATATACTGGTCGGTGCCTTTGTGGTCGGTATGCTGCTTACGCCACCGGATGTATTTTCGCAAACATTACTGGCTATCCCTATGTACTGTTTGTTTGAAGTCGGTGTGCTGTTCTCCAGGTTTTATGTCGGTAAAGGGCGTATTAAAACCGAAGAAGAAACGGCAGAGAGTCACGAAGAAGAAGCAAAATAGTCCTTTTAAAGACGGCACTGGGGCCTGGTTTTAATATCCGGCCCCGTTGCGGTTAATCCGCTTTACTCGTATTGAAAGAAACAGGTTATCGTTCAATACGTTGTCAACAGACCGAAACCGTCCACCGGGATGGTTGTCGTTTGGAGAATTCCATGTTTGATATCGGTATCAATCTTACCCACTCTCAGTTTGAGAAAGACACTTCAGACGTTATCGCTCGCGCACAACAGGCGGGTGTCAACGGTATGATATTAACGGGAACCAGCCTGCAAGACAGCGCTCACGCATTAGCATTAGCACAACAGCACCAGAACTGCTGGTCGACTGCAGGTATTCATCCTCATGAAGCGAGTAGCTGGAACGAGAGTACTGCTGAGGCTATTCGCAACATGGCGAATGCGCCCCAAGTGGTGGCTGTAGGTGAATGTGGTCTTGATTTCAACCGTAATTTCTCAACGCCTGCTGAGCAAGAACATGCCTTTACCGAACAATTGGCGTTGGCTACCGATTTAATGATGCCAGTATTTTTGCACTGCCGTGATGCCCATGACCGATTTCTGGCTTTGCTCGATCCGTGGCTGGAATGGTTGCCGGGCGTGGTAGTGCATTGCTTTACCGGTACTGAATCTGAGTTACATGATTATCTGCGTCGCGGTTTACTAATAGGGATCACCGGATGGGTGTGCGATGAACGGCGTGGCTTAGAGTTACGTGAACTGTTGCCACAAATTCCAGCCCAGCAACTGCTACTGGAAACCGACGCCCCCTTCTTGTTGCCTCGGGATCTTGACCCTAAACCGGCATCCCATCGCAACGAACCCTGCTATTTGCCCCATATTGTGAATAAAGTTGCAGAATGGCGTGGTGAAGACCCCGCCTGGCTTGGGCAAGTAACAGAAGAGAATGCCCGTCGTTTATTCAGACTGGGCTTTTAACCAGGAGAGAGTTACATGAGTTATGCATTTCCCGGTACTTTCCCCGGCCGCCGTATGCGCCGGGTACGCCGTCATGATTTTAGCCGTCGTCTTGTTGCTGAAAATCAGCTGACGGTTAACGATCTTATCTATCCGGTGTTCGTCATGGAAGGACATAATCGACAGCAGGAGATAGCGTCGATGCCGGGGGTTTATCGCTTAACCCTGGATTTGTTGATTAAAGAAGCAGAAGCGGTGGCGAAACTGGGAGTTCCAGTACTCTCTCTGTTTCCTGTGATTGAAAGCGCAGGTAAATCGTTACACGCAGAAGAGGCCTATAATCCGAATGGCCTGGTACAGCGGGCCGTTCGTGCGCTAAAAGATGCGGTACCTGAGCTGGGCCTGTTAACCGATGTCGCACTTGATCCCTACACTACCCACGGTCAGGATGGCATCATTGATGAGACCGGTTATGTCATCAATGATGTGACCCGGGATATTCTGGTTCGCCAGGCGCTCTCCCATGCAGAAGCAGGAGCAGAAATAGTTGCGCCGAGTGACATGATGGATGGACGAATTGGCGCTATCCGTCAGCAGCTAGAAGCTGAAGGTTTAGTCAATACGCAAATCATGTCTTATGCTGCGAAATATGCCTCTTGTTACTATGGTCCGTTCCGCGATGCGATTGGTTCTGCTGGTAACCTGAAAGGCGGCAATAAAAAGAACTATCAGATGGATCCGGCGAATAGCGATGAGGCACTGCAAGAAGTGGCTCAGGATCTTCAGGAAGGCGCGGATATGGTCATGGTCAAGCCAGGTATGCCTTACCTTGATGTGGTCCGTCAGGTGAAAGATACCTTTGGTGTTCCGACCTTTGCTTACCAGGTTTCTGGTGAATACGCGATGCATATGGCAGCTATTCAGAATGGCTGGTTAGCGGAAAAACCTGCGGTGATGGAGTCATTGCTGTGCTTTAAGCGTGCCGGAGCAGATGGTGTACTAACCTATTTTTCAAAACGTGTAGCGCAGTGGCTGCATGACGAACAAATGCAGCGTTAGTCACTTATCTGAACTGTACAGAGCCTGATATCGTCAGTGGATGATATCAGGCTTTTTTTTGCCTATAACTTGTGAAAATTAGCGTTTTTAACGCTCTGGCGTATTTGCTTATTTAGCAGATTGAGCAGTAGCATTGAACGGGCTTCACCGTCCGTTTCTGCAAAAATTGCCTGCATGCCTTCAAATGGCCCTTCGGTAATCAACACTGCATCTCCCGGATAGGGGGTTTCAGGGTCGATATGGGCATCACTTTCTGTCAGCAGCAATTCGCTAATCACATCATCGGGCACAATAGCCGGTAACGAACCAAAACGGACGAAGTGACTGACGCCTCGAGTAGCGCTTATCGTCGTCGTATGAATTGACTCGGGATTGAATGCGACGAACATGTAATTGGGGAAGAGTGGCTCACTCACCACGGTCCTTTTACCTTGCACCACTTTTTCGATAGAGATAAAAGGGGTGAGGCATTTTACCGTTTGTCGTTCAAGATGTTCCTTCGCGCGTAATAGCTGACCGCGTTTGCAGTACAGAAGATACCAGGATTCCATAAATTCTCTTTTCGACTTATCAGGTCAACAAACGAATAATACAGAATAATTCATTCGATTGACGGTATGAGTTATCTTCAAGATGAGTATTTATACAAATTTAACAAAAATACAGCAGGGTGACAGTGAAGTCCGTATAATAGCAGCAACATTCACCTGTTAATAAATTACATGAAATACGATGACCTGCGCGACTTCCTTGAGTTGCTTGAGCAACAAGGCGAACTGAAACGTATCAAATTGCCTGTCGATCCAAACCTGGAAATGACTGAAATTGCCGATCGTACTTTACGTGCTGGTGGGCCTGCGCTGCTGTTTGAAAATCCTAAAGGCTTTGATATGCCTGTTCTGTGTAACCTGTTTGGCACGCCAAAGCGCGTAGCAATGGGTATGGGACAGGAGGATGTCTCGGCATTACGCGAAGTGGGTAAACTCCTCGCGTTTCTGAAAGAGCCAGAGCCACCTAAAGGATTCCGCGACCTCTTCGATAAATTACCCCAGTTTAAACAAGTGCTCAATATGCCGACCAAGCGTCTGCGTGATGCGCCTTGTCAGGAAGTGATACACGAAGGAAGTGAGGTTGATTTAACCCGCTTGCCTATCATGAAGTGCTGGCCTGATGATGCCGCTCCTCTTATTACCTGGGGTCTGACAGTCACCCGTGGCCCTCATAAAGAAAGACAGAACTTAGGTATTTATCGCCAGCAGCTGATTGGTAAAAATAAACTGATTATGCGCTGGCTGTCTCATCGCGGCGGTGCTCTGGACTTCCAGGAGTGGTGTGCCGCTCATCCGGGTGAACGCTTCCCGGTTGCGGTTGCTTTGGGGGCCGATCCGGCGACGATTCTTGGCGCTGTAACCCCGGTTCCGGATACCCTGTCAGAATATGCGTTTGCCGGACTTCTCCGTGGGACCAAAACGGAAGTGGTTAAATGTGTTTCCAATGACCTGGAAGTCCCGGCCAGCGCTGAAATTATTCTTGAAGGTTATATTGAACCGGGTGAGCTTGCGCCGGAAGGGCCTTATGGCGATCACACCGGTTATTATAATGAAATTGATAATTTCCCGGTGTTTACCGTAACGCATATCACCCAGCGGCATGACGCCATTTATCACTCTACCTATACCGGGCGTCCACCCGATGAACCTGCGGTACTGGGTGTGGCACTTAATGAAGTGCTGGTGCCGATTCTACAGAAACAATTTCCGGAAATTATCGATTTTTATCTTCCTCCGGAAGGTTGTTCTTATCGTCTGGCTGTTGTTACTATCAAAAAACAATACGCTGGTCATGCAAAACGCGTCATGATGGGCGTCTGGTCGTTCCTGCGGCAGTTTATGTACACCAAGTTTGTTATCGTCTGCGATGACGATATCAATGCTCGGGACTGGAATGATGTTATCTGGGCGATAACCACACGCATGGATCCATCGCGAGATACCGTATTAATTGATAATACGCCAATTGATTATCTGGATTTTGCCTCACCGGTTTCCGGTTTGGGTTCAAAAATGGGAATGGATGCCACCAATAAATGGCCTGGTGAGACCCAACGAGAATGGGGGCGTCCTATTCAAAAAGACCCTCAAGTTTGTGCGCATATAGATGCAATTTGGGATGAACTGGCTATCTTCGATAACCGTAAAGGCAGCTGAGATACCCTTTACGCTTTAGTATTATTGACCCGACAGAGGGGACGCATGACAACCTTAAGCTGTAAAGTGACCTCAGTAGAAGCGATAACTGATACGGTTTACCGTGTTCGCTTATTGCCAGAATCTGCCTTTTCCTTCCAAGCCGGGCAGTATTTGATGGTAGTGATGGATGAACGAGATAAGCGTCCGTTTTCGATGGCATCCACCCCGAGCGAAAAAGAGTTTATTGAGCTGCACATTGGTGCTTCTGAAATTAATCTCTATGCCATGGCGGTCATGGAACGTATCCTGGCAACGAAAGAAGTTGTCATTGATATTCCTCATGGCGAAGCCTGGCTGCGTGATGATGAAGACAGACCTTTAATTCTGATTGCCGGTGGAACTGGATTCTCTTACGCCCGTTCAATTCTGTTGTCCGTACTCGAACGTAACCCTGAGCGTGAAATTGCTATTTACTGGGGCGGACGCGAAGATAAGCATCTCTACGATATGGCGGAACTCGAAGAACTGGCCTTGAAGCATAAGAACCTGCGTGTTGAAGCTGTGGTTGAACAACCAGAAGCTGACTGGAAGGGACGTACAGGTACAGTGTTAACGGCGGTGATGCAGGACTACGAGACCCTGGCAGGACATGATATTTACATTGCCGGTCGCTTTGAAATGGCAAAAATTGCCCGCGACCTCTTCTGTAATGAACGTTCAGCCCAGGCCGATCGCATGTTCAGCGATGCCTTTGCCTTTATTTAAGGCAGTTGTTTTCCCGGAGTGCTAAACGTCCTGTTTGCACTCCGGAAGTCTTTAGCGCACCTGTAAAAAGTATCAGGCACGTTCCAGCACGGTAGCAATCCCCTGACCTAAACCGATACACATGGTCGCGAGGCCAAACTGTACATCGCGGCGTTCCATCAGGTTTAACAAGGTGGTACTGATACGAGTTCCTGAGCACCCTAATGGATGCCCCAGGGCAATCGCACCGCCATTCAGGTTAATCCGCTCATCTATCTGCTCCATCAGTCCCAGGTCTTTGATACAGGGCAGGATCTGCGCAGAGAAAGCCTCATTCATTTCAAATAACCCGATGTCGCTCACTGCAAGACCCGCTTTCTTCAGTGCCAGCTGTGTTGCCGGGACCGGGCCGTAACCCATTACCGATGGACTACAGCCGACTACGGCCATTGAACGAACATAAGCTCGTACTGGCAGACCCAGTGATTTTGCCCGTGTCTCACTCATGACCAGCATGGCCGAAGCACCATCGGAAAGTGCGGAGGAACTGCCTGCGGTAACCGTGCCATTTTGCGGATCGAAGGCGGGTTTCAAGGCGGCTAATCCTTCCACGGTGGTATCCGGGCGGATCACCTCGTCGAAACTGACGGCTGTCAGCGCACCGCTGGCATCATGGCCCTGGGTGGGCACGATCTCACTGTCAAAATGGCCTGCCTCAGTGGCAGCCCAGGCACGCTGGTGTGAACGGGCGGCGAACTGGTCTTGCATTTCACGGCTGATATTGTGCATGCGGGCCAGCATTTCTGCCGTTAAACCCATCATGCCCGCGGCTTTGGCCATCTCACGACTGAGGCCTGGATGGAAATCAACCCCATGGCTCATCGGCACATGTCCCATATGCTCGACGCCCCCGACCAGACAAGCATGGGCTTCACCGGTCTGAATCATACGGGCTGCATCATGCAGGGCCTGCATGGATGAACCGCAGAGTCGATTCACAGTGACGGCGGGTACAGTATGGGGAATATCTGCCAGCAGTGCGGCATTACGCGCAATATTAAAGCCTTGCTCCAGAGTTTGCTGGACACAGCCCCAGTAAATATCATCGAGTTCGGCCGCAGAGAGTGCCGGGTTACGTGCCAAGAGAGCACGCATTAAATGGGCTGATAAGTCTTCGGCTCGTACATGACGGAACGCCCCGCCTTTGGAACGTCCCATTGGGGTACGAATGGCATCTACAATAACCACCTTTTCCATAATCATTCCTCAGACGATTTCAAGTCATGAGCCAGATGAATTGGCTTGACCGGGGGGTAATAAGGTTCATTGTGCAGCGCTTTGGCTTGCAGGCCTGCAGGAACCTGATAGAGCGGGCCAAGATGTTGATATTGTTCTGCCATCTTGACGTATGTCTGGCTACCTTGCGTGTCCAGCCAGCGGAAAACTCCGCCATGGAAAGGAGGGAAGCCAAGACCATAGACCAGGGCAATATCGGCTTCTGCCGGGCTGGCAATGATACCTTCTTCCAGACAGCGAACCACTTCGTTGACCATCGGGATCATCATGCGGGCGATAACCTCATGCGGCTCAAAATTCCGCGGAGGTTGCGTGACGTCCTGGAGTAACTCTGTAGTTTGGCTATCTGACGATTTCTTCGGTTTACCTTTGCTGTCAGGCTGATAACGATAGAAACCAAGCTGGGTTTTCTGACCAAAACGCCCTGCATCAAAAAGGACATCTATCACGTCGCGATAATTTTTAGTCATACGCTCAGGGAACCCTGTGGCCATCACGGCCTGCGCATGATGAGCGGTATCAATTCCGACTACATCGAGCAGATAAGCCGGGCCCATCGGCCAGCCGAACTGTTTTTCCATCACGCTATCGATATGCTGGAAGTCAGCACCATCACGTAATAGCTGACTAAAACCTGCGAGATAAGGGAATAGCACCCGATTAACAAAAAATCCCGGGCAATCGTTAACCACAATCGGCGTCTTGCCCATTTTACTCGCCCAGGCGACAACGGTGGCGAGTGTGGTATCGCTGGTTTTTTTACCGCGAATCACTTCAACCAGCGGCATACGGTGGACTGGGTTAAAGAAGTGCATGCCACAGAAGTTTTCAGGCCGTTGTAAGGCGTCAGCCAGTTCACTAATAGGAATCGTTGAAGTATTTGATGCCAGAATAGTACCTACTGATACCTGCTGTTCTGTTTCTGCCAGAACGGCTTTTTTCACCTGTGGGTTTTCAACCACTGCCTCGACCACGACATCGACGCGAGAAAAACCTCGGTATTCCAGTGTTGGCTGAATAGTCGAAATTACCTGAGCCAGCTTGTTGCCATCAATTTTTCCACGTTCTAGCTGCTTGTTCAGTAATTTACTGGCTTCGTTAATACCAAGAGCTAACGATTTTTCATTGATATCTTTCATTAATACCGGGACACCTTTCCAGGCTGACTGGTAGGCGATACCGCCGCCCATGATCCCTGCACCCAGTATGGCGGCTTGTTTGGGCGTCTCAATATTCTGTGTCAGCTTTCTCGCTTTGCTCTTAACATATTGTTCGCTAAGGAAGATGCCAACTAATGCCCGGGCCTCATTGGATTGTGCCAGCGGAACAAAATTTTGAGTTTCAAGTTGCAGGGCGGCATCGCGACCCAAGGTGGCAGCTGCTTCAATCGTTTTTACTGCCACCATCGGCGCAGGATAATGCTTCCCGGCTATCCGGGACACCATGCCTTTAGCAATGGTAAAGCTCATCCCTGCTTCAATTTTATTGAGTTTTAGCGGCTGCAATTTCGGCGACCGGCGTGCCTGCCAGTCAAGAGAGCCGTTGATAGCCTGACGCAACATGGACAGTGCTCCATCACGCAATTTTTCGTGACTGACGATACCGTCCACTAATCCCAGCTTCAGGGCCTCTTCAGCACCGACATCCTTACCGGCAGTAATGATTTCCAGCGCGCTGTCAGCGCCGAGCAGACGAGGCAGACGAACTGAACCGCCAAAACCTGGCATAATGCCGAGCTTAGTTTCAGGCAGACCAATACGTGTATCTGGTGTGGCAAGACGGAAATCTGTTGCCAGCACACATTCACAGCCACCGCCCAGCGTATAACCTTTTATTGCCGCCAGCGTCGGAACCGGTAAATCTTCGAGGCGGTTAAAAATGTGGTTCGCAGAGCGCAGCCATGCACTGAGTTGTGGGGCCGGAACCAGAAATAAAGATAAGAATTCGGTGATATCGGCGCCGACAATAAAGGCAGACTTACTGGAACTCAGTAATAACCCTTTCAGTGCGGGTAAATTTTCAACAACAGTTAGTGCTTCACTAAGACTGGCGAGAGTCGCGGTATTTAATGTGTTAACTGAACCTGGGGCATCAAATACCAGTTCAGCAATACCCTCTTCCAGCCAGTCGAGATGTAAGGTTTCACCTTGATAGAGCATGTCAGTCTCCTGATTCCGGCAATGGATCTGGTCATACCAGATGAAAGGGAGTGTGGAATTTATGTTAATAAAATGCAAATTTATATTTAAATATTTGCAGGTCTGGTCACATGCAGTGGAAATGACTCGACGCCGGGCAGGTGTGTTAATATGCGATTCGCAAGCTTCAATCAGTGCCTACAGGCAACTCAAATAATTTAGGATTAAATTATGGAATCACTGGCTACGCTGTATCATCGTCATATTGAGACTCTACAACAACGCACGCGTGATGCACTTGCGCGTTCGAATCTTGATGCTCTGCTGATCCACTCAGGGGAGCTGTTTAACGTCTTTCTCGACGATCACCCTTATCCGTTTAAAGTGAACCCACAATTTAAAGCGTGGGTGCCTGTGACCGAGGTGCCGAACTGCTGGCTGCTGGTGGATGGTGTGAATAAACCTAAGCTCTGGTTCTATCTGCCGGTTGATTACTGGCATTGTGTCGAACCTTTGCCTGACGCTTTCTGGACAGATGAAGTCGAAGTTATTGCCTTACCAAAGGCTGAGGGTATTGGCAGTTTGTTGCCCGCGGCTCGCGGCAATTTGGGTTATATCGGACCGACTCCGGAACGCGCTTTACAGCTTGGGATCAATGCAACCAATATCAATCCGCAAGCGACTATCGACTTCTTGCATTATCACCGCGCGTATAAAACAGACTATGAGCTGGCCTGTATGCGTGCAGCGCAAAAGACTGCGGTTATCGGTCATCGTGCGGCACATGAAGCCTTCCTGTCCGGGATGAGCGAGTTTGATATCAATATGGCCTACCTGACAGCGACAGGACATCGTGATACTGATGTTCCCTATAGCAATATTGTGGCGCTTAATGAACATGCCGCGGTGCTGCATTACACGCGTCTGGATAATCAGCCGCCAGCACAAACGCATAGCTTCTTGCTGGATGCCGGGGCGGAATATCATGGATATGCTGCTGATTTGACGCGCACTTGGGCCGCTCAGGAAGACAGTGATTTTGCCCAGCTGATCAAGGATATGAATACTGAGGAACTGGCGCTAATTGCGACGATGAAAGCCGGTGTTCGCTATACCGAGTACCACCTTCAGTTTCATCAACGAATCGCCAAACTACTCAAGCGGCATCAACTGGTGACGGGTATCAGTGAAGAAGCCATGGTCGAAACGGGTATTACCAGTCCGTTTATGCCACATGGGATTGGCCATATGCTGGGTCTGCAAGTTCATGATGTCGGTGGTTTTATGCAGGATGATAGCGGTACGCATCTTGCTGCACCTGGCCAGCATCCTTATCTGCGCTGCACCCGTATCCTTGAACCCAATATGGTGCTGACGATTGAGCCTGGCCTCTATTTTATTGAGTCACTCCTCGCGCCATGGCGTGAAGGACAGTATCGTCAGCATTTTGACTGGCAGCGTATTGAAGCCATGAAACCTTTTGGCGGTATCCGTATTGAAGATAACGTGGTTATCCGTGAGAACGGGACTGAAAATATGACCCGTGACCTGAAACTGGCGTAATGGAAAGTTGGCTGATACCTGCTGAACCGGTAACGGTGAGTGAGGAAATCAAGAAAAGCCGCTTTATCACGTTGCTTGCCCACACCGATGGGGTGGCAGCGTGTAAAGCCTTTCTTGAGCAAACACGAGTCGATTATCCTGATGCCCGGCATTATTGCTGGGCATGGGTTGCGGGTAGCCCGGATAACTCACAGCTACTTGGATTCTCTGATGATGGCGAACCGGCAGGTACGGCCGGAAAGCCTATTCTGGCTCAACTACTGGGTAGCCAGGTCGGAGAAATCACGGCTGTCGTAGTACGTTATTATGGCGGCATCAAACTGGGAACCGGTGGTCTGGTAAGAGCGTATGGTGGCGGAGTACAGCAGGCGCTGACGCAGTTGCCTAAGGTGCGCAAAGTAGCATTAACAGAATATACTTTGCAGTGTGACTACTCGCAGCTGGCGGGTATCGAAACCTTGCTTAAACAAGTCGGCGGCCTTATTGTCGACAGTGATTTCCAGGCGTTTATTATTCTGAAGATTGCGTTACCGCAGACCCAACTGGCAATATTTAATGCCAGACTTGGCGACCTGAGCCGTGGCTCACTGCATTTACTACCGCGATAATCATTTCTCTTCTTATATTTATTGATACTTAAGGAAGCGGCTGAAAATGCATTTTCGTGCCATAACCCGAATCGTCGGCCTGCTCATTATCCTCTTTTCCGGCACCATGATTTTGCCCGGCTTAGTGGCGCTGATTTATCGCGATGGCGCTGGGCGTGCTTTTACCCAGACCTTTCTGGTCGCCATCGTTATTGGGACTTTTCTCTGGTGGCCTAACCGACGAGATAAAAGCGAGCTCAAACCACGTGAAGGGTTTCTGATTGTTGTCCTGTTCTGGACGGTGCTGGGAAGCGTCGGTGCCTTACCTTTTATCTTCGCTGAAAAACCGAATCTGACGGTCACTGATGCCTTTTTTGAGTCTTTCTCTGGCTTGACGACCACTGGGGCGACAACTTTGGTCGGCCTTGACTCCTTACCGCATGCTATTTTGTTTTATCGTCAGATGCTCCAGTGGTTCGGGGGCATGGGTATCATTGTGCTGGCGGTAGCTATCTTGCCTATTCTTGGAGTAGGGGGGATGCAGCTGTACCGGGCAGAAATGCCGGGTCCGTTGAAAGATAATAAAATGCGCCCGCGTATTGCCGAAACGGCGAAAACACTCTGGTTCATTTATGTTCTGCTGACCATTGCCTGTGCAGTCGCATTATGGTTTGCCGGGATGTCGGTGTTTGATGCTATCGGACATAGCTTTGCGACGATTTCAATAGGTGGCTTCTCCACACATGATGCCAGTGTGGGATATTTTGACAGTCCAACGATTAATACCATTATTGCTATCTTCCTGTTGATCTCTGGCTGTAACTACGGATTGCACTTCTCTTTATTAAGTGGCCGTAGTCTGAAGGTGTACTGGCGCGATCCTGAGTTCCGTATGTTTATTGGCGTACAGCTGACGTTAGTCGCCGTTTGTACATTAGTCTTGTGGTTTCACAGTACCTACCAGTCAGCAGTGCAAACCATTAATCAGGCATTTTTCCAGGTGGTATCGATGGCGACCACTGCGGGTTTTACCACGGATAGCTTCTCCCGATGGCCATTATTCCTGCCGATGCTTTTGCTGTGTTCGGCCTTTATTGGTGGTTGTGCGGGGTCAACGGGCGGGGGATTAAAAGTTATTCGTATCCTGTTGCTTTTCAAACAGGGGAATCGTGAGCTGAAAAGGCTGGTTCACCCCAATGCGGTATATAGCATTAAGCTGGGTAACCGTGCGCTTCCGGAACGTATTCTTGAGGCGGTCTGGGGATTCTTTTCAGCTTATGCGCTGGTCTTTATCATCAGTATGCTGGCGATTATTGCGACAGGTGTAGATAACTTCTCAGCTTTTGCTTCTGTGGTTGCGACCTTGAATAACCTGGGGCCGGGACTGGGCGTTGTCGCAGATAACTTTGCCAGTATGAACCCGACAGCAAAGTGGATCCTTATCGTAAACATGTTATTTGGACGCCTTGAAGTCTTTACTTTATTAGTGCTGTTCACGCCGACCTTCTGGCGGGAATAAATGGAGTGTATGTGAAAACCTTAATTCTGTATTCGACCCGTGATGGGCAGACCCGTGAAATTGCCACGCGTCTTGGTTCTGAGCTAAAAGCATCAAGTCTGGAGAGTGACGTCATGAATCTCCATGATAAGGTCAGTATTGCCTGGGCGGAGTACGACAGAGTGGTGATTGGGGCTTCTATACGTTACGGACATTTTCATCGTTCAGTGAATCTGTTTATACAACAGCATTTGCAGCAGCTGAATAATGTACCGAGTGCTTTCTTCTCAGTGAACCTGGTGGCGCGTAAGGCTGAGAAGAATACGCCAGAAACTAATTCATATACGCGTAAGTTCCTGATGAACTCACCCTGGCGCCCCGATTGTTGCGCTGTCTTCGCTGGAGCCCTACGTTATCCACGCTATGGCTGGCTGGACAAGTTTATGATCCGCTTAATTATGAAGATGACGGATGGTGAAACGGATACCAGTAAAGAAGTGGTTTATACCGACTGGCAGCAAGTATCACTTTTTGCCGCGAAAATCGCACAATTAAGCAACAAACAGCAGTCTTAATAAGCAGATCGCTGGAAAATGCCTCAGTCAGCAAATTAATTGAAATTAGGGGTTGTCAGGCCGGAAGAAATCCCTATAATGCGCATCCACTGACACGGAACAACGGTTACTAACCGCCGAGCCAGTCGAAGGAAAGCGAAAATAAGCGCTTGACT
>Ga0308165_1001677_pt1 | contig 29934 bp, 26 predicted proteins | sample PhyWR2_FD_201032 | JGI IMG/M metagenome (GOLD analysis project Ga0308165, IMG submission 201032) | Phyllosphere microbial communities from UC Gill Tract Community Farm, Albany, California, United States - DLSLW.R2 | ecosystem: Host-associated > Plants > Phyllosphere > Unclassified | place: USA... | reverse complement strand
GCGTGCCGCAACGCATCGTAAGACAAGGAGTACATATGAGTGCGCTATTTCTGGCTATTCCCCTGACCATTTTCGTGCTTTTCGTCCTGCCGATCTGGTTATGGCTGCATTACAGCAACCGTTCAGCTCGGGACGATTTGTCGCAAAGTGAACAGCAACGCCTGATGCAGCTCACCGACGAGGCGAAAAAAATGCGCGAGCGTATCCAGACACTGGAAGACATTCTTGACGCAGAGCATCCGAACTGGAGGAATGGCTGATGGCAGGACTTAATCTGAATAAGAAATTATGGCGTATTCCCCAGCAGGGGATGGTTCGCGGTGTTTGTGCCGGATTGGCTCGCTACCTTGATGTGCCCGTCAAACTGGTTCGCGTTGTCACGGTGCTCTCGATATTCTTCGGTTTGGCATTCTTTACCTTTGTGGCTTACATCATTTTGTCGTTTGTTCTCGACCCGATGCCCGACAGTGAGGTTTTCTCAGAGAATGCACCGACCAGCGGCGATCTGCTCGATACCGTTGACGCTGAATTAGCCGCCGGAGAGAAGCGGCTGCGCGAAATGGAACGTTATGTCACGTCTGATACGTTCACGCTCAGAAGCCGTTTTCGTCAGCTCTAACAGAGAGAAATAACATGAAACCTAACTGGCAACAGGCTGGTCAGAAAGTGAAGCCGGGTCTGAAATTGGCAGGCAAATTCGTTTTACTGACAGCATTACGTTATGGCCCAGCCGGTGTGGCGGGTTGGGCGGTTAAAACGGTTGCCCGTAAACCGGTCAGAATGCTTTTAGCCGTTGCGCTGGAGCCTTTGTTGAAAAAAGTCGCAAACCGCTTCTCACGCCGTTATTTCTCCTGATCTCACACTTCAATTGCTGCTCTTTCCTTTGCGAGAGAGCAGTAGTTTCGTTATGTACGTCAGTAAAATAGTTTCATCCTTTCTTTGCGGCAGTTCACATTATTGACAGGCACTGTCTTTTTCGTCTCCTTTAACTCCTCCCATCGCGTTGACATAAAATAATCAGGAGAGTAGATTGCCTCCATGGGACCGCTACCACGGAATTCTTAATGGACGAGAAAATTAAGCATATTATTAGACTCATTTATGGCGAATCGTTTTCTTTAGGTCATATTCAAATACTTTCTGAAAACATTCGGAATGCTAAAAACGTTATTAGTGACAAGCGTAAATCGAAGTGGGATGAACAGAATGTTATATTAATAACCTACGCGGATCAGTTTCAAAATAGTGAGAAAAAATCGTTGCCCATATTGACACGATTCTATAATCGCTGGCTGTCACCTTACTTTTCGCATGTTCACTTATTACCCTTTTATCCATGGTCTTCTGACGATGGTTTTTCTGTTATGGATTATCACCGTGTCGCGTCGAAAACGGGTGGGTGGGGAGATATAGCAGCATTAAAGAAATCAGCAAATCTCATGTTTGATTTTGTCTGTAATCACATGTCGGCAAAAAGTCAGTGGTTCGAAAACTATTTGAATCAAAAACCGGGATTTGAGGATTTTTTTATTGCTGTTGATCCTGACACTGATTTATCGGCAGTTACGCGACCCAGAGTCTTGCCGCTTTTAACACCGTTTACGCTTGCGGATGGTTCAATTCGACATCTCTGGACGACCTTCAGCGATGACCAGATAGACCTGAACTTTGCGAGTCCACAGGTTCTTATCGCCATGGTTGATGTCCTGCTGCACTATCTCGTTGAAGGGGCGGATTACCTACGCCTTGATGCGGTAGGGTTTATGTGGAAAGTTCCGGGCACAACCTGTATTCATCTGGAAAACACCCACCGCTTAATCCAGTTATTCCGCGCTATTACTGAGGTTGTCGCCCCAGGGACTGTGATCATCACGGAAACGAACGTGCCGCATAAAGACAATATTTCCTACTTTGGCGATGGGTCAAATGAAGCACAAATGGTTTACCAGTTCTCATTGCCTCCGTTAGTGCTTTATAGCGTTCATAGCCAAAATGTTCAGGCGTTGTGCCGCTGGGCGCAGACGCTGGAATTACCGTCAAATGAAACCACCTGGTTCAACTTTCTTGCCTCCCACGACGGTATAGGGCTGAACCCCTTACGCGGAATTTTGCCGGAAGAGGATATTCTGACGCTGGTCGAAAAACTGCAAAACGAAGGTGCGCGGATAAGCTGGAAAAATAATCCTGATGGCTCGCGCAGCCCCTATGAAATTAACGTGACTTATCTGGATGCGTTAAGTCAACAAAGCCTTGACGATAGTGAACGTATTGCCAGATTTGTTTTGGCCCACGCCATGTTATTAAGTTTCCCCGGTGTACCGGCCATTTACATTCAAAGTATTTTGGGTTCGCGCAATGACTATGACGGTGTTGAAAGGTTGGGTTACCCCCGAGCAATCAACAGACGCAAATATCATGATGGCGAAATTGATGCTGAGTTAGAAGAAGAGAATAATCTTCGTTATAAAGTTTATCATGCGCTGACAAAAATGATCGCGATGAGACGTGAGCAGAAAGCATTTCATCCAGACAGCAAAGCCAATTTTTCATCACCCAATGAGTCCATTCTGAAAATAACAAGAGCATCCGGAGACGGTGAGAAAATAACAGCGTTATTTAATGTGAGTAATAAAGCGCAAAGTATTACTGAAGAAATACCTCCTGGCGTTGATCTCATAACGGGTTCCAATATTACTGAAAGCATTCTGATTCTTACCCCATGGCAGGTCATGTGGATTAAACATCGTTAAAGGAATAATAAAAAATGAAAATTCTCAATATTGTGCTGATTTCAGCACTGGCTTCGTGCGGCTTGTTATCAGGCTGTCGGGATGACGATAAATCAGTGGTGACGATTGAATTTATGCACTCTTCAGTGGAACAAGAGAGACAAGCGGTTATTTCCCAATTGATTGAACGGTTCGAGAAAGAGAATCCGTTAGTCAGGATCAAACAGGTTCCTGTTGAAGAAGATGCCTACAACACCAAAGTCATTACGCTTGCCCGTACGGGCGCGCTGCCCGAGGTCATTGAGGTGAGCCATGACTATGCCAAAGTGATGGATAAAGAACAGCTTCTTGACCGCAATGCCATTGCTGAAACGATCAAAACGGTGAATGAAAATACATTCTACGACGGCATTCTGCGAGTTGTTCGCACGGAGGACGGGAAAGCCTGGACGGGAGTCCCCGTGAGCGCCTGGTTATCTGGCGTCTGGTATCACAAAGATGTATTGGCGGCGGCCGGCATTCAGGAACCCCGCACCTGGGCGGAGTTGCTCGCGGCCAGCCAGACGCTTAGCAATCCGGCAAAAAAACATTATGGAATCGCACTCCCGACCGCAGAGAGCGTGATGACGGAGCAGGCATTTTCGCAGTTCGCGCTCTCGGGTGGCGCAAACGTCTTTGATGCAAACGGTGATGTGGAAATTGACACACCGGAGATGACGAAGGCGCTGACGTTTTATCGCGCACTTGCCGCGACAACTATGCCTGGATCCAATGACGTCATGGAAATCAAAGACGCCTTCATGAATGGTTCTGCGCCGATGGCTATCTACTCCACCTACATCCTTCCGGCGGTATTCAAAGAGGGTACAGCTTCCAATCTGGGCTTTGTCGTGCCAGCAGAAAAATCATCTGCGGTATACGGTATGGTGACATCGCTCACCATCACCAATGGTCAAACCGAAGAAGAAACAAAAGCGGCGGAGACTTTTGTCGCCTGGATGGAACAGGCTCAAAACGCAGCGGATTGGGTCATGATGTCACCCGGTGCGGCCTTACCCGTAAATAAGCGCGTTGTGGAAACTGCGACCTGGAAGAATAACGAGGTGATACAAGCCTTCGGTCAGCTGCCTTATGAATTGATCGCTCAGTTCCCGAATGTTCAGGTGTTTGGTGCGGTAGGCGATAAAAACTTCACGCGCATGGGGGACGTGACGGGGTCGGGGATCATCAGTTCGATGGTGCATGACGTCACGGTCGGTCACCAAGATCTCACGTCAACATTGAGTAGCAGCCAGAAGCGTCTGGCCGATCTTATCTCGCAACGTTAGGTCGCATCCGCAAAGGGAATGAAGAAAATGACGTTATCGGGCCGTTCTGATATGCCGTTCGCTATGCTGCTGTTAGCCCCTAGCCTGATTTTGCTGGGGGGCCTGGTCGCCTGGCCTATGGTTTCCAATATCGAAATCAGCTTTTTACGTTTACCGCTTAATCCACGCGTCAGCGCGACGTTTGTGGGTATCAATAACTACATTCGCATCCTGTGTGACCCTGCGTTCTGGCATTCATTGTGGATGACTTTTTGGTATACGGCGTGGGTGGTGATGGGCAGTACGGGATTAGGACTTGCCGTTGCCATTTTCTTTAACCGCGAGTTTCGCCTGCGTAAAACCGCGCGTTCACTGGTGATCCTTTCCTATGTGACACCGTCCATATCGCTGGTTTTTGCGTGGAAGTACATGTTCAACAATGGTTACGGCATCGTGAATTATCTCGGTGTCGACGTATTGCATCTGTATGACCAGGCTCCGTTATGGTTTGACAATCCTGGCAGCAGTTTTGTGCTGGTTATTCTGTTTGCGATATGGCGCTACTTTCCGTATGCGTTTATCTCCTTTTTAGCGATTTTGCAGACCATTGATAAGTCGCTTTATGAAGCAGCAGAAATGGATGGTGCGAGTGCATGGCAGCGATTTCGCATTGTCACGTTGCCCGCCATTATGCCGGTACTGGCAACGGTGATCACGCTTCGTACCATCTGGATGTTCTACATGTTTGCGGATGTTTATCTCCTGACTACCCGCGTCGACATCCTGGGCGTCTATCTCTACAAAACGGCGTTTGCCTTCAATGACCTTGGAAAAGCGGCCGCGATTTCGGTGGTGCTGTTTGTGATTATCTTCACCGTCATTCTTCTGACCAGAAAAAGGGTAAATCTTCATGGCAACAAATAAACGCATTCTGAGCCGCACAGGTTTTTATGTCGGCCTGGCGCTATTTCTGTTCATGACGTTATTGCCATTTTTCGTCATGTTGATGACGTCGTTTAAAAGTACGAAAGAGGCCATCTCGTTAAACCCGACAATTTTGCCGCAAACATGGACGCTTCAGCATTACATCGACATTTTTAATCCGCTGATTTTCCCGTTTGTCGATTATTTCAGAAACAGCCTGGTGGTTTCGCTGACGTCTTCAGCGATCGCCGTATTTCTAGGAACGCTTGGTGCCTACGCTCTTTCAAAGCTTCGCTTCACAGGGCGTATGACCATCAATGCCTGTTTCTATAGCGTCTACATGTTCTCGGGTATTTTGCTGGTGGTTCCGCTGTTCAAAATCATTACCGCACTGGGAATTTATGACACGGAAATGGCACTGATTATTACGATGGTCACGCAGACGTTACCCACTGCGGTATTCATGCTCAAAAGTTACTTCGACACCATTCCGGATGAAATCGAAGAGGCGGCCATGATGGATGGGCTAAATCGCTTACAAATCATCTTCCGCATAACCGTTCCGCTTGCTATCTCCGGTCTGGTATCGGTGTTTGTGTACTGTTTTATGGTGGCATGGAACGATTATCTCTTTGCGTCAATTTTCCTCTCAAGTGCCAGCAACTTCACCTTGCCGGTGGGGCTTAACACGCTCTTTAGCACCCCAGACTACATCTGGGGACGGATGATGGCGGCATCGCTGGTGACGGCGCTGCCGGTTGTCATCATGTATGCACTTTCCGAACGTTTTATTAAAAGTGGTTTGACCGCCGGTGGCGTAAAGGGCTAGGGACGGTCGATTTTAACAAGGAGTCAGTAATGAAAAAGTTAGTCGCAACAGCGCCACGCGTGGCAATGCTTATGCAATATGAGGATCGTTCAGTCACAGCGAATGAAGTCAAAATTCGTGCTCGCTTCGGTGCCCCAAAACACGGGACGGAAGTGGTCGATTTCCGCGCAGCAAGCCCGTTTATCGATGAAGAGTTCAATGCCGAATGGCAAATGTTTACTCCTCGTGAAGAGGGCTCCGCTCGCGGCATTGAATTTGGAAAATTCCAGTTAGGTAACATGATCGTCGGGGAGATTATCGAATGCGGTGCACAGGTCACTGAGTATCAACTCGGTGATTCTGTCTGCTGCTACGGCCCATTGCAGGAGACGGTGATTGTCAACGCCGTCAACAACTACAAATTGCGCAAAATGCCGAAGGGCGCCTCCTGGAAAAATGCGGTCTGCTATGACCCCGCTCAGTTTGCGATGAGCGGCGTTCGCGATGCTAATGTTCGCGTCGGTGACTTCGTGGTAGTGGTGGGATTAGGCGCGATTGGTCAAATTGCGATTCAACTGGCAAAAAGAGCCGGTGCGTCGATTGTGATTGGTGTCGATCCTATCGAACACCGTTGCTTCATTGCCCGCCGTCATGGTGCCGATTTCTGCATCAACCCAATAGGAAAAGACGTGGGGCGGGAGATTAAAGAACTGACCGGCAAGCAGGGCGCGGATGTCATTATCGAAACCAGCGGTTTCGCCGATGCGCTGCAATCTGCGCTACGTGGCCTTGCCTATGGCGGAACAATCTCTTACGTCGCGTTCGCTAAAACCTTCTCTGAAGGGTTTAACCTGGGACGTGAAGCCCATTTCAACAATGCGAAGATCGTTTTTTCGCGCGCCTGTAGCGAGCCAAATCCTGACTATCCGCGCTGGAGCCGTAAGCGAATCGAAGAAACATGTTGGGAATTGCTGATGAATGGCTATCTCAACTGCGATGAGCTTATCGACCCGGTGGTGAGTTTTGAAACCAGCGCAGAAAGCTACATGAAGTATGTCGATCAGCACCCTGAGTTAAGCATCAAGATGGGTGTCACTTTTTAAGCTAAGGAGAGCATAAGATGAAAATTGCAACGCAAAACCAGGCATTCTTTCCGATCGCCATTCTCGATAAGTTCAAATACATCAAGGCGATGGGTTTTGATGGTTATGAAATTGACGGCAAGCTTCTGGTGGAGAATCTGGATGAGGTGAAAGCCGCGATCAAAGCAACCGGCCTGCCAGTGACAACGGCCTGTGGCGGTTACGAGGGTTGGATAGGCGATTTCATTGAAGAACGTCGCCTGAATGGCTTGCAGCAAATCGAGCGGATCCTGCAGGCGCTGAGTGAAGTGGGTGGTAAGGGTATTGTTGTGCCGGCAGCCTGGGGAATGTTTACGTTCCGATTACCGCCAATGACACCGCCTCGCAGCCTGGAAGGCGACCGTAAAGCGGTGAGCGCTTCATTGCGCTGGCTGGATGCTGTGGCGGCTCGTACTGGAACAACCGTCTACCTTGAGCCGCTTAATCGCTACCAGGACCATATGATCAATACCCTGGCTGATGCGCGCCGTTACATCGAAGAGAATGACCTTAAGCACGTTCAAATCATCGGTGATTTCTATCATATGAATATCGAAGAAGATTCATTGAGTGAGGCGCTACACACTCATCGGGATCTGCTTGGACACGTGCATATCGCTGATAACCATCGTTATCAGCCCGGCAGTGGGACGCTAGATTTCACATCTCTTTTTTCCCAGCTACGTGCGGATCATTACCAGGGTTTCGTCGTTTACGAGTGTCGCGTCCGCGCTGAGGATCCGGCGCAGGCGTACCAGGCTTCACTGAACTTTTTACGTGACTGCTAAGGATGGCGAGCGTGATGAGTGCTTTAACATCTTTGCCTCTGCGCGTCGGCATAATCGGCGCCGGACAAGTCGCCGATAAAGTGCATGCCGCGTATTACGCCACGCGCAAGGATCTGCAAATGGTGGCTGTCATGGACAGCCGCCTGGATCATGCGCAGGCGTTTGCTAATCGGCACGGGATTAAAAGGGCGTACCAGGATCTCCAAATGATGTTACGAGAGTCAAAACCGGACATCGTCAGTGTTTGCTCACCGAACCGCTTTCATTTTGAGCACGTCTTAGCCGCGCTGAATGCGGGCTGTCATGTGATGTGCGAAAAACCGCCCGCGATGAGTCCGCAACAAGCCGACCAGATGCGCCTGACTGCGCGAAAAGTCGGAAAAGTACTGGCGTATGATTTTCATCATCGCTTTGCGCTGGATACGCAATTGCTGCGTGAAGCTGTTCAGAGCGGTACCTTCGGTGAAATTTACGTAACCAGTGCCCAGGCGCTGAGACGCTGTGGTGTTCCCGGTTGGGGTGCTTTCACGAACAAAGATCTACAGGGCGGTGGGCCGCTTATTGATATTGGTATTCATATGCTGGATGCCGCGATGTATGTGCTTGGGTTTCCGAAAGTGAAATACGTCACGGCGCACAGCTTTCAACGGCTTGGAACGATCAAGAATAGCGGTCAGTTTGGAGAATGGGATCCGAAAACCTATACCGTTGAAGACGCGCTTTTTGGCACGATTGAATTCTGCAATGGTGGGATTCTGCGCCTTGAAACCTCGTTTGCGCTCAACATCCGCGAGCAATCAATCATGAATGTCTCATTCTGCGGTGAGAAAGCAGGTGCGACGCTTTTCCCTGCACATATCTATAACGATGTCGGGGGGCAATTGCACACTCTCGTGCAGCGGGATGAAGCCGATGACCAGAGGCACCTGCGCAGCATGGACGCGTTTGTTCGTCATATCCAGGGAGAGCCAGTCATGATTGCGGATGCGGAACAGGGGCTGATTATTCAGCAATTAGTTTCCGCACTGTATGAGTCAGCCGAAACCAGAGAGAGAGTGGCATTATGCTAAATCTTTCCGTTCTGACTGAATCGTCATTTGATCCTGAAAGGCTAAATAAATACGCCTCAATTATGTGCTGTAGCAATGGATATCTCGGTGTTCGTGCCACCCATGAAGAGCATTACACGCAGCAAACGCGTGGTATGTATCTGGCGGGGTTATATCATCGCGCGGGCCGCAATGAGACTAATGAGCTGGTAAATTTACCCGATATTCTGGGTATTGAGCTGCATCTGGACGGCGAGAATTTCACGCTGATCGGAGGAGATATTTTGCGATGGGAGCGAGAACTGGCATTTGCCAGCGGGGAACTCCGCCGCAGCATAGTCTGGCGCTCGTCAAAGGGAAAACGGTATCGAATCAGCAGCCGCCGTTTCGCCTCAATGGATCAACTCTCGCTTATTGCCCAGCAATTTTCCGTCACGCCGCTCGACGGTTCAGCAAGTATCAGCCTTGAAACGGGGATTGATGCAACGCAAACGAATAGCGGTAGACAGCATCTTGATGAAGTCTCCGTTCGGGTGTTCGATCAGCATTATATTCAGGGAATATATGAAACGCAGGATCGCGCAGCGGAAGTCGTTATCTCAGCAAGCTGTCAACTGAATAGAGAAAGTCAAAGCAGTTTTACAGCGAAAAACAGACGCTTAAATTGCTATCACTCGCTTACGGCAGAAGAGGGCGAAACGGTCACTCTTGAGAAAATGGTTTGGGTCACGCACCGCAGGGACAAAACGCTCTCCCAGACTTCATTTGCCCGAAACAGTATGCATGATTTTACTGTTTACGCGGCTCAAGGGTATGAGGCGTTACTGGAACTGACGACCTGTGCCTGGGAAAATCTCTGGCAAGCCAGTCGCGTCACGGTGTGCTCTGAACATCCAGAGGACCAGCTCGCACTGGATTACGCGGTGTGGCACCTGACGACTATGATGCCAGCGCAGGATGAACGTTGCAGTATTGGCGCCAAAGGGTTGACCGGGGAAGGGTATAAAGGCCATGTTTTTTGGGATACCGAAATATTCCTTTTGCCATTCCATCTGTTTACCTTCGCGCAGAATGCGCGTCATTTGCTGCACTATCGCTGGCTAAATCTCCCTGGCGCGCGTGAAAAAGCACACCGCAATGGCTGGTCCGGAGCATTGTTCCCTTGGGAAAGTGCAGGCAGCGGGCAGGAGGAGACGCCCGAGTTTGCGGCAATCAACATTCGAACAGGGATCAGGCAAAAGGTGGCATCTGCTGTGGCGGAGCACCACATTGTGGCGGATATTGCCTGGGCGACAGTGGCGTATTGGCAGGCGACTCACGATAGTGTGTTCATGCGTACAGAAGGGCTAACGCTGCTTGTTGAAACCGCGACTTTCTGGATGACCCGTGCAATCGACATCAATGGTCGGCTCGAAATTCACGATGTTATCGGCCCCGATGAATACACCGAACATGTGAACAACAATGCTTATACCAATTATATGGCATGGCAAAACGTCGCACAGGCGCTTGAGCTTTTGCATCATTTTGATCGCAAAGACGAACGATTCATAAAGGCTGCACAGCACTTTCTGGAACGGTTATGGCTGCCTGAACCGAATCAGACAGGTGTTCTCCCGCAGGACGACACGTTTATGACCAAACCTGCAATCGATCTTAGCCCTTATAAAAATACGGCGGGCAAGCAAACCATTTTGCTCGACTACTCTCGAGCGGAAGTCAACGAGATGCAAATCCTTAAGCAGGCAGATGTTGTTATGCTCAACTATTTGCTGCCAGAGAAGTTTAACCATTCAGAATGCGCTGCTAACCTGGTCTTTTACGAACCTCTTACTATTCACGATTCTTCACTGAGCAAATCAGTTCATAGCATCGTTGCTGCTCGCTGCGGGGATACGGCACGCGCCTATCAGTTCTGGCGCGAGGGCCTGGCGATCGATCTGGGTGACGATCCACATAGTTCGGATGATGGATTACATGCTGCGGCAACAGGCGCTATCTGGTCCGGCGTTATCCAGGGATTTGCTGGAATCGCGGTCCTGGATGGTGAGTTGCATCTTTCACCGAAGTTGCCAGAAAAATGGCAACGACTGCAATTTCCACTCAAATGGCGCACGACAACGCTCAATATCATTATTGAAAATCGCACCCTGACGATCGGCACAACCGAACCCGTCACGCTGACGCTATGGGATAAAACGCTGACGATTTCTGATCGTCAAACGTTCTCAGTAGATGACTTTGATTTAGCTATTCATGGGACCGCTACCAGAAGGGGGCGCCACGATGATTAAGGCCGTTATTTTCGATTTAGATGGGGTGATTACCGACACGGCTCATCTGCATTTTGACGCATGGCGCACAGTGGCTGCACAAGTGGGCATCACGATTGATGAGTACTTTAACGCTGAACTGAAGGGTATTAGCCGTATGGATTCCTTAAAGCGAATTTTACGTCACGGCGGAATGGAAAATACCTTTAGCCAGAAAGAGTGCCACCTATTGGCTCAGGCCAAAAACAAACGGTACGTGCAGTCTTTGTCTGGACTTCAGAGCGATTCGCTTTTGCCAGGGATTGCTCGGGTACTGGAAGACATTCGGGCGGCCAATGTGCGTATTGGGCTGGCATCTGTCTCTCTCAATGCCCCGGTAATTCTTAAGTCGCTTGGCATAACCGATGCTTTTGATTTTTGTGCGGACGCTTCGCTCATTCAGCACTCAAAACCGCATCCGGAAATCTTTCTCGCGGCTTGTCAGGGGCTAGGTGTCAGGCCCGATCAAGCCATGGGCATTGAAGACGCGCAGGCAGGTATTGAGGCTATTAATGCGGCTGGAATGCTCTCTGTCGGTATCGGCGATGATCTCACCGGTGCTGGTTTGACACTTTCGACAACGGATGAATTGAGCTGGCAGCGTTTGTCCGATTTCTGGGACGCAAAACGTGGCCCGCATTTGCGCTATTAAGGGGACCCAATGGCTCAGCTTTCTCTAAAACATATCCAAAAAATCTATGATAACCAGACCCACGTGGTGAAGGATTTTTGCCTCGAAATCGCTGATAAAGAATTTATCGTTTTTGTCGGGCCATCAGGCTGCGGTAAATCCACGACGTTACGCATGATTGCCGGTCTTGAAGAGATTAGTGCGGGCGAACTGGTGATTAATGATGTGCTCATGAATGACGTTCCTGCTAAGGCACGTGATATCGCCATGGTTTTTCAGAACTACGCGCTCTACCCGCACATGACGGTTTACGACAACATGGCGTTTGGTCTCAGGATGCAAAAGATTGCGCCGGACGTCATTGAGGAGCGGGTCAGTTGGGCAGCGCAAATACTGGGATTACGTGACTACCTGACACGTAAACCGGGTGCGCTTTCGGGTGGCCAACGTCAACGAGTGGCACTCGGCAGAGCCATTGTGCGTGAAGCGGGCGTATTTCTAATGGATGAGCCGCTATCGAATCTCGATGCTAAGCTGCGCGTTCAGATGCGGGCAGAAATCAGCAGGCTTCATCAGAAATTAAATACCACCATGATTTACGTGACGCACGATCAAACCGAAGCCATGACCATGGCGACACGTATTGTGATTATGAAGGACGGGATTGTTCAGCAAGTGGGGGCACCAAAACAGGTTTATAACGAACCGGCCAATATGTTTGTTGCTGGATTCATTGGCTCGCCTGCCATGAATTTTATTCGTGGCGCGATTGATGGACGCTATTTTGTCACCGAAACGTTAAGACTTGAAATTCCGGTTGAGAAACTCGCAACACTCAATGCGTTGGGATATCAGCGTAAAGCGGTCGTGTTGGGTATTCGACCAGAAGATATTATAACTTCACAAGACTGCACATCAGATGTGAGCGCTAAGGTGAGCGTTGCCGAGTTAACGGGCGCTGAATTTATGCTTTACGCGACTGTCGGAGGGCACGAATTGGTTCTTCGTGCAGGAACAATAAATGATTATCGTGCTGGGGATAATCTGGAAATTCAGTTTGAAATGGATAAAAGCCATTTCTTCGATGCTGATACAGAAATTGCCATAAGATAAAAAGAGTCAGTCACTGGGAATTAATTTCCAGATTTTGTCGTTCTTACTTTATAAAGGAATATACCGATGAGTACTCTACTTAAAAGTGCTGCGCTTTTATTATGCGCAGGTGTTACGTGCGCCCACGCATCAGAGCCAGAAAACAAATGGGATTTTAATATCGGTGCTATGTATGAGATCGAAAATGTGGAAGGTCAGGGGGATGATAAAGATGGGTTATATGAACCGTCCGTATGGTTTAATGCCACTTACGATGCATGGACGCTTTCACTTGCCATGTATCAGGAAGGACCCGTTGATTACAGCAGCATGACCCGTGGGACCTATTTTGATCGCCCTGAATTCCAGTTACGCTATCGTTTTATAGGCAGTGATGATTTTACGTTAGGGTTGACGGGGGGATTCCGTAATTATGGTTATCACTATAAAGATGAACACGGTGCAAAAGTCGGCAGTGCCAATATGCAGCGCTATAAAATACAGCCAGACTGGGATCTTAAACTAAGCGATGACTGGCGCTTTAGCGGTTGGTTTGCGATGTATCAATTTGCGAACGATCTTGAAAAAACGGGTTATTCCGACAGTCGCGTTGAGACTGAAACAGGTTTTACATGGACGATTAATACAACTTTATCAGTAAAAACTAATTATTATTTAGAGCGCGGTTTTAACATGGACGGCGGTCGTAATAATGGTGAGTTTTCCACGCAGGAAATTCGTGCTTACCTCCCGATTGCGTTGGGGCAAACGACATTGACCCCCTATACCCGCCTCGGGTTGGATCGTTGGTCAAATTGGGACTGGCAGGACGATCCTGAGCGTGAAGGGCATGATTTCAATCGTTTGGGTATGCTGTATGCGTATGATTTTGCAAACGGATTATCGATGACGCTGGAATATGCCTACGAATGGCAGAATCATGATGAAGGTAAAAACGACCGATTCCACTATGCGGGTGTCGGCGTTAATTACGCTTTTTAGCCTGTACTATTCCAGGGGCAATATGCCCCTGGATTTAGGCAATAGAGGCCGTCAGGGTGAGATGGGTTTCTACAATAACTCGCTGCGGTACGGGTTTGCCCGCGATACGTTTAAATAACAGATCACAACTTTCCTCACCAAGCTTACGTGTGGGGATATCAAAACCCCCTGGCGCTGGCGTTAAAATCAGGGACAGCATTGGGTCGGTATATCCGGCAACCACAAGTTGCTCAGGTATCATCAGATTTAACTCATCCGCAGCACGATACAGAGCCAGTAATTTCATGCTGTCGGTAGCAAAAACAGCACGAGGGGGCGGGGATGAAGACAGTAATTTACAGGCAGCATCCAGCGCACTTTCATGGGTATAACCGCCATCAACGACCCAGTCATGATTCAGCGCGATATTCTTCTTTTCAAGGCTGGCTTTATAACCAGACAGGCGGTCAATTGAGACATGATAATCAAGCGGAGCATGCAGACAGGCGATATTACGATGGCCGAGCTGGATAAATTGTTCGGTCAACATCATGCTGTCGTTGTAATTATCCGTGTCGACCGAGAAGATATTTTTGAAATCGCCTTCAACTTTGCCAATAACCACGACCGGAATATCATAAGCGTCAAGTTTTGGGAAAAAAGATTCATTGGCAGGTGAACTTAGCATAATAATGCCTTTCACCATTTTTTGTTTAATTTTACTTTCGCATTTCTGTAAATCATCTTCACTATTTTTGGACGTCTGTAAAATAACGTCAAAACCTTCTTGTTCTGCTTTAGCGGTTATCGCGTGAAGAACATCAGAAAAGAAAGGATTACCGGCGGTCGTTTTGGTCGAGCGTGTGGAAATAACCATGATCGCGTCGAAACCTGAAGTCGTGAGGGCGCGGGCAAGCTTATTAGGTTGATAGTTTAATTCCTCAATCGCTTTCAGCACTTTCTCTCGCGCTTCAGGAGAGATATTCGTTTGTTTGTTAAGAACGCGGGACACGGTTGATTTTGATACGCCGGAAACGCGCGCAATATCATAAATTGTGGGTGACATACACCTTACAACTCCATCATAGCGGTAGTGATATTATATTACGGGAGAAAAAACGGGAATGACAGTCAGAATGAATTGAAAATCAACGATCTGCCCCAATTTATTGTATTCTGAAGTAGATATCGACGGTCTTCGGGGCAACACAGGATGGCGATGAAGAGATTTAAAAACGAATTGAATTCACTGGTCAACAGAGGCGTTGATCGCCATTTGCGTCTGGCGGTCACGGGATTAAGTCGCAGCGGCAAAACCGCATTTATCACGGCGATGGTTAATCAGTTGCTCAATCTGCATACGGGGGCGCGTCTGCCGTTGCTGAGTGCAGCGCGCGAGGAACGGTTACTTGGCGTAAAGCGCGTGCCGCAGCGTGATTTTGGGATCCCGCGTTTCACTTATGACGAAGGACTGGCGCAACTTTACGGCACGCCGCCTTCATGGCCGACCCCGACGCGTGGCGTCAGCGAAATTCGCCTCGCATTGCGTTTTCGCTCGAATGATTCTTTGCTCCGGCATTTTAAGGACACCTCCACGCTCTACCTTGAAATCGTCGATTACCCCGGCGAATGGCTGCTGGATTTACCGATGCTGGCGCAGGATTACCTGAGCTGGTCGCGGCAGATGACGGGCTTGCTGCAAGGGCAGCGTGCTGAATGGTCTGAAAAATGGCGGGAATTGTGCACCGGTCTGGATCCACTGGCTCCGGCAGACGAGAATCGGCTGGCCGCGATAGCGCAAGCCTGGACCGATTATCTCCATCAGTGCAAAAAAGAGGGGCTGCATTTCATTCAGCCAGGCCGTTTTGTTCTGCCGGGCGAGATGGCCGGCGCTCCCGCGCTGCAATTTTTCCCTTGGCCGGATGTTGATGGCTGGGGGGAATCGAAGCTGGCGATGGCGGATAAAAATACCAACGTCGGCATGCTCCGCGAGCGTTTCAACTATTACTGCGAGAAAGTGGTGAAAGGGTTTTATAAAAATCACTTTCTAAAATTCGATCGCCAGATTGTTTTGGTGGATTGCCTGCAGCCGCTTAACAGCGGACCTCATGCTTTTAACGATATGCGCCTGGCGCTCACCCAGTTGATGCAAAGTTTTCACTATGGGCAGCGTACGTTGTTTCGCCGACTGTTTTCTCCTGTCATCGATAAACTTCTTTTCGCTGCCACCAAGGCTGACCATGTGACCGTCGATCAACATGCCAATATGGTGGCTCTGCTCCAACAGTTGGTTCAGGACGCCTGGCAAAATGCGGCTTTTGAAGGAATCAGCATGGATTGTCTCGGTCTGGCCTCCGTTCAGGCGACGCAGAGTGGGCTGATTGACGTCAATGGCGAAAAAATCCCGGCGCTGCGTGGACATCGTCTGAGCGACGGTGAAGCGTTAACGGTTTATCCCGGCGAAGTTCCTGCGCGTTTGCCTGGACAGGCATTCTGGCAAAACCAGGGCTTTCAGTTCGAGGCTTTCCGCCCACAAGCCATGAATGTTGACCAGCCATTGCCGCACATTCGCTTGGATGCGGCGCTGGAGTTTTTGATTGGAGATAAATTGCGATGACGGAACCCTTAAAGCCACGTATTGATTTCCCCGGTACGCTAGAGCAGGAGCGGATCGAAGCGTTTAAATCGGCTCAGGCATTTAGCGGACCGCAAGCCGAAAATTTTGCGCCTGCCGTGACGGAAGAATGGCTGTCTGAGGAAGGGCAGGCAGAGGCTGTTGTGGAATCTGCGCTTCGCCCTAAACGCAGTTTGTGGCGAAAAATGGTCACTGCGGGGCTGACGTTATTCGGTATCAGCGTTGTCGGCCAGGGCGTTCAGTGGACTATGAATGCCTGGCAAACACAGGACTGGGTGGCTTTGGGCGGCTGTGCCGCCGGGGCGCTCATCATCGGTGCGGGTGTCGGTTCGGTCGCGACAGAATGGCGTCGCCTGTGGCGTTTACGTGAGCGGGCGCATGAGCGTGACGAAGCACGAGATCTACTGCACAGCCATGCCACCGGAAAAGGGCGCGCCTTTTGTGAAAAACTGGCAAGCCAGGCAGGCATTGACCAGTCGCATCCTGCGCTTCAGCGCTGGTACGCTGCGATCCATGAAACGCAGAGCGATCGTGAAATCGTCTCGCTCTACGCCACTATCGTCCAACCGGTACTTGATTCGCAGGCTCGCCGGGAAATCAGCCGGTCTGCGGCGGAATCCACGTTGATGATTGCCGTCAGCCCGCTGGCGCTGGTGGATATGGCGTTTATTGCGTGGCGAAACTTGCGGCTCATCAACCGTATTGCGACCCTGTATGGCATTGAACTGGGTTATTACAGCCGCTTGCGCCTGTTCCGCCTGGTGCTGTTGAATATGGCCTTTGCTGGCGCCAGTGAACTGGTGCGTGAAGTTGGCATGGACTGGATGTCTCAGGATCTGGCTGCGCGGTTATCCACGCGGGCCGCTCAGGGGATCGGTGCGGGGCTGTTGACGGCGCGGTTAGGGATTAAGGCGATGGAGTTATGTCGTCCGCTACCCTGGCTCAACGATGATAAACCGCGGCTTGGAGATTTCCGCCGTGAGTTGATCGGCCAGTTAAAAGAGACATTGAGTAAAAAACCGCAGTAAACGTTGAAAAATTCACCTCGCTGTCAATATTTGTTGACAGCGAGCTTCCAGCCAGACGATATCTGACTTATGATTTAAAGCTACTGGCTTAGAGAGTGAATTTCCCATGCGTCTGGAAGTGTTCTGTCAGGACCGTATTGGTCTGACCCGCGAGTTACTCGATCTCCTTGTTTTGCGTGACATTGATTTACGCGGCATCGACATCGATCCCATCGGGCGAATTTATCTCAATTTTGCCGAAATCGAATTCAATACCTTTAGCAGCCTGATGGCAGAAATCCGCCGTATCGCTGGCGTTACGGATGTGCGTACAGTGCCGTGGATGCCCTCCGAGCGCGAACACCTGGCGCTGAGTGCGCTGCTCGAAGCGATGCCCGAGCCATTTTTGTCATTGGACCTGAAAGGCAAAGTTGAGCGTACCAACCTGGCGAGCTGCCAGCTGTTTGGTCAGAGTCAAGAAAAGCTCAGCAACCATCTTGCCTCGCAGTTAATTACGGGGTTCAATTTTCAGCGCTGGCTCGACAGCAATCCGCAGAGCACGCTCAGCGAACACGTTGTGATTAACGGCCAAAATTTCCTGATGGAAATCACGCCGGTGCATTTACAGGGCGAGAATGATGTGGCGATGCTCACGGGTGCCGTGATTATGCTGCGATCGACTGTTCGCATGGGCCGACAGCTGCAGAATCTTTCTCATCAGGATGTCGGGGCATTTAGCCAGATTATTGCGGTCAGTCCGAAGATGCGACATGTGGTCGATCAGGCACGCAAGCTGGCTAACCTGACAGCTCCGCTGCTGATTACCGGTGAGACAGGGACAGGCAAAGATCTGCTGGCCCACGCGGTTCACACCGCCAGCCCGCGAGCGGCGAAACCCTATCTGGCGCTCAACTGCGCATCCATTCCTGAAGATGCTGTCGAAAGCGAACTGTTCGGGCATGCTCCAGAGGGGAAAAAAGGCTTCTTCGAGCAGGCCAACGGCGGTTCCGTTCTTCTGGATGAAATTGGCGAAATGTCGCCGCGTATGCAGGCCAAACTGCTGCGCTTCCTCAATGACGGGACGTTCCGTCGCGTAGGTGAAGATCACGAGGTGCATGTTGATGTCCGAGTGATTTGCGCCACGCAGAAGAATCTCGTTGAACTGGTGCAGAAAGGGGTGTTCCGCGAAGATCTCTATTATCGCCTGAACGTTCTGACGCTGAATATTCCGCCGCTGCGCGATTGTCCGCAGGACATTATGCCGCTCACCGAACTGTTTGTGGCGCGCTTTGCCGACGAACAGGGCGTGCCGCGTCCGAAGCTCTCTGCCGATCTGGGTACGATGCTGACGCGTTATAACTGGCCGGGGAATATCAGGCAGCTCAAGAATGCGGTTTATCGCGCACTGACGCAGCTCGAAGGTTATGAATTGCGGCCTCAGGATGTTCTGCTGCCGGATTATGATGCCGGAACCCTGGCGGTTGGCGAGGAGGCGATGGAAGGATCGCTGGATGATATTACCAGCCGGTTTGAACGCTCCGTTCTGACTCAGCTTTATCGCAACTATCCGAGCACGCGTAAACTGGCAAAACGATTAGGTGTTTCGCATACGGCTATCGCCAATAAGCTACGTGAATACGGTTTGAATCAGAAGAAAACAGAAGAGTCATAAAAGTAAAAAGCCTCCAGATGGAGGCTTTTTTATGGCTTACGCTTTCAACACTTCCAGCGCAGCGGTGTAATCCGGTTCGTTGGTGATTTCGTTAACAAGCTCGCTGAATACAACGGTGTCGTTTTCATCGATGACCAGCACCGCACGCGCGGTCAGGCCTTTCAGAGCGCCTTCTGCGATCCCCACGCCGTAGTTTTCGAGGAAATCCGGGCTACGCAGGGTGGAAAGGGTGATGACGTTGCTCAGACCTTCTGCGCCGCAGAAGCGGGACTGGGCGAACGGCAGATCAGCGGAAATGCACAGGACAACGGTGTTGTCCATTTCAGTCGCCAACTGATTAAATTTACGCACGGATGCTGCACAAACGCCGGTATCGATGCTTGGGAAAATATTAAGAACTTTGCGTTTGCCAGCAAACTGGCTCAACGTTACATCAGACAGGTCTTTCGCTACGAGGGTAAAAGCTTGCGCTTTGCTGCCAGCCTGCGGAATAGAACCTGCAACAGAAACCGGGTTGCCCTGAAAATGAACGAGTTGTGACATAGATATCTTCCTGTTTACAAATAGTTAACGTCACAGCTAGTGTATGCCATCAGCAGATAACCCGGCAAACCAAATTTGCCTTACAGGAGCGAGTGATGAGAAACGTTAAGGTCTATGAAGAAACATGGCCATTACATACCCCGTTTGTGATCTCTCGCGGCAGTCGCAGTGAAGCCAGCGTCGTCGTCGTTGAAATAGAAGATAATGGCATAAAGGGCGTGGGTGAATGCACCCCATACCCGCGCTACGGCGAGAGCCTTGCATCGGTGATGGCGCAGGTAATGACCATCCTGCCCGCGCTGGAAAAAGGGGTGACCCGCGACGCTTTGCAACGGCTTTTGCCCGCAGGTGCAGCGCGTAACGCCGTTGATTGCGCGTTGTGGTCGCTGGAAGCCCAGCGACATCATCAGACCATTGCCAGCGAAGCGGGCGTCGTTTTACCGCAATCCATCGTCACGGCCCAAACCGTCGTCATCGGTGAGCCTGAACAGATGGCTGCCAGCGCCAAAGCGCTTTATGAGGCAGGAGCGCGTTTGCTCAAGGTGAAGATAGACGATCATTTGATCAGTGAGCGAATGGTGGCTATTCGTGGCGCGGTACCTGAGGCGATGCTGATTGTCGATGCTAACGAGTCCTGGAAAAGCGAAGGGCTGGCCGCACGTTGCCAGCTACTCGCCGATTTGGGGGTTGCCATGCTTGAGCAGCCATTACCGGCACAAGACGATGCGGCGCTGGAGAACTTTATCCATCCGCTGCCCATTTGTGCCGACGAGAGTTGTCACACCCGTGAAAATCTGGCCGACCTGAAAGGGCGCTATGAGATGGTTAACATCAAGCTCGACAAAACGGGCGGGCTAACAGAAGCGCTGGCGCTGGCCGAGCAGGCGCGTGCAGAGGGATTCGCATTGATGCTGGGCTGTATGCTTTGCACTTCACGGGCCATCACGGCTGCGCTTCCGCTGGTTGAACAGGTTAGCTTTGCCGATCTTGATGGACCGACCTGGCTTGCGGTTGATGTCTCACCGGCGCTGAATTTCACCACCGGTACGCTTCATCTCTGAGATTGCCAGCGCAGCAGGTCCGTCATGGCTTTCAGGTATTTCTCGCTCGCTTCGTCAGACGAAACGGGCGGGAATTCCGCGGTGATGCAGTGGAGGCCGAGATCGGCGCACCAGCTGCCAAATGAACCCGGCGTTTCGTATCCCACACTGGTCACCAGCGGAAGCGAAAATGCGCCCGCCAGCCATTCGCCTAATTCCGTATGGCGAGGATCTTCGATACAGGCCAACGGATCGTGAAACGACACGACCCAGGCGGGATGGAGATGATGAATTAACTGGCATAACCCTTGGGTTTCCGGTTCTGAACCGGGCTTTTCGCCGGTCAACAACACCACGTCTCGTTCTTCGGCGGCGCTATTCCAGCGGTAAACCGTTTCGCCCGCTCGCCAATTGGCCGCCGGAAAATTGCGGTTGAGGTCGACGCCGCGCGCGTTGGCACGCAATCCCAACTGACATCCATCGGGGTTGACCGTCAGCACAACATGGTGACGTCGTCGTTCTGGGGCCAGCGTTCGTAGCGCGCAGGAGAGCGTCACAATCGATGAATTTTCATCTCCGTGCGTGCCCGCGATGATCAATCCGCTGTGGCGATCGGCTTGCGGAGCGGGAAACCAAATCAGTGGGGCGCCTAAAAAAGAGCGGCCATAATGTTCGGTTCCGGGTGGAAATGCGCCACGTTCCGTTCTTGGGCGGTTGGGTGACATAGGAAATCCTGATAAAGGGCTTATATCTGCCAGTGTTGTGTAAAACTCGCGGTTAATCAAATAGTTTCACTGCGGCGCTAAATTAGCCAGATATCAACTTTCGGCGGTAAGAAGTTTGCATTTCTCTGTTTTGAAACAAATAATTACGCATCTGTACGTCACCCATCATTTTAAGGGGATCTTATGAAGCATCCTGTCTCGCTGCGCTGTACTGCACTTTGGTTGTGCGGGCTCTCATCTTTTTCTTATGCGGCTGATGTTCCTTCAGGAACCGTTTTGGCACAAAAACAAGAGCTGGTACGTCACATTAAAGATGAGCCGGCGTCGCTTGATCCCGCTAAAGCCGTGGGGTTGCCCGAAATTCAGGTTATCCGGGATCTGTTTGAAGGCCTGGTGAATCAGAATGAAAAGGGCGCGTTGATTCCTGGTGTCGCGTCAAAATGGCAGAGCAATGACAATCGCACCTGGACGTTTACGCTGCGTGATAACGCGAAGTGGTCTGACGAGACACCGGTGACGGCAGAGGATTTTGTTTACAGCTGGCAGCGTCTGGTCGACCCTAAAACCACCTCTCCGTTTGCATGGTTTGCTGCGCTTGCGGGAATCACGAATGCTCAGAACATTATCGATGGTAAAGCCCTGCCAAATTCACTGGGCGTGACGGCGGTTGATGCCAAAACCCTGCGCATACAGCTGGATAAACCGCTGCCGTGGTTTGCGAATCTGACGGCGAGTTTTGCTTTTTATCCGGTTCAAAAAGCCAACGTTGAGAGCACTAAAGACTGGACCCGACCTGGGGCGCTGATTGGCAACGGGGCGTATGTTTTAAAAGACCGCGTGGTAAACGAAAAACTGGTGGTGGAACCGAATACCTATTACTGGGATAACGGCAAAACGGTGCTGCAAAAAGTGACGTTTATGCCAATCAACCAGGAGTCTTCCGCCACAAAGCGCTATCTGGCTGGGGATATTGATATCACCGAATCGTTCCCAAAAAATCTTTATCAGAAGCTGCTGAAAGATATTCCGGGGCAGGTTTATACCCCGCCGCAGCTGGGGACCTATTACTACGCGTTTAATACGCAAAAAGGGCCGACTGCGGATTCACGCGTCCGTCTGGCGCTAAGCATGACCATTGACCGCCGGATCATGGCGGAGAAAGTATTAGGAACCGGAGAGAAACCGGCCTGGCATTTTACCCCTGACGTGACCGCAGGGTTCACGGCTGAGCCGTCACCGTTCGAGCAGATGTCGCAGGCGGAGCTGAACGCGCAGGCAAAAACGCTGCTGCAGGCCGCTGGATACGGTCCGCAACGCCCGCTTAAACTGACGCTGTTGTACAATACGTCTGAAAACCACCAGAAAATCGCGATTGCGGTGGCATCGATGTGGAAGAAAAATCTGGGCGTTGACGTGAAGCTGCAAAACCAGGAGTGGAAAACGTACATCGATAGCCGCAACACCGGGAATTTCGACGTGATTCGCGCATCCTGGGTCGGTGATTACAACGAGCCTTCAACGTTCCTGTCGCTGCTTACCTCGACGCACACCGGCAACATTTCACGTTTCAACGATCCGGCTTACGATAAAATCATCAACCAGGCGACGCTAGAAACGACGGTAAAAGCACGGAATGCGGATTACAATTCCGCAGAGAAAATTCTTGCTGAAAAAGCGCCTATTGCGCCGATTTATCAATACACCAATGGGCGTTTGATTAAACCGTGGGTGAAAGGCTACCCGATAAATAATGCGGAAGATGTGGCGTATAGCCGGACGATGTATATCGAAAAGCATTAATTCATAAGCGCGTTTAAATAAAAAAGCCCGTCAGAGAACGGGCAACATAAGCCAATGATTAATACAATGTTAACCCATCACGGGGGTAACGTTGGTCATTTTACCCATTGTTAATCCAAAGCAGAACCTGACAATTCCGGTAGGTGAAACAATGGGTTATACGTGCATTAAGGCGCGTCGATTGAAGGGTAAAGCCAGTTTTCAAGAAAACCGACTAAGTGCCATATCTCTCCGCTGAAAATAAACCATAAGCCGAATATAATAATAAACACAATAATTAGGATGAGTATGACTTCTGTTTTTTCCATAGCAAAAGCGACCCACCTGAAATCTGTTAATTAAGCCGGGCATTGTAGCGAGGCTTTAATCATTACACCAGTTCTCAGGCGGCCAAAACTTTATTGCGGCCATCATTTTTGGCGCGATATAAGGCGTCATCAACCCGTTTAAAAAGCTCATCAATGCTTTCATCAGGGTTGTGTCGCGCCACGCCAATGCTCACGGTAAAGCGCGGCAGACCGGCGATGGCGATGCGCGCCACTGCAGCGCGAATGGTTTCGGCAACCTGCATCGCGACATCCAGCTGCGTGCGGGGCAGTAGAATCACAAACTCTTCACCTCCCCAACGAAACACAAAATCATCCTTACGGCTACAGGCTTCCAGGGTGCGCGACAGCGAAATCAATACCTCATCGCCTTTCAGGTGCCCGAAGACATCATTGATGTTTTTAAAATGATCGGTATCCACCAGCAGTAAGCTGAACTGGTGTTGAAGGGGTAAATACGACGGATTGGTTTGCTCGGTGATACGGTAAAATTGCCGACGATTCAGCAGACCGGTCATCGAATCACGCATCGCCGCATGTTCCAGCTCCTGCTCCAGCCGTTTTTGTTCGGTGATGTCGTGAATAATGCACAGCATTAATTTATCGCCGTATATTTCTATTGGACCGGCGTAAGTTTGCACATGTCGGGTAGAACCGTCCGCAAGGCGATGGACAAAGTTAAGCGGTTTGTGCCCACCAGGAAGGCGCGCAACTTCGTTCATGATCGGTAAAATATCACGGCCCAGCGTGTTAATTTCCCATGTATGCTTGCCGCACATCGCATCATGGGTGTAGCCGTAGAAATTGAGGGCTGCCAGATTGGCATCCACAATTTGACCGTCACGAGCGGTATCAATCAACAGCATCGGGGCGCTATTTGTCAGAAAGAAGCGTGCGTAAAAGCCTTGTTTTTTGCGCTGATAATTCGCCGAGCGGCTCGCTTTAAGACCTGTGGGCACCTGTGATGCAACGCCTTCAAACACAATCACGTCGCCAAGGGTCTCGTAATGAGCCAGTGACAGACGGCAGCTTAACGTCACCTCTTGCTGGTCGCGCCAGACGGTCCAGACTTCAATGATATCCAGATCAGTTTTGAGATCCGGCACATACATCGAAAGCAGATGCTGAGCACTAGCGGAATAAGGGCCTTTACGCATCTCGTTGAGCGTTTTATTTTGCATCAACGCTGTCGCCGTAATGTTTGCGAAAATGACCTGCTCAGAAACGGGTGAGACTAACCATACCGGTGTCTTGATGAAATTTAGCGCTTCATAGCTGGGTAGCGACATAGATTGTTCCCATTCATCGGCACCGCTGCCTGATGTTCACGACGATATCTACACGCGTGGGCTTAATTGAAACATACTCTACTTCACCAGATCAGGCATGATTTTTTTGTGAATTGAGGGGGAGTTCCGTTTGATTTTTACCAATGGGTATAATTTGTTTATCGGATTTGTTTTGTAATACCAGCCACGGAACTTGCTCGGCAGGAAGGGGACGAGAAAAATAATATCCCTGCAAATAATCACATCCGAGATTTGCCAGCATCTGCTGTTGTTCTGCTGTTTCAATTCCTTCTGCGACCACAACCATATCCATGGTCCGGGCCACGTTAATAATCGTTTCGACAATTTTTTGACTTTTATCGTTATCCAGCATGCTATCAATAAAACTCTTATCGATTTTCAGCTCTTTGGCAGGAAGGACATTTAACATCAGCAGGTTAGAATAACCCGTACCAAAATCATCGATAGAAACAATAAACCCGGCCTGGCTAAAGGCATTTAACAATTCAATACTGCGCTCAAGGTTTTTAAGCGCAGTACTTTCGGTGACCTCAAGAATCAATCGAGAAGGTTCAAGATTATATTTTTGCATGGTGCCAGCGATCGCTTCAAATATATCCTGTTGCTCAAATTGAATAGGCGACAAATTAAATGAAAGCGTCCATTGACTGAAGCCTTGCTCCGTCCAGAATCGCAATTGTCTACAGGCCTGTTCAATTGCCCAGACGCCAACCGGAATGATTAAACCTGTTTTCTCAAGCGACGGTAAAAAAACAGCCGGTAAGAGCACGCCTTGGTCAGGGTGGTGCCAGCGAATCAGGGCTTCAAAACCATGGATTTCTTTAGCGTCGGCAAGATAAGTCGGTTGATACCACAGCTCAAACTGCTCGCGCTCGAGTGCCTGGGTGAGATCCTGCAGGAAAGAGGGGTCGGCCGTAATACTTTTCGACATCTCATGACGGTAAATCGCCCAACCGTTACGGCCTTCTTGCTTGATGTGGTACATCGCGGCATCGGCCTTGAATTTGAGTTCATGGAGCGTTTCGCCATGCTGCGGGTAAAGGCTCACGCCGACGCTTAAGGTGACGTTCAGCGCATGACCACAGATTGCAAAAGGTCGTCGAACTTCGTCCAGAAGAGTCATCGAAAGGTCTGTGACTTTTTCGTCATCACAATCGGGAACAAGGAGAATAAATTCATCACCGCCCAGTCTGGCGAGGGTCATACCTGGCACCAAACGGGCTGTGATGCGCTGTGCGACGTTAATCAACAGTTCATCCCCGACCTGATGCCCCCAGGCGTCATTAATGAGCTTGAAATGGTCAATATCGAGAAACATGACGGCAAACTGTTTTTTATTCAGCAACGAGGTGTGCAGGCAGTCCTGCAGGCTGATGTCCATTTGATGGCGATTTGCCAGCCCCGTCAGGGCATCGAATCGTGCCTGTAGCTCCAGTTGCTTGTTCAACTGGCGCAAATTATCCGTTAAGCGCTGAGTGCGGAAATGGGAATCCACCAGCGAAATAATGAGCATAATCCCTAGCAGCACAAGGGTCGTGGACGATACCCAAATAGACAGATCTAGCTCGCCCACACCGCCGGACATCGTGTGTACGTCATGCTGAAAATGGGCCGCGCTCATTCCGGTATAGTGCATCGCGCAAATAGCCAGCCCCATGACGACGGCCGCCGCAATACGGTTGATGAACACGCCTTTATGTCTGTGGCGCAAGTGAAATGCTAGCCAGAGTGCCGCGCCAGAGGCAACAATCGCAATCAGAACCGACAACAGGACAATGGTCATATCCCAGGTGATTTGATCGTGGAACATGAGCGCCGCCATCCCGATATAGTGCATGGCGACGACGCCAGCGCTGAGGATCACGGTGGAAAATAACCAACGTAATAGAGAAAGGGAATTACCGGGCACGGCAATGTTGATGGCGCTGGTCGCGGCCAGTATCGCGACGCCGAGCGACGTGGCAGTGAGCCAAAAATCATAGCTCATGGCCATCGGCATTTTCATCGAGAGCATTCCGATGAAGTGCATCGACCAGACACCAATTCCGAGGGTGATACCCCCGGCCATGCGCCACCAGATGGCTGCTTTACGGCTGGCGCCAGAGATTTTACCTGCGCTGTCCAGCGCGACAAATGAAGCAATGAAGGCCACCAGAAATGAGATGGCGATGAGTACAGGGTCCCAGGACACATCCAGCATTATGTTATCCCACGCTAAAAACGTTATGAGTTCATTCGGTACGGGTATCGTCACCGCCACGCTTACTTTAACTAATTCCAAGATTAGTTGCTTATCTAAAATCAACAACAAAGACATTTATTTTTTATCTGACATTAAGCCTACAAAATATATTCTCTTTATTATCATTTTAGTCATGCTACATGTTTTTAATGATTAGGTTTATCCTGTCTTAATAAATGGCCTTACAAAATAAATTGGGGGAAAACGCCGAGTATTCTTTGCGAGGAAAAATAATGCACAATCAACATGTTTATCTCTCGTAAGATTGTACTCAACCAAAAATCCTGACTTATCGCAAACTGGTGGTTTCAGTGTGCAAATAAAAAATCCCCTTAAAAAGGGGTGGAAAAAGAAAGTGTGAGTGCTATAAACATTATACCTCTCCAAAATGCCGTGCGGGACCAATTATGCTTAGAAATATTAGCGTAAGAACATTCATTATTTATTTCTTGCTTGTTGTGCTTTTAATGATTGACGGATTGGTTTTACTTTTATCACAAAGCACAACCCTTTTTATTGCAGTGAATATTGTGAATGTCCTTGCGGTTTTGTTGCTGTGGTCATACATGACAAAATACCTTGTGACACCGATCAATACTGTGAAAAAAAGTATTGAAGAAGTCACCTCTGGTAATCTTGCCGTTTCAATTCCCGAGTTTGGTAATAATTGTGCCGGACGATTAATTCCAGGTATCAACAGTTTATCCAGCAATATTGCCACGCTGGTGCGCGAAATCAGAGCATCCTCCCATACCGCGATGACGCTTTCCGAGCAACTTTCGTCACGTAGCGCTCAGCTCTCGGTGAAAACAGAACAGCAATCCGCCTCACTGATTCAGACCGCGGCAAGTATGGAGCAAATGGCGGCAAGTACCCGGAACAATGCCGATAACACTCGTCTGGCCAGCGAGCGCGCTAATCTGGCAACAGTCCAGGCGCGCAAAGGCGGGGAGCTGATGGGGCAAGTTGCCCACAATATGCAATCCATTACCGAATGTGCCCAGCAAATGACCGAAATCATCACGCTGATCGATGGTATCGCTTTCCAGACCAATATCCTGGCGTTGAATGCAGCGGTAGAAGCCGCAAGAGCGGGTGACCACGGTAAAGGTTTCTCGGTGGTGGCGGGCGAAGTTCGCAATCTTGCGCATCGCAGCGCCGAAGCAGCAAAAAGCATTAAATCGCTGATTGATGTGACCAGCAATAACGTGACTCAGGGCGTGACCGTCGTGTCTGAAGCGGAAAAAAACATGCACGAAATTGTTAACGGCTCCGGGCATGTCAGCAAACTGATGGATGAGATTTCTGCGACGACGGCAGAGCAGGAAAAAGGGATTACGCAAATTACGCAGGCACTGTCCGAGCTGGAACGCGTGACTCAAAGCAACGTGGCAATGGTCGACGAGCTGTCGGGGTCATCCGACGTATTGAAAAATCAGGTCATCGAACTCCAAACGCGCACCCGCAACTTCAGACTAGATGAAAAGGGGGAGTTTGCGGGGCAGGAGCGGCAACGTTCGCCTTCCACGCTATTTCCTCGACGAGCAGGACAAGTCTATTGATCGCATAAAGCCTGGTTCGCCAGGCTTTTTTACGTTTTGAGAAACAATTTAGCAGTGGATTCAGCGCGCTGCCGCGCTTAAATGTTGATTAACATTTTGTGACGGCTAGACTGACAGCCATGATTTCGAAATGGTGGAGGCGCTGTGGAAGGCATTAAAGGATCCGAAGTTAACGTTCCGGACGCGGTATTTGCGTGGCTGCTTGATGGTAAGGGTGGGGCGCGACAGCTGGAAGATAACGATGTCATCGATAGCGAACACCCGTGCTGGTTACATCTGAACTATACACACACAGACAGTGCGCAATGGTTGGCTTCCACGCCACTGCTCCCCAATAACGTGCGTGATGCTCTGGCAGGCGATAGCGTACGTCCTCGGGTAAGCCGTCTTGGTGATGGAACGCTCATTACGCTGCGCTGTATAAACGGCAGCACCGACGAACGTCCCGACCAGCTGGTTGCAATGCGCGTCTATATGGATGAACGCCTGATAGTGTCAACGCGTCAGCGAAAAGTGCTGGCGCTGGATGACGTGGTTAATGATCTCAAAGAAGGAACCGGACCGGTCGACTGCGGTGGCTGGCTGGTTGATGTCTGCGATGCGCTGACCGATCATGCGAGCGAATTTATCGAAGAGCTGCACGATAAAATTATCGATCTCGAAGATAATCTGCTCGATCAGCATATTCCCCCGCGTGGATTCCTGGCGTTGCTGCGAAAACAACTCATCGTGATGCGTCGCTATATGACGCCGCAGCGCGATGTTTACGCGCGCCTTGCCAGTGAACGACTCAGTTGGATGAACGACGATCAGCGCCGCAGAATGCAGGATATCGCCGATCGGCTGGGTAGAGGCCTGGATGAAATTGACTCCTGTATCGCCCGTACGGCGGTGATGACCGATGAAATTGCGCAGGTGATGCAAGAGTCGCTGTCACGCAGAACATACACCATGTCGTTAATGGCAATGGTCTTTTTGCCAAGTACATTTTTGACAGGGCTATTTGGCGTTAACCTGGGCGGCATTCCTGGCGGCGGTTATCCGTTCGGTTTTTCAGCGTTTTGTATCATGTTAGTTGTTTTGATTGGTGGTGTTGCGTGGTGGTTGCATCGCAGTAAATGGCTGTAAATTTGAGTTTTTTTCGTCGCCATAGCGGTTCAAAACGCTATTTTATTTGAGCGAAGTCAATAAACGTCTACCCCGTTCGGTGCACTATTACTCCCGCAGGTGAATGCAACGTCAAGCGATGGGCGTTGCGCTCCATATTGTCTTACTTCCTTTTTTGAATTACTGCATAGCACAATTGATTCGTACAATGCCGACTAAATTA
>Ga0308165_1001675_pt1 | contig 29939 bp, 32 predicted proteins | sample PhyWR2_FD_201032 | JGI IMG/M metagenome (GOLD analysis project Ga0308165, IMG submission 201032) | Phyllosphere microbial communities from UC Gill Tract Community Farm, Albany, California, United States - DLSLW.R2 | ecosystem: Host-associated > Plants > Phyllosphere > Unclassified | place: USA... | reverse complement strand
GATTACCGCAACACGGAGCTGGCGGCACGCATCCGGGTGTTTGTGGACTATCTGGGCAGGGAATTGCGCGGAAATCAAGGCTGAGGGGCGTTTGAGAGCGGCCTGTTGTGTTCCCGTTCGTGGTGAGCCTGTCGAACCATGAACGGCCCGCCCTGGGAAGCCCTCTCTTCAGCCGGCAAGAACCTAGGCCCTCTCCCCCGCCCGCATGCGCGCCGCGATGGCCAGCAGCACTTCGGGCAGGTCGCGCACGCTGTGCACCACGTAATGCGCTCCGGCCAAACGCAGTTTGGCGTCGGCCGCCGCAATGCGCGCCGCCGCTTCACCAGCCGGGGCGCGCGCATATTCCTCCAGCGAATAGCCGACTTCGTTGCCCGACAGGCTCAGCCCCACGCTCCACATGCCCGCATTGCGGCCCTCCTCTATGCCCGGCACGGTGTCATCGACCTTGACACAGGCGCGCACGTCGGTCAGGCCCAGCGCCAGCACGTTGGCCAGCGCCATGAATGGGCCGGGGCGCGCGCCCGCGGCCAGCTCGTCGCCGGCCACCACATGTTCGGGAGCGACGCCGGCCGCTGCCGCCTGGGGCAGCAGCTTGTCGAGCACCACGCGCGGATAGCCCGAGCAGGAACCGGTGCGCAGGCCCTGCTCGCGCAGCCACTGCAGCACTTCGGCCGCGCCGTCGATGGGCGCCGAGAACTCGCCGACCTTGGCGATCTGCAGCGGCATGAAGCGCGCGTAGACCGCATCGACATCGGCGTCCTGCGGCGCCTGGCCGAACACTCCGACCCATTGCGCATGGATCGCGGGTTCCTGCAGCAGCTGGTGGATATGCTGCCACTTGGACAGGCCCATGGGGCCGCGCGCCTGGGCCAGCGTGATGGTGATGCCGAAGGTGGCAAAGGCTTCGACAAAGATCTGGGTAGGCGCCAGCGAGCCGAAGTCGACCAGCGTGCCGGCCCAGTCAAAGATCACGGCCTGCAAGGGCGCCAAGTCCGCGCAGCCGCCTTCGGGCAAGAACGCAGATGAGGCGCAGGAGGTGGCGGCAGCGGGATGGGGAGCGAGAGCAAGAGTCATGGGAAATGGCGCAAGAAGAGGACAGGGAAAGACAGCACAGCGGCAACTGACAGCAGGTGGCCAGCGACATGGCTCAGGCCAGGGCGCGAATGAAATTGCGCCCGCGCGGGCCGCGCGCCGCGGACTGCACCATCTGCTGCCAGTCGCCGGCGCTCAGGCCGAACTGGGCAGGATCGGTCGATACGCCCAGGCCCTGCAGGAACTCGCGCAGCCTGGCCACGGCCACTTCGCCGCTGGCCGCGTCAAACACCGACAGCAGCGCGGCGTCGCATTGCGCGTCCGCGCCCAGCGCCATCTCCAGCACCAGCGGCAGGCTGAACGAGCAGGCAATGCCATGCACCTGGCCGTAGCGCAGCGTGATGTCGTACGACAGCGAATGCGCCAGCGCGGTCTTGGTGTTGGAGAACGCGAGACCGGCAAGCAGCGCCGCCTCGGCCATCTCGGCGCGCAGGCCGGCATGGCCCAGATCCTGCATCAGCGCCGGCAGCGTGCGCAGGATGCGCCGTGCCGCGCCCACGGCCAGCTGGCTGGAGACCGGGTTGCGGTTGACGTTCCACAAGGACTCGAGCGCATGCGACAGCGCATCCAGGCCGCTGGCCAGCGTCGCGCCCGCGGGCAGGCTGAGCATCAGATCGGCGTCGATCAGCGCGGCTTCGGGCCAGGTCCAGCGCTGGTGCAGCGAATGCTTGCGCCCGCCCGCCTGGTCCCACAGCGTGGCCCAGGGCGTGACTTCGCTGCCCGTGCCGGCCGTTGTCGGAATCGCGATCAGCGCCTTGTGCGCGCCGGGCGGCAGTTCGCCGCCCTGCTCCAGCACCGCCAGCAGTTCGGCAAAGCGGCCCGAGGGCGTGGCGCACAGCAGCGCCTTGGCGCTGTCGATCACGCTGCCGCCGCCCAGCGCGACCACGCAGGGCACATCGGCATGGTCGCGCTGCACCTGTTCATAAAGCGGCGCCAGCCACTGCACATCGGGGTTGGGCTGGATCTCGCTGATGACGCCGCGCAGCTGCGCGCCCAGCAGCGCCTGCATGCGCTCGACCAGGCCCAGACCATGGGCTTGGGGAAAGGTCACGAGAATGCAGTCGCGGCCGGCCAGCAGGCCGGCAAGCCGGGCCAGCGCGCCCGGCGCGGCCTGGATATTGACGGGGTTGTGATAGGTCCACACGGTGAATTGCCTGAAAAAGAGTGAGAAGGTGAAATGCGCGCGCCCAGGGCCCGGCCGCGCCGGCGCGGGGCGCTGCGGGACGGGCAATCATGGGAAGGGGCGCCGCCGGCGCCGGCGTTCAGCGCCGGCTGCCCTGCACGCGCTGGCGCAGCAGGTTGGAGACCAGGTCGGCGGCAATCACCATCACGGTGATGACGATGATGCAGGTCGCGGTTTCCTGGTAGCGAAACAGCTTGAGGCTGCCTACCAGCTCGAAGCCCAGCCCGCCCGCGCCCACCATGCCCAGCACCGTGGCCGAGCGCAGGTTGACTTCAAAGCGGTAGAGCACCACCGCGATCCAGGCCGTGATCGCCTGGGGCACGACGCCGAACACGATGATCTGCAGCTGGCTGGCGCCGGCGCTGCGCAGCGCCTCCAGCGGCCCGCTGTCGATCTCTTCTATGCTTTCGGCAAAGAACTTGCCCAGCATGCCCATGCCGTGCAGCGCCAGCGCCAGCACGCCGGGAAATGGCCCCAGGCCCACGGCCGAGACAAACACCAGCGCCAGGATCAGCTCGTTGATGCTGCGCACCACGTTGAGGAACTGGCGCGTGGCGCGGCGCAGGCCGTGCCAGCCGTGCAGATTGCCGGCCGCGATGAACGACAGCGGCAGCGCCAGCACGATGCTCAGCAGCGTGCCCCAGATCGCGATCTGTATGGTCTCGAGCGCCGGCGCCCACAGCCGCGGCAGTATGCTCAGATCGGGCGGCACCGAGCGCGACAGGAAGTCGCCGATCTGCGGCATGCCGTTGGCGAGCTCGCCCCAGCTCATCTGCGCGCCGCTGGCGCTCCACTGCAGCGTCCAGCCCAGGGCCAGGGCCAGGGCCGCATAGGCCAGCCAGCCGCTCTTGCCTTCGGGTCGGGGTGCCGTCCAGCGGTAGGAATTCTTGTGCAGGCTGGCGTTCACAGCAGACCTCCGGCGGGAATGGCCTGCCATTGGCTGGGCGCGGGCGGCGCCACGGCGGCGGGCGGCGCGTGGTAGATGGCGTGCAGCGCGGCGTCATCGAGCCCCTGGGCATTGCCGTCATAGACCATGCGGCCCTGGGCCAGGCCGACAATGCGGTCGCCGAACTCGCGCGCATAGTCCACCTGGTGCAGATTGCAGACCACGGCAATGCCCAGGCCGCGCGTCGCATCGCGCAGATACTGCAGCACCGTGCGCGCGGTCTTGGGGTCCAGGCTGGCCACCGGCTCGTCGGCCAGGATGACGCGCGGCTGCTGGGCCAGCGCGCGCGCAATGCCCACGCGCTGCATCTGCCCACCCGACAGGTCCTCGGTGCGCTCATGCGCCTTGTGCGACAGGCCTACGCGCTCCAGGCATTCGTGCGCCAGATCGATGTCGCTCTGGCGAAACAGCTGCAGCAAGGAAGGCAGCGTAGGCAAAGCTCCCAGCCGGCCCGTGAGCACGTTCTTGCGCACCGACAGCCGCGGCACCAGGTTGTGGTGCTGGAACACCATCGCGGCTTCGCGCGCCAGTGCACGGCGCGAGTGGCGCGCCATCAGGTCAATGCCGCCGACCTGCAGCGTGCCGCTGTCGGCCTGGGCCAGGCCGTTGAGGCAGCGCAGCAGCGTCGACTTGCCGGCACCCGACAGTCCCAGCATCACCACGAATTCACCGGGCTGTACATCGAGGTCTATGCCATGCAGCACCTGGTTGCTGCCGTAGCATTTGCGCAGTTCGCGGATGTGTATCATTTCATTTTCCCCAGGTCCAGGCTCAGGGCCTTGGCGGTCTGGCGCACCACGTCGTAGGCCTTGTCGGTGGTCGGCGCGAAGCCGTTGAGCACGCCCTGGTCACCCCAGGGCAGGTCCTTGATCTCGGCCAGCGCGGCCGCGACCTTCTGCTTGGTCGCGGCGTCCAGGCTCTTGCGCCAGACCATGGGCGACTCGGGAATGGGCTGCGAGCGCCAGATCACCTGGAAGTCCTCGGCCTTGACCACACCCTTGGCGACGGCCGACTCGAAGATGCGGTCGGCGACGGCCGCGCCGTCGACCTTGCCGTTGGCCACGGCCATGATGTTGGCGTCATGCGAGCCCGAGAAGATCACGCGCGAGAAATGCTTGTCCGGGTCAAAGCCGTCGGCCAGCAGCCCGGCCTTGGGAAACAGGTGGCCCGAGGTCGAGGTCGGGTCGACAAAGGCAAAGGTCTTGCGCTGCAGCTTGGCGACGCTGTCCAGGCCCGAATCCTTGCGCGTGATGACCACGCTGTGGTAGGCGCTCTTGCCGGTCTTCTTGGTCACGGCGACGGCAAACGCCTCGGCGTTGGCGATGCTGCTGGCCAGCACATAGGAGAACGGGCCCAGGTAGGCGATGTCGAGCTTGCCCGAGCGCAGCGCCTCGATCACGCCGTTGTAGTCGTTGGCGACAAAGGGCCGCACTTTCATGCCGGTCTTCTCGGCCAGCTGGTCCATGACCTGCTGGCTGGCGCGGATCATGGCCTGGGCATCCTCGGAAGGAATCAGGCCGACGCGCAATTCGGGTGTCTGCGCAAAGGCAGTCCCAAGGGTGGCGAAGGCCAGCGCGGCGGCGCCGGCAAGCTGGAGGCAGTTTCTGCGGGTGGTCTTCATGGGGGCGTTCCTGGTGGGCATCGGGTGGTGGGAGACAGGCTGTCTGACCACTTGATGGTAGGAACGACATATTTCTTTCATGTGAAATTTTTAGACTGGTTCCACTGTGTTTTTATAGATGGAACCTATAGATGTCGAACGCCCGCTACCGCGCCTTCGTGGCCGTTGCCCACCACGGCAGCCTCAGCGCCGCCGCGCGCGCGCTCCAGCTGAGCCAGCCGACGATTTCCGCGCAGATCGGCGCGCTGGAACAACACAGCCCGGTGGAGCTGTTTCACCGCCGCGGCTACCGCATGAGCCTGTCGAGCGCGGGCGCGCAGCTGCTGCCTATCGCGCAGAAGATCCTGGCGCTGGAGGCCGAGGCCGATTTCTTCCTGCGCGATTCGGGCCAGCTCAACCAGGGCCAGCTGCACCTGGGCGCGGTCGGGCCCTTCCATGTGATTGAAATGGTCGCCGCGCACCGGCTGCGCCGTCCGGGAATCGAGGTCTCGATACGTATGGGCAACTCCAGGCAGGTGCTGGCCGATCTGGAGCAATACACCACCGACATCGGCGTGCTGGCCGGCAAGCACGACAACCCGGCGCTGCAAAGCCTGCTGTATGCGCGCCATCCCATCATCTTGTTTGCCCACCGCGAACACCCGCTGGCGCGCCACGCCAGCGTGCCCCTGGAGCGGCTAGAGGGAATGGAATTGCTGCGCCGCGAAGCCGGCTCCACGACCCAGGCCACCATGGATGCGGCGTTGCGGGAAGCGGGCGTGCGCACGCGCTGCGCGCTGGAAGTCGGCAGCCGCGAAGCCTTGCGCGAGGCCGTGGCGCGCGGACTGGGCGTGGGCGCGGTGTCGGAAGCGGAGTTCATTGCCGACCCGCGCTTCGTGCCGGTTCGCATTGACGGCGACCCGGCCACCACCAGCACCTATCTCTACTATGCGCGCGAGCGCCGCCGCAGCCTGCTGATCCAGTCGTTCCTGCAGGCGCAGCGCATTGCGCCGCAGTCCGAGCCGCCGGCCTGAAAGGCGCGGCGGCGGCGGCGTTTAGATGCCGACGACCGAGACGGCCTTGGTGTTGAGATAGGCCTCGAGCGCTTCGGGGCCGCCTTCGGTGCCATAGCCCGAATCCTTGATGCCGCCGAAAGGCAGCTCGGCCGAAGGCGTTGCCGGCTGGTTGATCCACAGCATGCCGGTTTCGACGCGGCTCGACAGCAGCTGCACGTTCTTGAACGAGCGCGTGAACGCATAGGCGGCCAGGCCGTAAGGCAGGCGGTTGGCTTCGCTGATCGCGTCCTCCAGGCGGTCGAAGGCGCGGATACCGGCGATGGGGCCGAACGGCTCCTGGTTGAACAGGTCGGAGTCGGTTTCCAGGTTGGCGATCAGCGTAGGCGCAAAGAAGTTGCCCTTGTCGCCCACGCGTTCGCCGCCCGTGAGGATCTCGGCGCCGCGCTGGCGCGCATCGGCCACGACCTGCTGCATCGCCGTCACGCGGCGCGGGTTGGCCAGCGGGCCCAGGCTCGTGCCTTCGGCCAGGCCGTCGCCCAGCTTGAGGCCTTGCGCGTACTGCACGAAAGCCTGGTTGAACTCACCGACCAGGCTGCTGTGCACCAGAAAGCGCGTGGGCGAGATGCAGACCTGGCCGGCGTTGCGGAACTTGGCCGCGCCCGCGGCCTTGACGGCCAGCGCCACATCGGCGTCCTCGGCAATGATCACCGGGGCGTGGCCGCCCAGCTCCATGGTCGCGCGCTTCATGTGCTGGCCGGCCAGCGCGGCCAGCTGCTTGCCCACGGCGGTGGAGCCCGTGAACGTGACCTTGCGGATCACGGGGTGGGCAATCACATAGCTGGAGATTTCAGCCGGGTCGCCGAACACCAGGCCGACGACACCCGCGGGAATGCCGGCGTCGACAAAGCAGCGCAGCAGCGCGGCCGGCGATGCCGGGGTTTCCTCGGGCGCCTTGCACAGGAACGAGCAGCCCGTGGCCAGCGCCGCGCCTATCTTGCGCACGATCTGGTTGACGGGGAAGTTCCAGGGCGTGAAGGCCGCGACCGGGCCCACGGGCTCCTTGATCACCATCTGCTGGGCGGCAACGTTGCGGCCCGGAACGATGCGGCCGTAGACGCGCCGGCCTTCGTCGGCAAACCATTCGATGATGTCGGCGCCGGCATTGATTTCAACGCGGGCCTCGGCCAGCGGCTTGCCGTTTTCCTGGGTCAGCACGCTGGCGATCTCTTCCACGCGTTCGCGCAGCAGCGCAGCGGCGCGGCGCATGACGGCCGCGCGTTCGTAGACCGAGGTATCGCGCCAGACTTCAAAGCCTTTTTGCGCCGCGGCCAGCGCGCGGTCCAGGTCGGAAATGCCCGCGTGGGCCACGGTGCCTATGACCTGGCCCGTGGCCGGGTTGCGCACGTCTATGCTTTTGCCGCTGTCGGCATCGACCCAGTTGTTGGCGATCAGCAGCTGGACATTGGGGTAGGAAACGCTCATAAAGGATCTTCTTTCCATCATTTCTGAAGACCGGGGACCGGTCACGGGGCTAAACGCTGCGGGCGCAGGGCGCGCACTGCGGGCGGCACCGCACATGGTGACATGAAATCGGCAGCCGCCAGGGCTTGCGCCATGACACCCTGTCGCCGAGGCAGTCATGCGCGCGCGCCGCGCTTCAGAATATGTCGGGTTCGGGCACGGCCTTGCCGAAGCTGGTTTCGAGAAAATCGAAGTCGCAGCCCTCGTTGGCCTGCAGGATATGCTGGCCGAACAGCCAGCCATAGCCGCGCTCGTGGCGCGCGGGCGGCGCCGTCCAGGCGGCCCGGCGCTGCGCGAGTTCCTCGTCGCTGACTTCGAGGTGGATGCTGCGCGCGGGCACATCGACGCTGATGCGGTCGCCGCTGCGCACCAGCGCCAGCGGCCCGCCGACCGCCGATTCGGGCGAGCAGTGCAGCAGGCAGCCGCCGTAGCTGGTGCCGCTCATGCGCGCGTCCGACAGGCGCAGCATGTCTTTCACGCCCTGCTTGAGCAGCTTGGTCGGAATCGGCAGCATGCCCCACTCGGGCATGCCCGCGCCGCGCGGGCCGGCGTTGCGCAGCACCAGGATGTCGTCGCCCGTCACGTCGAGATCGGGGTCGTCCACGGCCTTCTTGAGACTGGGGTAGTCGTCGAACACCAGCGCGCGCCCCGTGTGCTGCAGCAGGTGCGGGGCGCAGGCGCTGGGCTTGATCACCACGCCGCCGGGCGCGAGGTTGCCGCGCAGCACGGCCAGCGCGCCTTCGGCGTAGATCGCCTTGTCCAGCGGGCGTATCACGTCATCGTGGTAGACCTCGGCACCGGCGATGTTCTCGCGCAGCGTGCGGCCGTTCACCGTCAGTGCCTCGGTCTTGAGGTGGCCGCGTATGCGTTCGAGCAGCGCGCGCAGCCCGCCCGCGTAGAAGAAATCCTCCATCAGGTAGGCATCGCCGCTGGGGCGGATGTTGGCCAGCACCGGCACGCGGCGGCTGAAGGCGTCGAAGTCGTCCAGGCTCACCGCATGGCCCGCGCGCCGCGACATGGCAATCAGATGGATGATGGCGTTGGTGCTGCAGCCCATGGCCATGGCGCAGGCAATGCCGTTCTCGAAGTTGGCGCGCGTGAGCATCTTCGCCGGCGTGAGGTCTTCCCAGACCATGTCGACGATGCGCCTGCCGGTCGCGGCGCTCATGCGGATATGGTTGGCGTCGGCCGCGGGAATCGACGACGCGCCCGGCAGCGACAGTCCCACGGCTTCGGCAATGCCGGTCATGGTCGCCGCCGTGCCCATGGTCATGCAGGTGCCGTGGCTGCGCGCGATGCCCGCTTCCATCTCGTTCCAGGCCTGGTCCGACAGCCGGCCCGCGCGGCGCTCGTCCCAGTACTTGAAGGCGTCCGAGCCCGAGCCCAGCACCTTGCCTTTCCAGTTGCCGCGCAGCATGGGTCCGGCGGGCAGGTAGATGAACGGCAGGCCCATGCTCAGCGCGCCCATGGTCAGGCCCGGCGTGGTCTTGTCGCAGCCGCCCATCAGCACCGCGCCGTCCACCGGGTGGCTGCGCAGCAGCTCCTCGGTCTCCATGGCGAGGAAGTTGCGGTACATCATGGTCGTGGGCTTGACCATGCTTTCGGACAGGGAGATCGCGGGCAGCTCCAGCGGAAAGCCGCCGGCCTGCAGGATGCCGCGCTTGACGTCGTCGACGCGTTGTTTGAAGTGCGCATGGCACTGGTTGGCGTCGCTCCAGGTGTTGATGATGGCGATGATGGGCTTGCCCATCCAGTCCTCATAGCCATAGCCCATCTGCAGCACGCGCGAGCGGTGGCCGAAGGAGCGGAAGTCATCGGGGGCAAACCAGCGTGCGCTGCGCAGGGACTCGGGGGATCGTTTCATGAAAGTCTGTCTTGCGGTTGGCGGCCCGCGCATGGCGCGGGCCGCTTGTAAAAAAGGCAGGCGGTGCGTGAGGCTAGAGCACCTTGCCGGGATTCATCAGGCCTTGCGGGTCCAGCGCCTGCTTGATGCGGCGCATCACGGCCAGTTCGGCCGCGGTCTTGTACAGCGCCATTTCATCGCGCTTGAGCTGGCCTATGCCGTGCTCGGCGCTGATGCTGCCGCGCAGCGCGACCACGGCGTCGTGCAGCAGCTGGTTCACGGCCTCGGTCTGGCGCTGCCAGGCGTCGGGCGCGACGCCCGGCGGCGCGCTGACGTTGAAATGCAGGTTGCCGTCGCCCAGATGGCCGTAGACGATGGGCCGCGCGCCCGCAAATGCCTGCGGCAGCTGCGCCAGCATCTGTTCGACAAAGCCCGCAATGCGCGAGATCGGCAGCGAGACATCGTGCTTGATGTTGCTGCCGTCCAGCTGCTGCGCATGGGTGATGTTCTCGCGCAGCGTCCACAGCGTCTGTGCCTGGGCCAGGTTGCCGGCCAGCGCAACGTCTTCGAGGCAGCCGTCTTCGAGGCAGGCCATGAGCGCGGTCTGCAGCGCCTCGCGCAGCACTTCGTCGCTGCCGCCGTCGGCGGCTTCCATCAGCACATACCAGGGCCAGTCGCCGGAAAGCGGCGCCGGGGTTTCGGGAAAGTACTGGCGCACCAGCGCCACCGCCGGCCCGGAGATCAGCTCGAAAGCCGTGAAGCGCTCGCCCAGATGGCCGCGCAGCGCGCCCAGCAGGCGCACGGCCTGGGCGGTGGACGACACGCCGGCGAAAGCCACGGCTTGCGCGCCGGGCGCGGCAAACAGCTTGACCGTGGCCGCGGTGATGATGCCCAGCGTGCCTTCTGCGCCTATGAACAGCTGCTTGAGGTCGTAGCCGGTGTTGTCCTTGCGCAGTCCGCGCAGCAGATCCAGGCATTCGCCATCGGGCAGCACCACTTCGAGGCCCAGCACCAGCTCGCGCATATTACCGTAGCGCAGCACCTGCACGCCGCCCGCATTGGTGGCGATGTTGCCGCCGATCTGGCACGAGCCTTCGGCGCCCAGCGACAGCGGAAACAGCCGGCCCGCGGCCGCGGCCTGTTCCTGCAGCGTCTGCAGTATGCAGCCGGCCTCGACGGTGGCGGTATTGTTCTCGGCGTCGATCTCGCGCACGCGGTTCAGCCGGCCCAGCTGCAGCACCGCCTGCAGGCCGTCGGCCGTGGGCACCGATGCGCCGCACAGGCCGGTATTGCCGCCCTGGGGCACCAGCGCCACGCCCGTGCGCGCGGCAAGCCGCACCAGCGCCTGCACTTCAGCCGTGCTGCCCGGGCGCAGCACGGCCAGCGCCCGGCCCTGGAACTTGCCGCGCCAGTCGCGGGTATGGGCGGACAGGTCGTCGCCACCCGCTTCGCTGAGCACATGGGCCGGACCGATCAGCGCGCGCGCCTGCTCCAGCCAGGACACAGAATCGAAAGTCATGCGTTTGTCTCCGCTCAATAGCTGCTGACCGGCGCTTCGGCGGCCGCACCGCCAAAGCGCCGCGCCGTCGCGTCCAGACCGTCGCGCAGCACCAGCGTGTCGAGCACCACGGCGACGAACTGCGCGCCCAGCGCCAGGCATTCGCGCGCGCGCGCTTCGTCGACCATCAGAATGCCAGGTGCCTTGCCACAGGCGCGTATCCGACGGATCGCGTCGTCGATCGCGCGGCTGACTTCCGGATGGCGCGTCTGGCCCGGGTAGCCGAGGCTGGCCGACAGGTCGGCCGGGCCTATGAAAATGCCATCCACGCCGTCCACGGCCGCGATCGCTTCTATCTGATCCAGCGCCTCGCCGGTCTCCACCTGCACCAGCAGGCACAGCTCGTCGGCCGCGCGCGCCACATAGTCGGTGGTGCGGCCGAAGTTGGCGGCGCGCGTGGAGCCGCCCATGCCGCGTATGCCGTGCGGCGGGTAGCGCATCGCGTCCACGGCGGCCTGGGCTTCCTGCGCGTTCTGCACGAAAGGCAGCAGCAGCGTCTGCGCGCCTATGTCCAGATAGCGCTTGATCAGCACCGGGTCATTCCACGCGGGCCGCACCACGGCCTGCGTGGGCAGCGCATCGGGCGCGGGCTGGGCCGCGGCCACGGCCTGCAACTGTTGCAGCATCTGCGGGACATCGGCAGGGGTATGCTCGGTGTCGAGCAGCATCCAGTCGTAGCCTGCGCCCGCAATGAGTTCGCTGATATAGGGCGAGGGAATCGTCGACCAGACGCCGATCTGGGCCTGGCCTGCGCGCAGCGCATGTTTGAAATGGTTGGTCTGCAGCATGTTCACTCGATGCGTATGTTTCCGGTCTTCACCACGTCGGTCCAGCGCGCGACTTCGGCGGCGATGAAGCCTGCGGCCTGCTCCGGGGTTCCGGGCGTGGGCTCGTTGCTCATGGTGGTCATGCGCGCGATCACGTCCGGCTGGGCCAGAATCTCCTGGCAGGCCTTGTTGAGCTTTTGCACGATGTCGGCAGGCATGCCCGCGGGGCCGGCGAGGCTGGTCCAGGAATAATTGACGACGCGCGGCTGACCCGCCTCGGCCATGGTGGGCACCGCGGGCAGGCTCGCCAGCCGCTGGCTGCCGGCCACGGCCAGGGCGCGCAGCTTGCCGCCCTGAACGAAGGGCAGCGCCGAAGTCGCGGGAACGAACAGCAGATCGGCCTGGCTGCCTATCAGGTCGGTCATTGCCGGCATGTCGCCCTTGTAGGGAATGCCGTTCAGGGAAGTCTTTGTCGTCTGCTTGAACAGCTCCGTGGTCATGTGGCTGGACGAGCCGATTCCGGTCAGCGCGACATTCAGGCTGCCGGGCCGGGACTTGGCCAGGGCCACGAGTTCGGCGATCGTTCCCGCCTTGAGCTCGGGCGAGGCCAGCAGCAGCATGGGCACGCGGCTGAGCATGGCGATGTGCGTGAAGTCCCTGCGCGTGTCGTACTTGACGTTGGGGTTGACGAGCTGGTTGATCGCATGCGTTCCCGGACCGCCGATGACCAGCGTATAGCCGTCGGGCTTGGCGCGCGCCACGGCTTCGGAGGCCAGCGAGCCGTTGACTCCAGCGCGGTTTTCCACCACCACGGGCTGGCCCAGGCGCTGCCCGAGGCGCTCGCCGAACAGCCGGCCGAGCACATCGGTCTGGCCGCCCGGGGGAAACGGAATCACCAGCGTGATGGGCTTGCTGGGATAGGCCGGCTGGGCCTGGGCCACCAGCGGCGCAACAGCAAGAGCCAGCAGTCCCGTCAGGGCGGCGCGGCGGTCGGGAAGGGATCTGTCCATCGATGTCTCCGAAAATGATTGCGCAATCATTCCCGCTTTCGCCCAATGGTTCATCGGGACGTTCACCGATTCGCAACCAACCAGAAATGCTGGCCATCATGGTTATCATGACAAGGCAATCATTTCAACCATAGCAACATGCCCCAACGCCCTACCCGCCCCTCCTCCGCACCCACGCTCAAGGACCTCGCGCGCCTGGCCGGCGTGTCGCCGATCACGGCCTCGCGCGCGCTGCAGCGGCCCGAACTCGTGGCCGAGGCGACACGCGCACGCGTGGCCCAGGCCGTGGAACAGTCGGGCTATGTGTCCAACTCGCTGGCCGGCGGGCTGACCTCACGCCAGACACGCCTGGTCGCGGCCATCGTGCCCTCGATGGGGCATTCGCTGTTTTCCGACATGCTCGACGCCCTGGTCACGGGCCTGGCCAGCGAGCGCTATGAAACCACGCTGGGCATTTCACGCTACGACCCCGAGCACGAGGAAACCTGGCTGGCGGCGATGCTCAGCCGCCGGCCCGAAGGCGTGGTGCTGACCGGCACCGAGCACACGGCGCGCACCCGGCGCCTGCTGCTCAACGCCGACATTCCGGTGGTGGAACTGTGGGACTACACGCCCCATCCGCTGGACGTGATCATCGGCTTCTCGCAGGAAGACGCGGGCCGGGCCGCGTTTCGCCATCTGGCGGCCTGCGGCTACCAGCGGCCCGCAGTCCTGCGCTCCGACGACAGCCGCGCCCAGCGGCGCGCGCTGGGCTTTGCGCGCGCCGCGGCGGAAAGCGGCGCGCCGGCGCCGGCGGAAATCGTGTTCCCCGAAGACAGCCCCCAGGCCGGCCGCGGGCGCGAGGCCTTGCGCGCGCTGCTGGCCCAGGCGCCCGACGCCGATGCGGTGTTCTGCAGTTCGGACGCGCTGGCCCAGGGCGTGCTCGCCCAGGCCCATGCGCTGGGGCTGCAGGTGCCGCGGCAGCTGGGCGTGCTGGGCTTTGGCGACCAGGCGCTGGCCGCCGATGCGATTCCCGCGCTGTCCACGGTGAAAGTGGACGGCGCCTATATCGGCCGCCTGGGCGCGGCGGCGCTGATTGCGCGCATGCGCGGCGACAGCGTGCCACCCGCACAGGACGTGGGCTTCGAAGTGATTGCGCGCGCCAGCACGCGCGCGCCAGCGGCGGCGCGCGCGCGCCACAACTGAAAGCCGGCCCTTCACGCAAAGTGAAGAGGGGGTGCGCTTGGCAGACTATGCGCGCGCCCGGTCCCTGCCTACAGTCCTCCCACGCCTTCAGCCGCGCTGCAGCCCGGCCCCAGGCCTGCGATGACAAAACCCAGGAGACCCCGATGACTTCCCCCGACTTCCAGCCGCTGAACATTCCCTCCATGCGCGAGCGCTGCTCGGCCGCCGAATGGCAGGCACGTGTAGACCTCGCGGCCTGCTACCGGCTGGTCGAGCACTACGGCATGGCCGACATGATGGCCAATCACATTTCGGCGCGCGTACCCGGCGAAGACGGAGCCTTCCTGATCAACGCCTATGGAATGATGTACGAGGAGATCACCGCCTCCAGTCTGATCAAGGTCGACCACGACGGCAACGTGCTGTCCACGCCCGACTTCGGCGCGTTGAACTATGGCGTCAACAAGGCCGGCTATGTGATCCACAGCGCGGTGCACGGCGCGCGCCCCGAAGTCGACTGCGTGATCCATACCCACAGCTGGGCCTCGATGGCGGTTTCGTCGCTGGAATGCGGCCTGCTGCCGCTGACGCAGACCGCGATGCGCTTTCTGAAGATCGGTTACCACGACTACCAGGGCGTGGTGCTCAACCTCGACGAGCAGGCGTCCATCATCCGCGACCTGGGCCAGGGCGAGGCCCTGATCCTGCGCAACCACGGCGCGATGACCGTGGGCCGCTCGGTGGGCGAAGCCTTCAACTGGATGCACAGACTCGAACTGGCCTGCCGCGCCCAGCTCGCGGCCATGGCTTGCAACACGCCGTTCGTCGCCGTCGCGCCCGCCGTGCTCGAGGAAACCTGGAACAACTACCAGCCCGGAACGCGCCGCCCCTACGGTCTCATGGAATGGCCTGCGCTGCTGCGCAAGCTCGATCGACTGGACCCGAGCTACCGGCTCTGAGACCGGTCCTTAGCAGGTGCCGCGGGTGCCGCGGGCGCCGCGCCCGCTGCCCCCCTCCGCACCAGGAGCCTGCCTATGCACCCCTGCTGAGCCGCTGCATTGCCGGCGGCTGCGCTGCGCCTCGACGCGCAGGCCAGAAAAATTCACAACAAGGAGACAAACCCATGAAACCCGCATCCCCTCACGCCGCCGGCGTTCGCCTCCCTCCCCTGCGCGCCCCGCGCCGCGCGCTGTGCACCGGCCTGGCACTGGCCTGCCTCATGCCGCTCGCCAGCCAGGCACAGACCGCGGCCTACCCCGCCAAGCCCGTGAAGATCATCGTCGCCTTCACCGCGGGCGGCACCACCGATCTGCTGGCGCGCAGCGTCTCGCAGAAGCTCGGAGAAAAGCTGGGGCAGTCGTTCATCATCGAGAACCGCCCGGGCGGCGGCGGCAATATCGGCACCGAGTCTGTGGTGCGCGCCGCGCCCGACGGCTATACGCTGATCGTCAACTCGGTAGGCCCCATCTCGGTCAATCAGTCGCTTTACAAGAAGATGAGTTACGACCCGCTCAAGGACCTCGTTCCCATCGTGCAGATTGCCGACGTGCCCAATGTGCTGGTGGTCCACCCGTCGGTGCCGGCCAACACCTTCGATGAATTCCTCGCCTATGCCAAAACGCGTCCGGCCGACTTCAACTACGGCTCCACGGGCGTGGGCACTTCGTCGCATCTGTCGAGCTTCATGCTGATGCAGAACCTGGGCGTCGAGGCCTTGCACATTCCGTACAAGGGCGCGAACGCGCTCAACGACCTGCTCGCGGGCCGGCTGCAGTTCATGTTTGCCACCATTCCTTCGGTGGTCTCGCATATCCATGCGGGCAAGCTCAAGGCACTCGCCGTTTCGAGCAGCCAGCCGTCGCGCGCCCTGCCCAGGGTGCCCACGGTGTCCAGCAGCGTGCCCGGCTTCGAGGCCGGTTCGTGGTTCGGCTTCTTCGCGCCCAAGGGCGTGTCGCCCGAGGTGGTGCAGCTGATCAACAAGGAGGTCAACGCCATCCTGCCCCAGCTCAATGACCAGATGGTGCGCGAAGGCGCGGACCCGGTGGGCGGCACGCCCGAGCAGTTCGCGCGCATGACCCAGCGCGAGTTCGTCAAGTGGCAGAAGATCGTCAGGGACTCGGGCGCCTCGGTGGACTGATGGAAGACTTCGCATGACTCCCCTTTGCATTCTTGTCTCGGCGGCGGCACGCGCCCAGCATGGCGCGGCCATTGCCCAGGCGCTCGACGGCCGCGCCCATGTGCTGGTCACGCCCGACGACGGCGCGGCGCGGGCCGCGGAAATCGCCTTTGTCTCGCGCGATGTCACCGGACTGTCGACCAAGCACGAGGTCTTCGCCGAAACCCAGCGCTTCTACGACGCGATGGCCGCGGCACCGGGTCTGCGCTGGGTGCAGGTGCATTCGGCCGGCATGGACCGCGCGATCTACATGCAGCTGCAGCAAAAGGGCGTCATGCTCAGCACCTCGGCGGGCAGCAATGCCGAAGTGGTGGCGCAAACCGCGGTCGCGGGACTGCTGGCGCTGGGCCGCCGGTTTCCCGAACTGATCGCGGCCCAGCGCCGCGGCGAATGGTCGCCGCTGATCCATCGGGCGCTGCCGCCCGACATCCACGGCCAGACCGCGACCATTGTCGGCTGGGGCGAGATCGGCCAGGCCATCGCCCGCATTCTCCAGGCCGTGGGCCTGCAGATCCAGGTGGTGCGCAGCAGCGCCGCGCCCACGGCCCAGGGCTTTGCCTGCTGCGCCTACGAAGACATCGCCCGGCTGCTGCCGCGCAGCGACTGGCTGGTGCTGGCCTGCCCGCTGACGCCGCGCACCCAGCATCTGATCGACGCGGCGGCGCTGCGCGCCCTGCCTGCGGGCGCGGGCCTGATCAATGTGGCGCGCGGCGATGTGGTCGACGAAGCCGCGCTGATCGCCGCGCTGCAGGGCGGCCATCTGGCGGGCGCCTATCTCGATGTGTTCGCCCATGAGCCGCTGGCCCAGGATTCGCCGCTGTGGACCCTGCCCCAGGTGCTGGCCACGCCCCACAGCGCGGGCTTCTCGGCGGGCAATGCCCAGCGCGTGGTGAAGATCTTTCTGGACAATCTGCGGCGCTATGCGCGGGGCCAGTTGCAGGCATCGCCGGGCCCGGCTGCTCAGGGCTGATACAGCTGCGCGCCTTTCCAGCGCCCGTCGCGCACCGTCGTGCGCACCACTTCGGCAATCACCACGCGCGCCGCCAGGCCTGCGGGCGACAGGTCCTCGTCGGACAGGCTGGCCAGCAGGTTCTGCCTGGCCATGCCTTCGTCGGCGATCTCCATGTGCAACAGTCCCGCGCCCGCATGGCGCGTGGTTGCGGCCCCGGGTTGAATCGACGCCAACTGGCCGTCCATGACGGTATCCATCAACATTGCCAGGCCGTCGACTTCGAGCGCGATGTCGGGAATCACATTGGCGCGCATGAAGCCCGCGTCCACGAGCGCGCGCAGGCCGTGCGGCGCGCTGGGCAGCACCAGCGGCACATCGGCGAGCTCGGAAAGAAAAATGCGCTCTCCGGGCGCCAGGCCCTTGACCGTGGGCGCGGCGACGAGAAACAGCTTTTCCTCGAGCAGCGGCGACGTATGCCAGTGGCGGTGGGCATCGGCCTTGAAGATGATTCCCAGGTCGATTCGCCGCGCGTTGAGCATGGCCGCGAGATTGCCCGACAGCGCTTCGACCAGGTGCAGGCGGATGTCGGGGTAGCGCTCGCGCATCACTTTCTGGAACGGCAGACCCAGCACCGAGGCCGTGGTCGGCGCAAAGCCCACGCTGACCTGGCCCGAAAGCCGCGCGTGCCTGGCCGCCTGTGCGGCATTGTCGATGTTGCGCAGCGCCAGCTGGGCGTGGTGCATGAAGGCCGTGCCGGCTTCGGTGGGAATGACGCCCGCGGGCGAGCGCTGCAGCAGCCGTGTCGACAGCTCGCTTTCGAGCCGGCTGATCTGCTGGCTCAGCGCCGAGGTCACCACATCGAGCTCGATCGCCGCGCGCCCCATGCTGCCGAGCTCGCAGATCTTGATGAAGTAGCGCAGTTGCCTGATTTCCATGGCCTGTGTCCTTGTGTGAAGCCGGCGTCAGGCGCGCGGCGGCGGCTTGAGCAGGCCGCTTTCGATATGGCCGGCGACCAGCTGGCTGATTTCGGCGCGCACCCAGCGGTGCAGCGGCGACGCATCCTGGCGCCTGGGCCAGGCCATGCGGAAGGTGATCTCGCGCAGCGGCTGGGGCAGGCGGCAGGTGACCAGTGGAAAGTGGCGCCGGTGCAGCGCCGCGGCAAACGCCGGCATGGTGGTGGCGTAGTCGCTTTCCATCAGCACATGCGGGCTGTGGCCGAAGCCCGAAATATAGGCCGAGAACTGCATGCGCCGCTGCGTTCCCTTGAGCGCGCGATCGAAGTTGGTGCGCCGGCCATGCATCTGCGTATAGGCAAACCAGCGAATGCTTTCCAGGTCGTCCAGCGACAGCTGCCTGCGCCCGGCCAGCGGGTGCTGCGGGCCCATCACAGCCACGCGTTCGTCGCGAAACAGCGGTTTTTCGCTGAAGCGCGCGGGCACTTCGGCAAACAGGCCGATGGCGATGTCCTGGCGCTCGGCGTCCAGATCCGCGGGATCGAACTCGCCGTGCACGGGATGGAGCTTGGGCACGACGCGCGGCGCGCACTGCGCCAGGCGCTGCAGCAGCGGGCCGGCAAGCAGCAGCTCGAAATGCGCGGCAATGCCGATGTCGACCACGCCTTCGGCCTGGGCGGCATCGAAGGTCTCGGCCACGGCAAGCGCCTGGCCCAGGCTGAGCAAGGCGGGGCGCACGGCCGCATGCAGCGCCAGCGCGCGCTCGGTGGGCACGAAGCGCCCGCGCACCGCGACCAGCAGCGCATCGCCCAGCACATGGCGCAGCTTGGCCAGATCGCGGCTCACGCCGGGCTGGGTCTTGTGCAAGGCGTGCGCGGTCTGCGTGGCGCTGCGCGTGGCCATCAGCGTGTCGAAGGTCAGCAGCAGGTTCAGGTCCAGGCGGCGCAGCGCCGATAATTCTTCATCCATACCCGAAATGATATGGGCAACTTGGCAAATCATGATTGGACGCGCGCAGGCCCGCGCTTCTACAGTCAGGCCTTGCTTGAATAACGGAGACAACAAATGGCCCTTCCCCGCATCCTGCGCCAGCTGTCCTGCGCCGCATTGACCGCGCTGGCGGCGCTCACCGCCCTGCCCGCCGCCGCCCAAACTTACCCCGCCAAGCCGATACGCCTGGTCGTGCCCTTTCCGCCGGGCGGCACGCCCGATATTCTCAGCCGCATCATCGGCGAGCATGTGGGCAAGTCGCTGGGCCAGCCCGTGCTGGTCGAGAACCGCGCCGGCGCGGGCGGCAACATCGGCGCGCAGTCGGCCGCCAAGTCGCCGGCCGACGGCTATACGCTGCTGGTCTGCGCGTTCAGCTGCGCGGTCTCGCCGTCGCTGTACACGCCCGCGCCGTTCGATCTGGCGCGCGACTTCGAGCCGGTGGCGATGCTGGGCACCGTGCCCAGCGTGCTGGTGGTGCACCCCGGCGTTCCGGCCAGGAGCCTCAAGGAGCTGATTGCCTACGCCAAGGCCCATCCCGACAAGCTCAACGCGGCCTCGTCGGGCGTGGGCGGCTCGGCGCATCTGGCGCTGGTGCTGCTGCGCAACCGCGCCCATATCGACATCGCCCATGTGCCGTACAAGGGCGCGGGCCAGGTCGCGGCCGACCTGCTGGGCGGCCAGGTCGACATGTATTTCGACAACCTGCCCGCGTCGCTGCAAAGCATTCGCGCCGGCAAGCTGCGCGCGCTGGCCGTGGCCAGCAAGGCGCGCGCCGCGGCCGTGCCCGATGTGCCCACCTTTGCCGAAGCCGGCCTGCCCGATTTCCTGATCACGCCCTGGTTTGGCGTGCTGGCGCCGGCCGGAACGCCCGCGGGCGCGGTCAAGACGCTCAACCAGGCGATCAACCAGGCGCTGCAGGACCCGGCGCTGGGCAAGCGCCTCGAGGAACTGGGCCTGGTTGCCGCGCCCGGCACGCCCGCGGCGCTCAAGCGCTTTCTCGCGGCCGAGACCACCTCCTGGGCTGAAGTGATACGCAAGAACGCGATCAAGCCCGAATGACGCACGACTTCGACACCCGTCCCGGCCGCGCCGGCCCGCTGAACCTGCGCGACATGGGCGCTTTCCATGTGGGCGGCCAGGCCGTGCAATTGCAAGGGCTGGCCAGCACGCGCGAAGTGCTGGCCGCGGGCGGCGAGCCCGTGCTGCTGGACCCCAACGGCAGCTACTGGGTCGGCCAGATGTACGCCCAGTACTTCCTGCCCCAGGCGCCGGCGAGCACCACGCCGCTGCAGCTGTGGCATGGCGGCGGGCTGACCGGCGCCTGCTGGGAGACCACGCCCGACGGCCGCCCCGGCTGGCTGCACTACTTCGTGCGCCGCGGCTGGGATACCTACCTGTGCGACGCGGCCGAGCGCGGGCGCGCGGGCTATGCGCCGCGCCAGCTCTGGGGCGCGCCGCTGTCGCAGACCGCCGAAGCGGTGTTTGCGCGCTTTCGCCTGGGGGAATCGCTCGAAGGCGTGGCGCTGGCCGACGCCGCGCGCCAGGCCTTTGCCGAAAGCCAGTTTCCGGCAGAGGCCTTCGAGGCGCTGGTGCGCCAGCTGGTGCCGCGCTGGGCGCATACCGACGCCGTGATTCTCGACGCCTACCAGGCGCTGCTCGAGCGCCTTGCGCCCAGCGCCCTGGTCTGCCATTCGCAGGGCGGCATGTTCGGCCTGACCATGGCCCAGCGCCGGCCCGACCGGGTGCGCGCCGTGGTGGCGCTCGAGCCCGCGGCCGTGCCTGCGCCTTCCGATGAGGACGCAGCCTATGCCGTGCCCACGCTGATCATCCTGGGCGACCGCATCGACGGCGACGCGCGCTGGCCCGCGATGCGCGCGCGCATCGAAGCGTTTGCCGCGCGCCATGCGTCGGTCGAAATCCTGTCGCTGCCCGATCTGGGCATGCGCGGCAATTCGCATATGCTGATGATGGACCGCAACCAGCTGGATATCGCCGACCTGGTGCATGACTGGCTGGCGCGCACGCTCAAGAGTTAAACGCGCCTGACAGCGCATTTGGCCCCGCATGCGGTGCGGCCGTTGCATGATGGCATCCTGGCCAGCCATGGCCCGCTCCAAAGGAAAGCCAATGAAACTTCTGCTTGCCGGCGCGACCGGCCTGGTCGGCAGCCATCTGCTGCGCCTGGCGCTGGCCGACGCGCGCATCACCGAGGTGATCGCGCCTGTGCGCCGCGCGCTGTCAACGACGCACCCCAAGCTGCTGGCGCCCGTTGTCGACTATGACGCGCTGCCCGAAGATGCCCCCTGGTGGCAGGCCGACGCCGTGGTCTGCGCGCTGGGCACGACGATGAAAGCCGCGGGCTCGCAGGCCGCGTTTCGCAAGGTGGACCACGACTACCCGCTGGCCGTGGCGCGCTGCGCGCGCGCCCATGGCACGCCCACCTATGTGCTGAATTCCGCGAGCGGCGCAAATGCGCAGTCGCGCTTTTTCTACAACCGCGTCAAGGGCGAACTCGAGCAGGCGCTGGCCGGCATGGGCTTCACTTCGCTGACTTCAGCGCGCCCCGGGCTGATTGGCGGTGAACGGCGCGAATCGCGCCCCGCCGAACGCGCCGCCCTGCTTGCGCTGACCGCCCTGGGGCCGCTGCTGCCGCGGCGCTGGCGCATCTGCCCGGCGCAGACCATTGCGCGCGCCATGCTCGATGCCGCCCTGCAGGGCCGCGCCGGCGTGCATGTTCTTCCCGCCGAAACCCTCATCGCATGAAAAGACATCTTCTTCACATCAGCCTGCTGCTGGGCAGCGCCTTGGCACTCGGCGGCTGCGCTTTGACCCGGGTTTCCGAGAAACACCATGCAAAGGAAGCGCAGGAGCTGCATGCCGAGGGCTTCACGCTGGAAGAGGCCAGGGCCGCGGCCATGCAAAAGGGCTACAGCTGCGAGCAGCAGCCCGACAGGAACCGCTCGGTGCAAAAGGATGGCGTGGTGCGCAAGACCGACATCCTGCAATGCAACAAGTCTTCGGCCGAACTGATCTGCCCGCAGCGCCGCTATGTGGTCTTCAACCTCGATCCCGCCACCGGCAAGGTGTATGCGGTGGGCGCGCGCATCACCCAGCAATCGTGCTTTTGAAAGACGTCCCCGGCAGCCCGCCTGCTGCCGCGGTGCAGGCATGGACGCCCCAGCGCCTCAGCTGACCTTGGTGAACAAGGCCTTGCGGCTGATGGTCTTGCCGGCCAGCATGAAGACGCCGTCACCCGTGTAGTGCAAGGTCTGGGGATGCCGCGGCGAGCGCGCCACATGCGCCTTGACCACCTCGAAAACAAAGAAGTCGTAGCGCTCGACCAGCGCATCGTCATACAGCCGGCACTCGAAGCTTGCATGGCATTCGCCGATCATGGGCGCAGACACCACATGCGCGCGCTCGGCCGTGAGGCCAAATTCCAGGAACTTGTCGATCTCGGCGCCCGAGCTGTTGCCGATTTTCGCGACCACGTCCGTGAGCCTGGTGGTCGGCAGATTGATCACGCATTCACGGCTTTGCCTGACCAGTCCGTGGCTGTGGTTGGCGCTGGCAATCACGCAGCCGACCAGCGAAGGCGAAAATTCCATCACCGTGTGCCAGCCCATGGCCATGATGTCGGTCTGTTCGCCGTGCCTGGACGAGACCAGCACCACGGGACCGGGCTCGAGAAAGCGCCGCACCTGGTCGACAGCGAAATCGTGCTTCTTCACCATCAAGGGCAGCGGCGTTTTTCCCGGCCAAGCAGTCGCATCGCCATGCCTGGTTCAGGTATGTTGCGGCGCCTGTTCGGGCGGCACTTCCAGCGGCGGCGTGCCCAGGGGCGGGTCGGTCGGCACGGGGATCTCGGGCGGCAAGGACGGTGGGTCCGGCTGCGCGGGCTGCTCGGGCAGCGGCTCAATCGCCGGCTGGTTGGGAATGGTCTGTGCGTGCAGGCGCATGGTGTGAAATCCTTTGGCCTTCAGTGTGGCCATGCGGGCGCCGCGGGCGCGTAAGAAGGGACGCCGCTTACGTCTTGTCAAACCCAGGAGCCGCGCGGACATAGCCGGCCGTGGTGGCGCCAACCGGGTTTGCGCGCCCAAACACGGAGCAGCAAGCTTGCGCTCTCTCGCGTCTCCCCGGTGGGCAAGGCGATAATCGCCGACCTTCATCAACGGACATCCATTGCATATGCGTATAGGAGAACTCGCGCGCCGCGCCGGCTGCAGCCCCAAGGCGGTACGGCTGTACGAAAGCCGCGGCCTGCTGGGCGCAGTCGAGCGCAGCGGCAGCTACCGGCAGTACGGCGAGCGCGATCTGGCCGTGGTGCTGCTGATACGCCAGGCCCAGGCCCTGGGCTTTCAGCTCGCGCAGCTGGGCGCCTTGCAGGCGGTGCATGCGCCGGGCGGCTGGGAGCCGGTGGCCGCGCTGGTCGGCGAACGCCGCGCCGCGGTCTCGCGCGAGCTGCAGCGCCTGCAGGCACTGGATGCCCAGCTGCAGGATCTGCAGCAGGAGCTACGGCTGTGCGCGGCCGACAGCGCCGCGCTGGCCGCGGATTGCCTGCAGACCGCTTGACTCTGCCCCGCGGGGCAGATCGAAGATGGCGCCCTGGTCTTCGGACCCCAACGCTTTCTGCAAGGATTTTCCCGTGGCGCCACGCATTCTCGTCATTCTCGGACAACCGTCCGCCCACAGCCTGAGCGCCGCCATGGCCCAGGCCTACCGCGACGGCGCCAGCGCCGCCGGCGCCGAAGTGCGCTTTCTCGCGCTGGGCGATCTGGACTTCGATCCCATACTGCACCAGGGCTACCGCGCGATCCAGCCGCTGGAGCCGGCGCTGCAGGCCGCGCAGGCCGACATCGCCTGGGCCGGGCATCTGGTCTGGGTCTATCCCATCTGGTGGGGCGGCCTGCCCGCGCTGCTCAAGGGCTTTCTGGACCGCGTCTTCCTGCCGGGCTTTGCGTTCAAGTACCGCCCCCACTCGGCGCTGTGGGACAGGCTGCTGGCCGGGCGCAGCGCCGAACTGCTGGTGACCATGGACTCGCCGCCCTGGTACTACCGCTGGGTGCAGCGCCAGCCGGGCCACCAGCAGATGAAGAAGACCATTCTTGAATTCAGTGGCATACGGCCGGTGCGGGTGCACAGCTTCGGGCCCGTGGTGCGCTCCAGCGACGCCGCCCGCGCCGGCTGGATCGCGCAGGCGCGGGCCCTGGGTCTGCGCGCCGGCGGGCGATAGCACGGCTGTGCCTTCTGCCGCGGCCATGCGCAGGCATACTCGCGGCTGCACTCTTACATCGCTACGGCTCCCATGACCATCGCCCTTGCCACCATCATCCTCTACGCCAAAGACATGCAGCGCAGCGCGCATTTCTACCGCACGCATTTCGGCTACCTGACGACGGGAGAAGTCAGCGAAGGCGTGATCGAGCTCAAGCCCGCGCAGGGCGGCGCGGAAATACTGATTCACCAGGCCGCCAAGAGCCTCAAGCTGGGCAGCGCGGCCATCAAGCTGAGCTTTTCGGTGCCGGATGTAGCGCAGTTCGTCGCCAGCGCCGCCTCGGCAGGACTGGCTTTCGGCGCCATCCACCAGGCGAACGGCTACGCGTTTGCCAACACCAAGGACCTGGACGGCAATTCGGTCAGCGTCTCCAGCCGGCAATTTCGCGCCTGACCGTCGGGCTCAGGGCGCGCGTGATGCGATGGCCTGGCGCTGGCGCTCTTCCTGCGCGCGCAGCTCGGGCGTCAGCGCTGCGCCGAAGTCCTCGGGCGCGAAGATCTGCCGGATCTCGATTTCCGAATCGCTGCGCATGGGGTTGGGACATTTCCTGACCCATTCCACGGCCTCCTGCAGCGAAGCGCAATTCCAGATCCAGAAGCCCGCGACCAGCTCGCTGGTTGCGGCAAACGGGCCCTGGATGACCCGCCGGTCCTGGCCCGAGAACGCGACGCGCGCGCCACGCGCGCTCGGGTGCAGGCCTTCGCCCGCCTCCATCACGCCCGCCTTGATGAGCTGCTCGTTGAAGGCACCCATTGCCGCGAACTCCTCGGGCGTGGGCATGTCGCCGGCTTCGCTGTCTTTCGTTGCTTTGACCATCACCATGAAACGCATGTTGATCTCCTTGACGGGAACATGAACGCCAAGATTCCACTCTAGCGGCCTCAAGGGCGCAACGCCAGCCCCCTATGCCCCACCGAGTGCGGTCTCCAGCACCGCCAGCATCTGCGCGCTGTCGGCGTCCACGGCCCGGACCATCACGATCTGGCGCGCATAGGCCGCACCTGCCATCGGAGCGTTGAGACAGGCCCCCGCAAAGCGTTCTATTCCCATCCATTGCGGCACCAGGCTCACGCCCATGCCATCGGCGACCAGCATGGCGATCGCTTCGAGCGCATCGAGATCGCACAGCACGGTCGGCGCGATCGCGTGGTCGGCAAGCCAGGCCGCGGCATGGCGACCGCCCCAGGCATTGGGGTCGTAGCGGATATAAGGCAGCTCGCGCAGCAAGGTCTCGGGGCCGGCGTGCGTGCCTGGCGGCGCGAGCAGCACCAGCGGTTCCTGGCGCAGATGCACGGCGCGCAGCATCCTGGGCAGTGCAAAAGGCGGCTCGACAATCAGCGCCGCATCGATCTCGCCGGTCTGCAGCAGGCGAAACAGCTCGCGTGACGTGCCAGGAACGATCTGCGCCTTGGCGTCGGGCGCGGCCTGGCTGAACGCGCGCAGCGCGCGCGGCAGCAGGCCCGTGAGCACGGTCGAGACCGCGCCTATGCGCAAAGTGCCGCGCAGGCCGTCCACGCTGGCATCGGCTTGCAGCAGCGCGGCTTCGCGCACCAGCCGGCGCGCGCGCGACAGCAGCAGCGTGCAGGCCTGGGTGGGCTGGGCGCTGTGGCCGCTGCGTGACAGCAGCGCGAAACCCAGCTCGCGCTCAAGCACCTGCACGCGCTGGCCTATGGCCGCGGCCGTCAGATGCTCGCTGCGCGCGGCTTCGGCAATCGAGCCGCTGTCGACCACGGCGATCAGGCTCTTGAGATAACGAATCTCCAAAAGAAATCCTTTTGCTCTGCAAAACATTATTGGCTATGTCTTTTGAAGTATGCCCGCTAAGCTCGCTTGCCTGACGATTCCCGCCTCGGCGGCCCCACATACAGAGTGATTTTCCCCATGCGTACCTGCTTTCATCTTGCCTACCACGTCCGTGACCTCGACCAGGCGCGCTCCTTCTACGGCGGCATGCTCGGCTGCGAGGAAGGCCGCAGCACCGACACCTGGGTCGACTTCGACTTCTTCGGCCACCAGATCTCGCTGCATCTGGGCGAGCCGTTTGCCGTGACCAATACCGGCCGCGTCGGCGACCACATGGTGCCCATGCCGCATCTGGGCCTGGTGATGGCCATGGACGACTGGCAGGCACTGGCCGCGCGCCTGACGGCGCAGAACATGGCGTTCGTGCTCAAGCCGCATATCCGCTTCGAAGGCGAGCCCGGCGAGCAGGCCACCATGTTCTTTCTCGACCCCTGCGGCAACCCCATCGAGGTCAAGGGCTTTCGCGACCTCGACAAGGTCTATGCGCAGTGAGTTCCGCGATTCCCTTCATCTGCGCGCCTGACTACGCGTTTGCCGCGCCCTGGCTGGCGGCGCTGCAGGCCGCGATGCCGCAGGAGCACATCGTGGCGCTCGATGCGCTCGATGCCGCGCAGCGCGCGGAGTGCGAGCTGGCGATCGTCGCCAATCCCGACCCGCGTGAACTCGCGATGCTGCCGCAATTGAAATGGGTGCACAGCCTCTGGGCCGGCGTGGAGCGGCTGGTCGAGGACCTGCAGCACAGCCCGGTGGAGATCGTGCGCCTGGTGGACCCACAGCTCGCCGAGACCATGGCCGAAGCCGTGCTGGCCTGGACGCTTTATCTGCACCGCGACATGCCGCGCTATGCGCGCCAGCAGGCCGCCAGCCAATGGCTGGAACACGACTATGTGCGCCCGCAGGACAAGACAGTGGCGCTGCTGGGCCTGGGCGAACTGGGCATGGCCAGCGCCGCGCGGCTGCTGGCCGCAGGCTTTCAGGTCTCGGGCTGGAGCCGCAGCCGCAAGGCCGTGCCGGGCGTGCAGTGCTTTGCGGGCGATGCGCAGCTGCCCGCGCTGCTGGCCAGCGCCGATATCCTGGTGTGCCTGCTGCCGCTGACGCCCGAAACCCGGGACATGCTGGACGCGCGCGCACTCGCGCAGCTCAAACCCGGGGCAGCGCTGATCAACTTCGCGCGCGGCGCCATCATCGACGACAACGCCTTGCGCGCGGCGCTGGACTCGGGAAAGCTCGCGCACGCCGTGCTCGATGTGTTCCGTGCGGAGCCCCTGCCCGCGGCGCAATGGCAGTGGCAGCACCCCCAGGTGAGCGTGCTGCCGCATATTTCGGCGCCGACCAACCGCCGTACAGCGGCGGCGATTGTCGCGGCAAATGTGCGCCGCTACCGCGAAACCGGCGCCCTGCCCGCGCGGGTCGACAAGCAGCGGCGCTACTGAAAACCGGCCGCCCGGGCATTGGCCCCGGCGCCCGCTGGGATACCGCGATCGACGGCGCGATGGGGCCTGGCGCCGCCCCTACAATCGCGCCCACTATGCTGCTCAACTTCTGGTCGCGGAACGCCTTTTTCCGCCATTTTTCGCGCCAGGAAGCGGCGCTGCTGGGCGTGACCGTGCTGTGGGGCGGCACCTTCTTCGTGATGCACGCGGCCATGGCGCACAGCGGGCCGCTGTTCTTTGTCGGCCTGCGCTTTGTGGTCGCGGGCCTGGTCACGATGCTGGTCTTTCGCCGCCTGATGGCCGGCATCACCCAGGCCGAGATTCTTGCCGGCAGCGCGATCGGCGCCTCGATCTGCGTTGCCTACGCGCTGCTGGGCCAGGGCTTGCAGAGCATAGAGGCCAGCAAGTCGGCGTTTCTCACGGCGCTGTATGTGCCCGCCGTGCCGCTGCTGCAGTGGCTGCTCACGGGCCGCGCGCCCCATCCCATGGCCTGGCTGGGAATCGGCCTGGCCTTCATCGGGCTGCTGCTGGTCAGCAATCCCGGCGTGGCGGCGGGGTTTGCGCTGGGCGTGGGCGAGGCCGCGACCATTGCGGGCGCGGTGGTGATTGCGCTGGAAATCCTGCTGATAGGCAAATACGCCGGCCAGGTCAACGTGCAGCGCGTGACGGCCATCCAGCTGCTGGTCGCAGGGCTGTGCGCGTTGGCGGCCATGCCGCTGGCCGGCGAGGCCGTTCCTGGCTTTTCCTGGCTGCTGGTCGCCAGCGCCGTCGGACTGGGCCTGGTCAGCGCACTGATCCATCTGACCATGAACTGGGCCCAGCAATCGGTGTCGCCGACCCGGGCCACGCTGATCTACGCCACCGACCCGATCTGGGCCGGCATCATAGGCCGCATTGCGGGTGACCGCCTGCCGGCAACGGCGCTGCTGGGCGCGGCCTTCATTGTTGCCGGGATTCTTGCCAGCGAACTGCGGCCGCGGCGGCTGGCGCGCACGCCCGCCACGCCCTGATACGGGGGCCGGGACAGGCGCAGCCCTTCACTTCACCGCCACCGTCCCGCGCAGTCCCGAGTTCGCGACGATGCGCGCCAGACCGCCGTCCTGCTGCAGACGGTTCGCGAACGCCTCCAGGGACGGCAGCGCGGCTTCGCGGCCCTTGGGGACGGCCACGGCCATGTGCTCCAGGCCCCAGCGCCCTTGCAGCACGCTTGCCGACGGCACTTTCTCGGCCAGCTCGAACAAAATCCCCTTGTTGGTGGCAAAGGCATCGATCTGACCCTGGCGCATTGCGTCCGCGGCAGCGGCCAGCGCATCGAACTGCACCAGCCGTGCCTGCTTCAACTGCCCGCTCAATGCCGCCAGCGAAGAACTGCCGCGTGACACGCCAATCACCGCGCCGGGCACATCGACCGCATCGATGCTTTGGATCTTGCCGTCGCGCGCCGCGAGATAGCCCAGTTCCAGCGCAATCACGGGCGCGGTGAATGCCACCACCTGGGCCCGGGCCGCAGAGGCGTTGGTGACGGTGAAGTCGACCTCGCCCGCCTTGATCGCATCGATCACCTGGGCGATGCGCTCGAACTTCACGACGCGCACCGGAACGTTCAGCTGCGCGGCCAGCAGCGTTCCCATCTCATAGGAGACGCCCGACAGCCCACCCTGGGGCTTTTCTATCAGGGACGTGGGGCTGCCGGGATAGACGCCGACGCGCAACGTTCCCGTGGGCGCAAGTATCGGCTGGGCCTGCGCGACCGAGGCGCTGGTCTGCGGCGGCTGGGGCGCGACGGCGCAGCCCGTCAGCAGCGCGGCGGTGAGGGCAATGGCAATCCAGGGGCGCAATATCATTTCTGTCTCCTTGTTGTTCTGTCGGACGGCGCAAAAAAACGGCAAGGCCAGACCTTGCCGCTGGCTTCAGTCAGCGCAGATCAATCGGCCAGAATGCCGGCGTCCTTGATGACCTGGCCCCATTTGACGATTTCCGACTTGCTGAAGTCGGCGAATTTCTGCGCCGAGCCGCTGTCGACAATCGCGCCGCGCGCGGCCAGCTTGTCCTGCACGTCCTTGCGCGCCAGCACTTTTTGCAGTTCGCCGTTGAGGCGCTGCACCACCTCGGGCGGCAGGTTGCGCGGGCCGACCAGGCCCCACCAGACCGTGGCGTCCAGCTTGGGCCAGCCCAGCGACTGGGTCGTGGGCAGCGACGGCAGCGTGTCCGTGGGCTTGCTGCCATAGACCGCCAGGGCCCGCAGCGAACCCGACTGGATGTGGGAAATCACTTCCAGCGGATTGATGGACATGAACGAGACCCGCCCGCCTATCAGGTCGGTGATCGCCGGGCTGCCGCCCTTGTAGGGAATATGGATGGCCTTGAGGCCGGTTTGCTGGATCAGCAGTTCGCTGGCCAGATGGCCCGAGCTGCCGTTGCCGGCCGAGCCGTACGACAGCTCGCTCTTTTCGCGCTTGCTGCCGTCAATCAACTCCTTGAGCGACTTGAACGGCGAGTTTGCCGGCACCACGATGACCAGCGGCGCATAGCCAATCTTGCCTATCGCCGTGAAGTCCTCGGCGGGATTGAAGCTGAGCTTCTTGAACAGCGCGGCATTGCTGGCCAGCGTGGGCGAAGCCGTGAGCAGCGTATAGCCGTCGGCGGGCGCCTTGGCC
>Ga0308165_1001674_pt1 | contig 29981 bp, 28 predicted proteins | sample PhyWR2_FD_201032 | JGI IMG/M metagenome (GOLD analysis project Ga0308165, IMG submission 201032) | Phyllosphere microbial communities from UC Gill Tract Community Farm, Albany, California, United States - DLSLW.R2 | ecosystem: Host-associated > Plants > Phyllosphere > Unclassified | place: USA... | reverse complement strand
TGGATGGCTGCTCGCAGAATTCCTGGCGCGTGTTCAGCAAGGGCTCGGCCTACCTCGCGCCCAGCCTGGTGCATCGCATGGCCACCGACGAAACCACCAAGGACGCCATCGTGGCCGAGCTGCGGCGCTTCTTCGTGGATGACCATATCGGCGAAGCCGAGGCGCAGCGACGACTCGGGTCAATCGCCAGGGCGCTTTCGCGAACCGGAAAAGTGGAGTAAACATCACCGAATGACGCGCAAAATCCTCATCGTCGACGACGACCAGAAAACCCGGACCCTTCTCAAGACTTACCTTGAGAAGAACCAGTACGAAGTGCGCCTGGCGCATAACGGCGAAGCATTTCTTGCCGAATTCCAGCGCTACGCCGACGAGTTGTCGCTGGTGATCCTCGACGTGATGCTGCCCGACACGGACGGCTTCGCGCTGTGCAAGATCGTGCGGCGCAAATCGAATGTGCCGATCATCATGCTCACCGCCAGCTCGGATGAAACCGATCGCGTGGTCGGTCTCGAACTGGGCGCCGACGACTACATCGCCAAACCGTACAGCCCGCGGGAACTGCTGGCCCGCATCAAGGCCATTCATCGCCGCACCGGCATCGACAACGCCGCCGCGCCGCGCTTTTATCGCTTCGTCGGTTTTACGCTGGACACGGTGGAGCGCACCTTGCTCGACAGTGCAGGGCAGGTGGTGGCGCTGACGGGGATGGATTATCAATTGCTGAAGTATTTCGTCGAACATCCGGGCGACGTGCTGGACCGCAACGTGCTCAGTGAAGAAACCCGCGGCCGCGACGCCGGGCCGCTGGATCGCTCGCTCGACGTGCAGATCAGCAAGCTGCGCCTGCGTCTTAGCGACGACGGCAAACAGCCGCACCTGATCAAGACGGTGCGCGGCGCGGGTTATGTATTCTCGGCCGACGTCACGGCGGCAGCGGTCTGATCATGTCGGGATTGCCGCCGACCCTGGCATGGCGCAGCCGTTCCTCGGCGGCGGTCACGCGTGTGCTTGACCGGGTGCTGCCGAACTCATTGCTCGGACGCTTGTCGGTGGTGATGATTTTCGGCGTGCTGGTGACGCAACTGGCCGGCGGACTGATCTGGGCCGCGCAGCTGCGCACCAAATCCGAGGCCGAGACGCGCATCGCCGCGCAGCATCTGGCGCATAGCGCTTCCGGCGCGATCCGCTATTTCATGACGCTGCCCGCTAATTACCGGCCGATCATGATCCAGCAGTTGCGCGAAATGGGCGGCACGCGCTTCTTCATCAACGCCAACAGCGCGCTGGTGAAGATTCCTCCGATTGCGCCCAATTCGCTGGCCGACATCGCCACCGAAGCGGCGACGGAAACGCTGAAATCCGACCTGGCCTTCTTGCCCGAATTCCACCTGAGTTTTGCCTGGCCCGACAACCTGCCGGTGTCCGACGACGGCCTCAAGATCGGCGACCTGCCCGACAGCTGGGTGCAGCACATCCTGCTGATCAAGCCCAACCCGGCGCCGGTGCTGGTGATCCAGACCCAGATCGAGTCCGGCAAGTGGCTGTACCTGGCGGCGCTGATGCCCAATCCGTATTTCCTCGACAGCAGCAATCCCTTGTCGCTGGACCGCGTGGTCTTGCAAGGGTTGTCGCTGGCCGCGATCTTGCTGCTGACGATCCTGGTGGTGCGCTGGACCACGCGACCGCTGGCGGCGCTGTCGGATGCCGCCGAAGCCTTCGGCAAGGGCGAGACCGTGCCGGAGCTGCCCGAGACCGGCAGCCGTGAATTCGTCAAGACGGCGCGTGCCTTCAGCGGCATGCGCGAACGCATCAAGCGCTACCTGGAAGACCGCGAGCGCCTGTTCGTGTCGATCTCGCACGACCTGCGCACGCCGATCACGCGGCTTAAACTGCGCACAGAGCTGCTCGATGACGACGACATGCGCACCGAGTTCCACGATGACCTCGACGAACTGGACATGATGGTCAAGGGCGCGCTGCAATCGGTGAAAGACAGCGACATCCACGAAAACCGTACCGAAGTCCGGCTGGATGCGCTGGTGGCGCGCATGATCCGCGACGCCAGCATGGCCGGGCACGAAGTGGCGTTCGAACCGTCCGGCATCAATGTCATGGCCAAGCCGCTGGCCTTGAAACGCGCCATCGGCAACCTGTTCGACAACGCGCTGCATTACGGCGAGAAGGTTGAAATCGCCATCCGCCAGTCGCAGGCGCTGGAAGGCGACATGGTCGAGATCGAAATCCGCGACCACGGACCGGGCGTGCCGGAAGACGCCATGGGCAGCCTGTTCCAGCCGTATGTCCGGCTCGAGCACGGGCGCAGCGCCAACAGTGGCGGCATGGGCCTGGGACTGGGAATTGCCCGCAACATCGTGCAGGCGCATGGCGGCGAACTGCTGCTGCGCAATCATCCGCAGGGGGGGCTGATTGCCACCATCATTGTCCCGGCGCGTTGAACCAGCCTGTTGCTGCACAGTCGAAAAAGGAGGTGCAAATTGGCGTTCCTCGCAAAACCGGCTGAATTAATTCTGATACCCGTCTACAATGTGGGTTGATTAAATATCATCCTATTTAGTATCTCGTTGTCCACCATCGCATGAACCAGACTGTTCGCAACGATCATCAGCTTGAACGCCAGGCAGACCGCCAAAAAGATCACGCAGTGATCCTTTTGCACGGCTTGTGCGGCTCCAGCCTGGAGCTGGGCACCATTCCCAAGGCGCTCAAGAAGGCTAACTGCACCGTGGTCGAAATGCAGATCCCGAACTATTCCGCCTCGCTGACCGATCCGCGCGTCACGCCCAACTGGATGGACTGGTGCGCCATGGTCGAGAGCAAGGTGGTCAAGCTCAAGGAAGAGCACAAGACCGTTTCGCTCTGCGGCCTCAGCATGGGCGCGACACTGGCGCTGGCGGTGGCCAGCTTCAGCAAGGAGATCCTCAGCGTGGTCCTGCTGTCGCCGGTGCTGCGCTACGACGGCTGGTCGATTCCCTGGTATCACCGCATGATGAACGTTCCGTATCGTCTCGGTTATCGCAACTGGACCTACAAGGAAAGCGATCCTTACGGCATCAAGAATTTTGAAATGCGCCGTCGCGTGGCGGCGGCGCTGAAGAAGGACGGCGTGGCGGCGGTCGGCGCTGCGGCGATCCCGGCGCGCCATCTGTGGGCGGCGCAAAAGCTGATGGCCTACGTGCGGCAGTCGCTGTCGCAAGTGCGCGCCAGCACGCTGGTGATCCATTCCATCGATGACGAGACGGCGGCGCCGCGCAATGCCGAGATGATCCTGGCGAATATCAATTCCGAAGTGCGCAAGGTGATCTGGCTGGGCGACTGCTATCACATCATCACAGTCGACAACGAGCGCGAGATCGTGACCAACGAGGCAGCGCAATTCATACGGCGCAATATCGAGATGCACAGCAACGACATCTCGCTGAAATACCTGTTGCACAACTCGCCGCTGAAAGATCGCCGCTGACCGGCGGTGCAGAGGATCTTCCATGAGCATCATCAAACTCAAAAATTCCAAGCGCTGGAAAAACGGCGGCTTCTATCCCATCCTGTTCTGCCTGTGCGGCTTCGTGGTGGCGTTCATCTTGCGCTATGTGCTCAGTTCGGTGGTCGATGAGTCGATGTCGATGCTGTTCTTCGCCATCAACTGCATCATCATGAGTTACTTTTTCGGCTATGTGTACTCGCTGGGATTGCTGGTGCTGGCGATCCCGACGGCGCTGTATTTTTTCCGCAAGCCGTATTACATGATGGACGGCCTCGGCAGCAAGGACGTGTTCCTGATCGTGGTCTACGGCAGCATTGTGATGCTGGCCGCGATCATCATCGAATGGTTGCAGCGCGAGCGTTATTCGGCGGTGCTGCAACAGCGCGTATCGGAAACCCGCTACCAGATGCTGATCGAGTCCGACCAGGCGCGCCGCGCCGAGTATGCGGAACACTTTGCCGCCGTAAGCAAGCGCCAGAGCGAAGAATCGTCGGCGCCGGCGACTTCCGACTCAGCGCTAGGCTAGCTCGCGAGCAACTTGCGCAGCGTCTCCACGGTGTAGTCGATTTCGGCTTCTGTCGTGTAGCGGCCCAGTGAAAACCGGATCGCGCTGCGCGCCAGCGCTGCCGGCCGGCCCAGCGCCGTCAGCACATAAGAGGGGGCGGCGTTCGCCGAATTGCAGGCCGATCCGGCCGAGACCGCAATATCCAGCAGTTGTCCCGCCACCGACACTTCCCCGGCTACGTCGAAACTCACATTGAGGTTGTGCGGAATGCGCACCGTTGCGGAGCCGTTCAACACCACTCCCGGCAAGTCCTTCAATCCATCCCACAAGCGGTCGCGCAGCACGCGGATGCGCGCCGCTTCGGTTTCCTGCAAGCTTGCCGCCAGCGCAAAGGCTTCGCCCATGCCGACGATCTGGTGCGTTGGCAATGTCCCTGAACGCATGCCGTTTTCATGGCCGCCGCCATCGATCTGCGCTTCCAGCCGGAGTGCGGGATTGTTGCGCACGAACAGGGCGCCGATGCCTTTGGGGCCGTAGATCTTGTGCGCGCTGAACGACATCAGGTCCACCTTGAGCGCGGCCAGGTCGATGGCGATCTTGCCGACTGCCTGCACCGCGTCGACGTGGAACAGGATGTCGCGCGCGGCGCAGGTTTCACCCAGCTCCGCGATCGGCTGGATCACGCCGATTTCGTTGTTCACCATCATGACCGATGCCAGGATGGTGTCCGGACGCAGGGCTTCCGTGAATTGCGCGACGGTGATCAGGCCGTCGGCCCCGGGCTGCAAGAAGCTGACCTCGAAACCGGCGCGCTCCAGCGTGTGCATGGTGTCGAGCACCGCCTTGTGTTCCGTGGCGACGGTAATCAGGTGCTTGCCGCGACCGGCGGCGCGCAACGCTTGGGCTGCGCTTTTCAGCGCCAGGTTGTTGGATTCGGTGGCGCCTGAAGTCCAGACGATTTCGCTTGCCTGGGCGCCGATCAGCGCGGCCACCTGTTTGCGCGCCTTTTCCACCGCGGCCTTGGCTTCCCAGCCGAACGAATGGGAACTGCTGGCCGGATTGCCGAATTTCTCAGTCAGATACGCGAACATGCGCGTAGCCACCAACGGGTCGACCGGCGTCGTCGCGGAATAGTCGAGATAGATCGGGAATTGCAGCGGGGTCTGATCGCCGGCGGCAGTCGGGATACAGGCAGGGGAAGCAGTCATGGCGATGGATCCGAAGGAGAGATGCGCTTAAGGTACGATGAAATCAATAGATGAAAAACGAATATAAAATTATTTCATTATTCGATTATGTAATTAAATACTGCTGGCCTCGATGAGGGCTGAGGCATGAGCAGAACCAAACTTTCGGTCTTTAAGCTGATTTTCGTATTAACTTATGCAAAATGATTATACTTAATCGGAATAAATGTCTGCCTATAATCCGAAAATAATATAACTCATCATAATATGGACTTAAATCAACTGGAAGCCTTTTCGGCGGTGATGACCATCGGCAGCGTGACCGGCGCCGGGCGCAGCCTTGGCCGCTCGCAGCCCGCCGTCAGCAAAGCGCTCCAGGATCTGGAAAGCGAGCTCGGCTATGCCTTGTTCGATCGCAACGGCCCGCGTGTGACGCCAACCGACAAGGCATTTCTGTTGTACGAAGAAGTGGAGCGTTCGCTGGTCGGTTTGCGCACCATTCGCGACCGCGCGCTCGAGATCGGCCGCGAAGAACTCCAGCCCATCCATCTCGTGGCGACACCTGCGCTGGCCTCGACGATTGCACCGGCGGCGCTCAAGCTGATCGAAAAGAACGGCTTGCCTGAGCACATTCATCTGCGCAGCGCTTCGGCCGAGCAGGTGGTGCACTCGGTGCTGCATCGGACAGTTAGCCTCGGCCTGACCAGCCTGCCGGTCGCGCATCGCGGCCTCGACCTGCACTGGATCGGCCAGGCGCCGTGCGTGGCGGTGCTGCGCGCCGATAATCCGCTGGCCGGGCTGGATGTGGTCACCGTCGACGCCTTGCGCGGCGAGCGCGTCATCACCATGTCCAACCGCTATCGGCTGCGCCAGCGCATCGACATGGCATTGGCCCAGGACAAGCCGCTCGATGTCGCCATCGAAACCAATACGTCCTTCAACGCCGTCATGGCGGCGCATGCCGGACTCGGGGTGGCGCTGGTCGAACCGATGACCGCGCTGGGCATGCCTATCGAAGGGCTGGCGGTGCGTCCGCTGGCGGTCAATATTCCGTTTTACTTCGGCGTCGTCACGCCCTTCGGCAAGCCGGTCGACGCCGTCACGCAGGCGCTGATCGACGCCATCGAGACCGCTGCGCGCAATATCCTGCACGGTTTTGTCCGACGCGATGCCGGCGACCACGACGATTTGCTGTAACGCCTCATGAACAACGCAAACATGCAAACAAGCAATTCAAATTCGGCACTATCCACAAGGGAAGGGCGGGCATCGTGAGTGAAGCAACGACCTCGGCAGCAAACGGGCTGGCCGCGCTGGAAGCACGCCTGCGGCAAGACCTGGCGTGGCTGGAACTGCCGGCCAAATCCTGGGTGCCGCCCAAGACGGTGGACGACCGGCCGGTGCTTGACGTAGCCATCATCGGCGGCGGCCAGGCCGGCATGGCAGCGGCGGTGTCGCTGCTGCACCTGGGCATCAATGCGGTCATATACGATCAGTCTCCGGCCGGTTTCGAAGGCCCGTGGGCGACCACTGCACGCATGGAAACCTTGCGTTCGCCGAAGAAGCTCACCGGCCCTGCGCTGGGTTTCGCCGCACTGACTTTTCGCGCCTGGTTCGAGGCGCAATTCGGGCTGGATGCCTGGGAAGCACTGGACAAGATCCCGCGCCTGCAATGGATGGATTACCTGCGCTGGTATCGCAAGGTGATGGCGCTGGACGTGCGCAACGAGCATCGCATGGAGTTGGTCCAGCCGCGCACCGACGGCCTGGTGGAGCTGCATATCGCCGCGCCCTCCGGAAAATCGGTGGTGCTGGCGCGCCGGGTGGTCCTCGCCACCGGCCGCGACGGCCTCGGCGGCGCGCTGGTGCCGCCGCTGGCGGACGAGCTGCCGCGCGCCCTGTGGGCGCATTCTTCGGATGAGATGGATTACGGCACACTGGCGGGCAAGCGGGTCGGCATCATCGGCGCCGGTTCGTCGGCGATGGATAGCGCGGGAACGGCGCTGGAGGCCGGCGCTGAACGCGTCGATATCCTCATTCGCCGCACCGAGCTGCCGCGCATCAACAAGGGCAAGGGCTCGGGCAATCCCGGCTTGACCAGCGGTCACGTGAACCTGCCGGATGAATGGAAATGGCGCATTCGCCACTACGTCAACGTGCAACAAGTCCCGCCGCCCAGCGGCAGCGTGCAACGCGTGTCGAAATTCGCCAATGCGCGTTTCATTTTCGGCGCGCCGATCGAACGGGTGGACGTCATCGCCGGCGACAGCGGCGACAACCTGCAGGTGCGCACGCCGCGCGGTGTTTTCGATCTCGATTTCCTGATCTTCTCGACCGGTTTTCGGGTCGACTGGACCGTGCGACCCGAGTTCGCCGCGATCGCGCCGCATATCCGCAGCTGGCGTGCGCGCTACATGCCGCCAGCGGGCGAAGAAGATGCGGAGCTGTCCGATTCGCCAGACCTCGGCCGCGCCTTTGAATTCCAGCAAAAGCAGCCGGGCGGCTTGCCCGGGCTCGAACGCATCCATTGCTTCTGCTATCCCGCCACCATCTCGCACGGCACCTTGTCGGGCGACATCCCGGCCATCAGCGACGGCGCGCAACGACTGGCGCAAGGCATCGCCTCGCTGCTGTACGGCGAAGACGTCGAGGCGCACTACCGCAACCTGCAGGCCTACGCCGAGCCGGAACTGACCGGCGACGAATGGACGCCGTCCGAGCCGACCGCCGAAGAACGCGAAGGGCTGAAGCGATGAGCGGCGCGATTTTACGCAGCGTCTTGCAGGCGCTCGCGGTGCTGCTGCTGATGACGGTGATCGTCTTCTTCGGCCTGCACATGATCGGCAATCCGGTCGACACCCTGATCGGCCCGGACGTCGACCAGGTCGATCGCCTGCGCATCATCAAGGAACTCGGCCTGGACCAGCCGATCTGGCGCCAGTACCTGGCCTTCCTCAACAGCGCGCTGCACGGCAACCTGGGCAAAAGCTTCGTCTACAACGAGCCGGCCATCAAACTGATCTTGCTGCGCCTGCCGGCGACGCTGGAGCTGGCCTTCGCGGCGCTGATCCTGGCCGTGCTGGTGGGCATTCCGCTGGGCCTGCTGGCGGGGCTGTTTCCGGAACATGTCTTCTCGCGCATGATCATGACCGGCAGCATCCTCGGCTTTTCGCTGCCGACCTTCTGGATCGGCCTGATGCTGATCATGGCGTTCAGCGTGTCGCTGGGCTGGCTGCCGTCGGGCGGGCGCGGCGAGACGGCCGGGCTGTTCGGCGTGCAGTGGTCGTGGCTGACGGTCGACGGCTTGCGGCACCTGATCCTGCCGGCGCTCAACCTGTCGCTGTTCAAGATATCGCTGGTGATCCGGCTCACGCGCGCCAATGTGCGTGAAGTGCTGCCGATGGACTTCGTCAAGTTCGCACGCGCCAAGGGGCTGACGCCGTTGCGCGTGGTGCTGATGTACGTGCTGCGCAATACGCTGATTCCGCTGGTGACCGTACTCGGGCTGGAGTTCGGCTCGACCATCGCGTTCGCGGTGGTGACCGAAAGCATCTTCGCCTGGCCGGGCGCAGGCAAGCTGATCCTCGACAGCATCAATTCACTGGATCGGCCGGTGATCGTGGCTTACATGATGGTGATCGTGTGCCTGTTCGTGACGCTGAACCTGATCGTCGACGTCTTGTACAAGGTGCTGGATCCGCGCGTGCGGGTGGAGGTCAGGGCATGAGCGTGACTCCTACTCCGGAACAGAAGCCCATGACGCAGGATGAAGTACGCGCCAGGGTGGCGGCCTTGTCGGCCTTCCAGACCCCGCGCCGCGAATCGCCTTGGCGCGCCGTCTTGCGCGGTTTCCTCGCGTCCCGGACCGCGATGTTCGGCCTTGCCGTCGCCGCGCTGCTGATGATCGCTGCGGTGGCCGCGCCCTGGCTGACGCCGCAGAATCCTTACGACCTGATGCAGCTGGATGTGCTCGATGCGCGCCTGCCGCCCGGCACTGCCAACGGCCTCGGCACTTATACCTACTGGCTCGGTACGGACGGGCAGGGGCGCGACCTGTATTCCGGCATCCTGTACGGCTTGCGCATCAGCGTCGGCATCGGCGTCGGTTCGGCCTTGCTGGCCGGCGTGATCGGCACGCTGGTGGGACTGCTGGCAGCATATGCCGGCGGCAAGGTCGATACACTACTGATGCGGCTGGCCGACCTGGTGCTGTCGTTCCCGTCAATCCTGGTGTCGATGCTGATCCTGGCGTACCTGGGCAAGGGTTTCTTCAACGTCATGGCGACGCTGGTGGTGCTGGAATGGGCTTACTACGCCCGCACCGCGCGCGGCCAGGCGCTGGTCGAGCGGCAAAAGGAATACGTCGAAGCGGCACGCGGCCTGGGCGTCTCGGGCTGGCGCATCATGGTGCGCCACATCCTGCCGAACTGCCTGCCGCCGCTGCTGGTCATCGGCATGCTGCAGATTGCGCGCGCGATCACGCTGGAGGCGACCCTGAGCTTTCTCGGGCTGGGCGTGCCGGTGACCGAACCGTCGCTGGGCCTGCTGATTTCCAATGGCTATCAGTACCTGTTGTCCGGCGAATACTGGATCAGCTTCTATCCCGGCGTCGCGCTGGTGGTCGTGATCGTGGCGATCAACATGGTCGGCGATCGCCTGCGCGACGTCATGAATCCGAGGTGGCAGAAATGAGTGCATCCAGTTCCGCGCCGCCCCTTGAAGTGCGCAATCTGCGTACGCATTTTTTCACGCCCAACGGCGTCTTGCCGGCAGTCGACGACGTCTCGCTGACGCTGGAACGCGGCCGGATTCTCGGCTTGGTCGGCGAATCCGGCTCGGGCAAGACCGTGACCGGTTTTTCGATCCTTGGTTTGCTGGACGCGCCCGGCCGCATCGTTGGCGGACAGATTCTGTTCAAAGGCCAGGACCTCGTCACGCTGGACAAGAAGTCGCTGCGCAGCCTGCAGGGCAACCGCATCGCCATGATCTTCCAGGACCCGATGATGACGCTGAACCCGGTCCTGCGCGTGGAAGCGCAGATGATCGACGCCGTGCTCGCACACAGCAAAGTCAGCCGCGAACAGGCGCGGGAACTGGCACGCGACACCTTGGGGTTGATGGGCATCGCCAGTCCGGACGAACGGCTGCACGCCTATCCGCATCAGCTGTCGGGCGGCATGCGCCAGCGCGTGGCGATTGCAATCGCCATGCTGCACAAGCCCGACCTGATCATCGCCGACGAGCCGACCACGGCGCTCGACGTCACCATCCAGGCACAAATCCTGTCGGAGGTGCAGAAGTTGGCGCGCCGGCACGGCACCGCGCTGATCTGGATCACGCACGACCTGTCGGTGGTGGCGGGACTGGCGGACGACATCGCGGTGATGTATTCCGGCCGCATCGTCGAACAAGGCGCGGTCGCCGAAGTGCTCGACCGGCCGCAGCATCCTTACACACAAGGCCTGATCGGCAGCCTGCCGGGCAACAACCGGCGTGGCCAACGCTTGCGCCAGATTCCCGGCCTGACGCCGAACCTGCTGCACCTGCCGCCAACCTGCGCGTTCGCCGCGCGCTGCGAGCGGGTTAGCGAACACTGCCTGAAGCGGCCGGACATCACCGAACCGCTGCCGGGTCATCGGGTGCGCTGCTTTCACCCGACAAGCCAGATCGAGACAGCGGAGTTGAAGCATGGATGAGCCAAGCAAAAACGTCGTGCCGTTGATCGATGCGCGCCGCATCGTCAAACGCTTCGGCGAGCGCAAGCCGCGTCCGTTCGAGCGGCAACTGACGGCGCGCGGCTGGATGCGCCCGGCGGCAGTCACGCAAGCACTCGATGCGGTCGACCTGCACGTGATGCCGGGCGAGGTAGTCGGCCTGGTCGGGGAGTCGGGCTGCGGCAAATCGACGCTGGGCCGCATCGTCAGCGGTTTGCTGGCGCCGTCGGCGGGCGAGGTGCTGATTGACGGCGTTGATCGCAAGGACTTCAGTGCACAAGACACCCAGGCGGCGCGGCGCAAGGTGCAAATGATTTTCCAGAATCCTTACGCCAGCCTCAATCCACGCCTGCGCGTCGACCAGATCGTCGGCGAAGCGGCGCTGATCCACGGCATGACCGACAAGGCAGGTCTCGACGATTACGTCAGCGCGCAATTGTTGCGCGCCGGGCTCGATCCGGAGCTGCGCGACCGTTATCCGCACCAGTTCAGCGGCGGCCAGCGCCAGCGCATCGGCATTGCGCGCGCGCTGGCGGTGCAGCCGCAGATGCTGGTGGCCGACGAGGCGGTGGCGGCGCTGGACGTATCGATCCAGGCGCAGATCCTGAACTTGTTTTCGGACCTGCGCGAGCAGCTCGGGCTGACCTATTTGTTCATCAGCCACGACCTCGGCGTGGTCGAGCATGTATCGGATCGCGTGGTCATCATGTATCTGGGTCGCATCGTGGAAAGCGCTGCGGTCGATGAATTGTTCGCCCGTCCGAATCATCCCTATACCCAGGCCCTGTTGGCTGAAGTGCCGCGCCTGCAGGCGCGCAACAAGTCCTTCACCGCCATCAGGGGAGAGATCCCAAGTCCGCTCAACCCGCCGTCGGGCTGTCATTTCAACCCGCGCTGCGCGCATGCGATGCCGCGTTGTCGCGCGGAGGCGCCGGTGCTCAGGGAAGTTGCACCGGGGCACCTGAGCGCTTGCCACTTGAACGACCAGCAATAGCCGGACCAGTTAAAAAAGCAGTTTTATCCCACCCCAACCGAGGATGATGAACATGAAGAAAACCGCACTTTCCAGCCTCCTGGCCGTCGCCCTGCTGGGCTTCGGCTCCGCCGGCGCGCAGACCCTGAACATTGCGTTCGCCGATCCGCTGTCGTCGCTCGATCCGCAGCTCAACAACCACGCCGGCGACCGCTCCGTCGACCTGCATTTCTGGGACTTGCTGGTCGAGAACAACTACAACAAGCTGCAACCCGGCCTGGCCACCAGTTGGAAGAACATCGACGCCAAGACCTGGGAATTCAAGCTGCGTCCCAACGTCAAGTGGCAGGACGGCAAGCCGTTCACCGCCGACGACGTGATCTTCTCGTACCAGCGCGCACGCGCGGTACCTGGCAGCGTGGCGACTTTCGCCGGCTACCTGCGCACGGTGGAGTCGGTCACCGCCAAGGACCCGCTGACACTGGTGATCAAGACCAACATCGCCAATCCCGACCTGCCGCTGAACCTGGCATCGGTGCACATCGTCAGCAAGCATGTCGGTGAAAAATCGCAAACTGAAAACTACAACAGCGGCGCCGCCATGGTCGGCAGCGGTCCATACAAATACGTGTCCTACACGCCGGGCGACCGCGTCATCATGGAACGCAACAACGACTACTGGGGCCAGAAGCAACTCTGGGAAAAGGTCAACTACCGCTACATCAACAACGCCGCCGCGCGCACTGCCGCCTTGCTGTCCGGCGATGTCGACGTGATCGACAAGGTCTCGGTGTCGGACCTCGCCAAGCTCAAGCAATCACCGAACGTCAAGGTGTTCCCGTACAACGGCCTGCGCGTATTGCTGCTGCAACCGACTTTCCATGAAGGTCCGAGCCAGTACATCACCGACAACGCCGGCAAGCAGCTCGACAAGAATCCGCTGCTGGACGCACGCGTGCGCAAGGCCTTGTCGCTGGCGATCAACCGCAAGGCGCTGGTCGATCGCATCCTGCAGGGCGCGGCGACCGAAGCCAACCAATGGATGCCGGCCGATACGTTCGGCTACAACCCGGACATCAAGAACATTCCGAACGATGTCAACCAGGCCAAGAAGCTGCTGGCCGACGCCGGCTTCCCGCAAGGTTTCAAGCTGACCATCCACGTGCCGAACGACCGCTACCCGCAAGCGCCGGAAACCATGCAGGCGGTGGCGCAGTTCTGGACTCGCATCGGTGTGAAGACACAGGTGGAAGTACTGCCGTGGGCCTCTTACTCCGCCCGTGCCAACAAGAACGAATTCGCCGTCAGCGTGCTGGCATGGGGCAACGGCACGGGCGAGGCGAGCTATGCACTGGTCAACGTGCTGGCGACCGTCGACAGCAAGAAAGGCCTGGGTGCATCCAACTGGAATCGCTACAGCAACCCGGCCATCGACAAGGCGCTGGCCGATTCGACCGCCGAGTTCGACGCCGCCAAGCGTGAAGCGATCCTGCGCAATGCTGCCAAGATCGTGTCCGACGATGCCGGCGTCATTCCGCTATATCACTATCAAAACATCTGGGCTGCCAAGAAGGGCCTGAAGGTGACGCCGGCCAGCAGCGACCGCACCACCGCGATGATGGTGACGCAGGACAAGAAGTAAATTGTCGGAGGAAGCAGCCATGTCCACGCTGAACATCACCGTCAGTCCCGCCGACGACCTGATCGATGTACCGCGCCGTATCCTCGTCACTGGTGCGCAACCGGGAGAAGTGGTGCAGGTCGCCGGCCGCACCATGCGCGCAGGCGTTGCCTGGCGCAGCAGTGCGCGCTTCGTGGCGGATGCCTCCGGCCACGTCGACCTGACCTTGGCGCCGGCGACGGAAGGCGACTATCAGGGCATTTCCGCCATGGGCCTGCTGTGGTCGCAGGCGCCGGAACAGCCGGGCAAGCGAGAGCTGTTCCATGCCGACGTGCAGCAGCCGTTGGCGACTGTGCTGGAAGCGACTGCCGCCGCCGGTACCGCCAAAGCGGAACTCATCCAGCGGCTGTGCGGCGACGGCGTGACGCGCCGGGAAGTGCGCGAGCAGGGACTGGTCGGGACCTTGTTCCTGCCGGCCGGTGCGGGGCCGCATCCGGCGGTGATGATCCTCAACGGCTCCGGCGGCGGCATCAACGAACCGCGTGCGGCGTTGTATGCGTCGCACGGTTATGCGGCGTTTGCGCTGGCGTATTTCAAGGCGCCGGGCCTGTCGGATTACATCTCCAACACACCGCTGGAGTACTTTGAAAAAGGTCTCGACTGGCTGCGCGCCACGGTCAAGCCGCTTGGCGATTTCGTCGCCGTCAGCGGCCAGTCGCGCGGCGGCGAGCTGGTGTTGTTGCTGGGCGCGACCTTTCCGGAAAAAGTCTCGGCGGTGCTGGCCTACGTGCCGAGCGCCCTGGTACACAGCGGCCAGAACGCCTGCGACCCGGCGATTGGCCGCGAAGGACCCACCTGGCTGCGCGACGGCAAGCCGCTCACGCATCAATGGGAAAACAACCGTCATGCCAGCTGGGCGCCGTTCGACGACGGCGCGCCGCCGCACCGGCATGTGCTCGCCATGCTGACCGCCTTGCAGGACAAGGATGCGGTGGCGAAGGCGCGCATCCCGGTTGAACACATCGATGCGCCGGTGCTGCTGCTGTCGGCTACCGACGACGGCTCGTGGCCGTCGAGCATCTACTCGAAAATGGTGAGCGACAAGCTGGACGAAGTCGCTCATCCGCACGCCGTGGAGTGGCACGATTACCAGGAGGCCGGTCACGCGATCCTGTTCCCGTACGTGCCGACTACCCAGATCAGCTATGCCCATCCGGTGTCCGGACGCATCAGCACCGGCGGCGGCGAACCTGCTGCCAATGCGCACGCCGACAAACACTCCTGGCAACACGCGCAGGAGTTTCTCAGGAATGCAATCGGGGCGCATCTTGCGCGCTCCGCGCAGCCATCACGAAAGGAAGCCTCATGACGACGCAAGTGGAATACAACATCGATAACGATGTCATCGACCGGCTGTCCGGCCTGCAAGCAGGCGCCAGCCTGCATGCCTTGCGCCACCAGCGCGAAAAAGTCGCGGTCGCTTCGCAAGGCAGCTACGACGCCTTGTTCGATCCGGCACTGGAAGGCATCGGCCTCGACGAACGACTGCTGGTAGCGCTGTACGCCTGCCGCCTGGCCGGCGCAAGCGAAGTCGGCGCACATTATCGCGCGCGGCTGGACGCGTTGCCGGCTGACGCCACGCAGATTGCAGTGGCCGCCGACGGCGCGCCCGAGCAGTTGCCCCAAGGTCGCCTGCGCGCCATGCTGGCGTTCACACGCGCGCTGACCGAGCGTCCGGTGGAAGGCGACAAGGCTGCCTTGCACACGTTGCCGGCTGCCGGCATCAGCACGCCCGCCGTGGTCGCGCTGTCGCAACTGATCGCCTTCATCTCGTACCAGATCCGCGTCGTCGCCGGTCTGAAGGCCATGAAACTGGCAAGCAAGGAGCAAGCATGAGCACCATCATCAAATCGCACGGCTTCACCAATGAAGTGCTGGACTGGCAGGCATGGCTCGACGTGATCGACATCGAGCAGGCCAGCGCAGACCAGATCAAGGTCCTGGAAGAGAGCCATCCCAAGGCCAAGACCTCCGACTATTACCTGTTCCTCGGCCATCAGCCGGAAATCCTGCGCCAGCGTTCGGCCGCCTTCAACGCCATCATGTACGCCCCGGGTGGCATGTCGCGTGCGGAACGTGAACTTGGTTCCATGGTGGTGTCGCGCATCAACGGCTGCGTGTATTGCGCCTCGGTACATGCCCAGCGCTTCGAGCAACTGGCCAAGCGCAACGACACCGTGCAGCAGGTCTTCGACGATCCGTACACCGCCGGCACCGATGCGCGCGAAAAAGCCATTTCGCAATTCTCCATCGCGCTGACCAAAAATCCCAACGACGTCAATGCGGCAAGCATCCAGGCGCTCAAGGACGTCGGCCTCAACGAACAAGAGGTCCTCGACCTGATCCACTCGGTCGCGATCTTTGCATGGGCCAACCGCCTCATGCTGAACCTGGGCGAACCGGTGTTTCCAACGGCGCAATAACCTGATCATCGAGCCAACAAGGAGAACCACATGTTGATACCAGACACCCTGACTTACGCCGAAACGCACGAGTGGATCCGGCAGGAAGAGGACGGCACGCTGACCGTCGGCATCACCGACTTCGGCCAGGACCAGCTCGGACCGCTGGTGTACGTGCAGACCCCGTCGGTCGGCAGCGTGCTCCAGCGCGGCGCCGACGCCGGCGTGGTCGAGTCCAACAAGACCGCCTCCGACGTGCATGCGCCGGTGGCGGGCGAGGTGATTGCCGTCAATGACGAACTTGCCAATACGCCGGAGGCCATCAACGGTGCGCCGTACGAACAGTGGATTTTCAGGTTGCGGCCGACGGAGGCTTTCGACGAATCGCAGTTCCTTGATGCGGCTGCGTACACGAAGATGATCGGCTGAACGTACCGTCTGTCAAAAACGACGCGGAGCATCCTGATTGTCCTGGCGCACCCGCGTTTCTCCGCGAAAGCCTGCTTTCTCCATTTGCAGCAGCTTGGCATCGGACTCCGCCCCGGCAGGACTCGCAGCATCAACCGATTCGATGATCGCCGTGACGATGCTGAGCGGGACCTCGGCTTCTTCCTTGTTCGGAAGACTGGACGTCAGCGCAGCAACCACGCTTAGACTGGGGAATACATAGATGCGTTGCCCCTTGAAGCCGTTGGCAAAATAGAACGGCACGCCCTTTACTTTGCCAATCCACCAATGCAGGCCGTAGCGATTGCTGACGCCGGGAGTCCATGCAAGCGCAGGATATTTTTCATCGAAAATCCTGATCCCATTCCATTCGCCTTTCTGCAAATACAGTTGCCCGATCTTCAGCATGTCCATCGGACGCAATCGCAGACCCCAGCCGCCAGGAAATCGGCCCCCCTGATCGGGAAACCACCAGGCGTAGTTGGACATGTGCAGTGGTTCAAACAAGGTCGATCTGGCGAATTCAAGCAGGGATCGATCTGCCAGTGACGCTATCACGGTGCCGGTCATCACCGCATCGGCATCTGAATAGTTGAAGCGCGTGCCGGGAGTTGCAATGAAATTTTGCCCGATCGCTAGCGAGACGCGATCTTGCCGTGTGTCATAGATCGGGTTGTTGACAGGGTCGTGCTTGTAGTCGAAACCGGAGCCCATTTGCATGAAATTCTTCAGTGTCACACGCTCCGCATTGTTCCATGCATTACCGCGCATGCCGGATGGTTGCTGAATCAATGTCGCGACCGGCGTATCGAGATCGCTGATCTTTCCCTGCCACATCAAGATGCCGACCAGCGTCGACGAGATCGACTTGGTTGCCGAATACATCGCGTGGTTGTGCTGCCTCCCAAGTCCTTCCTTGTAGCGCTCGAACACTATCTTGCAGTCGCGCATGACGAGTAGCGCGCGGACGTCGTTACGAGCCTCATCCAGCGAGGAGATCAGGGATGACAGACGGTCGGAGGAAATGTTTTCCGACGACGGCGTAGCCGCATCGAAATTTTCTCCGATGGTATCGTGGCAACGCCCGTCATTGGCGGCGGCATGGCTGATGAAGAACAGTGTGGAAAGCAGGACAAGGACCCATCCGGCGACAGACCGATATGGCAGACATATAGGGCGAGTGATGGTTTTTATCATTATCCTGATACGCAAAAAGGACGAAGGAAATTGTTCGTTGAATTGTTTTTTGCGCCAAGCATCACATGTGAAGCTGACGAACGACTGACCGCTCAAACAGTCCCGCACACCGCCAGAATCGAACGTCGATACCCATCCGGCAGATTAACCGGCAAGGCATATGGCGGGAAGGTATCCAGGCGCTTGTGCTCGTGGCTCACGACAGGCGCATAGGGACCGGTTAGCGTGCATTGGTAGGTGGCGATGAAGACGTGTCTGCCCGGGATCACTTCAAACAGATAGGTATCGAGAGGCGCGCCGATGCTGACTTGCAAATCGAGTTCTTCAAGGATCTCGCGGGCCAGGCATTCGGCTGAGGATTCTCCTGATTCAATCCGGCCGCCGGGCAACTCCCACTCATCGCGCTCGTTGAGCAGGAGCACGACGTCGCCGTCCGGCGTTCGCAAGACGCCTTTGACGGACACCGGATAGGCGGCTGCGTGCGCGTCTCTCATTTCCACATTCCGCGCATGCGCGCGGCGACATCGACGCGCATCTGCCGCGCATCGGGGCGGCCGCTCGGTCCGACGGCGACGACTGGCCAGGCGCTGCTGGTGAAATGCGGCAGCACGCCGGGCGGGATGAAACGTGTGCGCGAAGCATAGACGTGGCGGTCGCCTTGCGCATGCTGGCCGCCGGTGAAGAATTTTTGCGGCACCATCAGGTGCAGGTCGTCCTTGGCACGGGTCATGGCGACGTAGAGCAAGCGACGCTCCTCTTCGATCTCGTCGGTGCTGCCGGTCGCCAGGTCGGCCGGGATGCAGCCGTCGACCACGTTGAGTACGTACACCGATTTCCACTCCTGTCCCTTGGAGGAGTGGATGGTCGACAGGATCAGGTAATCCTCATCGAGCAGCGGCACCCCGGACTGGTCGCTGGTGGCGTCCGGCGGATCGAGCGTGAGCTCGGTGAGGAATCGCTCGCGCGACGGATAGCCGGAGGCGATCTGCTCAAGCTGCAGCAGGTCGGCCTGGCGCGTGGTGGCGTCTTCGTGCTTGCGTTCCAGGTGCGGCGCGTACCAGCTGCGTGCATGGGCGATCTCGCCGGGCCAGCCGGTCTTGCCTTGCGCCATGAATTGCAGCACTTCGACGAAGCCGCGCCAGTCATCGCCGCTGCGCGGCGGCGCCGGCAATTCGGACAGCGCAGCGATCGGATCGGCATGCGCCGCCATGGCTTCGAGGATTTTTTGCGCCGAGCCGGGGCCGACGCCGGGCAGCAACTGCATCAGGCGGAAACCGGCCACGCGGTCGCGCGGATTCTGCACGAAACGCAGCATCGCCAGCATGTCCTTGACGTGGGCGCTGTCGAGGAATTTGAGGCCGCCGAATTTGACGAAGGGAATGTTCCGGCGCACCAGTTCGATCTCCAGCGGGCCGCTGTGGTCGGAGGCGCGGAACAGCACGGCCTGGTCTTTCAGCGTGCTGCCGGCTTCACGGTTTTCAAGGATACGTTCGACGATGTAGCGCGCCTGGTCGGCTTCATCGCGCACCGACACCAGTTGCGGCTTGTGGTCCGAGGGACGCTCGGTCCAGAGGTTCTTGGTGAAGCGTTCCAGCGCCTTGTCGATCACACTGTTGGCGGCCGCGAGGATAGTCTGCGTCGAGCGGTAATTGCGGTCGAGTGTGACGATGTCGGCGGGCGGATCGAAGGCGCGCGGGAAATCGAGGATATTGCGCACCGTCGCCGCACGGAACGAATAGATCGCCTGGGCGTCGTCGCCGACCACGGTGAGCCCGCGACCGTCCGGTTTCAGCGCCAGCAGGATCGAGGATTGCAGGCGATTGGTGTCCTGGTATTCGTCCACCAGAACGTGGTCGAAACGCGCGCCGATGTCGTCGGCCAGCACGCGCTCGCCGATGGTCTGCGCCCAGTACAGCAGCAGGTCGTCGTAGTCGAGCACGTTGTGCGCCTGCTTGGCTTCGACGTAGGCTCCGAACAGCGTGCGCAGCTGCGCCTCCCATTCGGCGCACCACGGAAATACCTTGTGCAGGATGCTATCGAGCGGCGCTTCGGAATTGACCACGCGCGAGTAGATGGCGAGGCAGGTGGCCTTGAGAGGGAAACGCTTTTCGGTTTTTGACAAGCCAAGTTCATGCCGCACCAGGTTCATGAGATCGGCCGAATCTTCGCGGTCGTGGATGGAGAAATTGGGATCGAGTCCGATCTGGTCGGCGTATTCGCGCAGGATTTGTGCGCCGATGCCGTGGAAAGTGCCGGCCCAGGACAACGCATCGGCCATGATGCGGCCATTGGCGCCGAGCGCTTCACCGCAGATGCGCTGCACGCGGCGAGTCATTTCTGCGGCGGCGCGGCGTGAAAATGTCATCAGCAAAATCCGGCGTGGATCGGCGCCGTTGACGATCAGGTGCGCGACGCGGTGCGCCAGCGTATTGGTCTTGCCCGAGCCGGCGCCGGCAATCACTAGCAAAGGGCGGGCAGGGGATGGGGATGCGGCCTGCTGTCCGGACAAACCGGGCACGATGCCGAATTCCACCGCCTGGCGTTGTTCAGGGTTGAGTTTTTCCAGATAGTCGACGTTCATGCCGGGCCTTGGGACGAATGCAAAAAGAAGTATTTTACTGGTGTTTTATACAGTCCCCTGCTGCGGTTACAAAAAAGACGGCAGCGCAAAGACGGCCTGCGAGAGGGGCAGGCAAAATCATTTGCGAAGTGATGAAAGACCGACAATGGATTCTTCCGCGCCGCTGTCTATACTGGCTTGGTCGTCGGTCGAGGACGCTCCGGCGAAGTGGTGGTTATGCTGCAATGCCAGAACCGGCGCGGCTTCCAAGCTACCCATGATATTGCAAATTTCATGCAGGAAGTACTTGTGCAGACCGTGTGGGTCTGATTAAAATTTCCCTTCGACAACTTCACTTGAGGTGCTGCCATGGATAAGACTCTCGCTCTGCTCGATTGTTTGGTGCAGCTCAAGGAAGCGCAAAGTTGTGCCGACGCCTTACTGTCCGATATCGTGGCCGACGCCGTGCGCGCCAACAAAGGGCGGGGTGGCGTACCCAAGCCGGCCACCCTCAAAGCCTTCCGCAACGCTCTCAAATCCGCCAACACGCACTGCTATCAGGCCGAGTTGATCCTGGCGGAGTTCGACGCCCTGCAGACCATCATGCCGATTGGCCAGCAACAGCCGATACGTACGGTGAATTACAGCGTCTGATCTCCGAGGTCCGGGTTGCGCTCTTGTCCGCTTGCAAGGTTTGCGCGGCGGAGACGGCTGATGATGGCGTCGGAAGCCGTCCGCAGTTTGGCGCAGCGGTGTGACAGGGGGGCATCCGTGGCAGGCCGGCGGTGCCTCCGAATCGCGCAAGCACCATTGATGAGCCGCTCCACGATGGCGCCGCAGCGCGGCCCAGTCAGTACGATGTCCGGGCGGGCCACATGCCGGTGACCGAGGTTCAACCTGGCCTGCAAGTCCTGCCGGGTTGACATGGAAGGTTGCCGACGGCGCTCGCCGACGAGAATTTCCTTGTCTGCGCCCCTGTAAAACGTCCGAGGTATGCCGCCGCAGGAACATTCTTGCCGCCAGGCACTCTCACCGGCTGCTCGCTGCAGTTCGTTTGCTCTATTTGGCGCGTTGTATTTATGGCGTCTCCAGTCCCTTCGGATGGCAGACCGCGAGCAGTTTGTGTCTACAATGGGTTCGCAGGCACGCAGCTTGCATTCGTTGCCTGCGGACGGCATCGAGGGCAGGCCCGGTACTTTCCAACACCAGGCATTTCCGGAGGTAAATTGCGGCGCGGATTTTCATTCAAGGCAAAATGGCCCAGGATCCTGATTCAGGATGGTTGGGGTCTGTCTGCCTGCTTCGTGCTGCTGTCGTCGTTGGTGCTGGTGGTCATCTGGGGCATTACGATGACGCACGTTGCCAGCGAAAAAAAACTGGCCATGGAAAGCGCTTCTTCCGAAAGCCGCAACATGGCAGCCATCATGGCCGCCAATCTCAATGACCGCCTCAGTCGCGCCGGGCAGTACGCCACGGTCGGCAGCAAAATCCTCGATGGCGATACGGCTGCAGCCGATTACCTGGGCCTGCTTTTCAACGGCGACAGTGCCTATGTGCGTGCCGCCGTGTTCGACGACCAGATGCGCTTGCGCTACTCCTCCGCGGGTCTTCCCGAAGAAAGCGAATTTGCCCAACTGCTGGAGCACGCCTACCCGCGGGCAGCCTCGGACGCTGCGCCGAAAGCCGGTACGGTCCTGTTCGGCAAAACCGATAGCCATAATTGGCGCATGCCGATGCTGATCGCCCTGCAAGCACCGAAGACCGGTGCACGCGGCTATCTGGTCGCCATACTCGATCTGGGGCGCTTCCTGCACGACTACAAGCAAATCGGCGACGGTTACCTGATTGCGGTCAACGGCGGTACCGGCAGGCCGCTGGTGGCGCTCAACGATCGCCGGCTGCTGATCGGCGACAACAGCGCCGCGTCGATGTCCGCCTACAGCGTCAGCAACCTGCAAAAACTGGTCGCTTATCCGCTCAGCGTGAGTGTGACCATCGATCCCGATTCCGTGGTTTCCGACCTGACCCAATCGCATTACGAATATATCCGCTACGCCATCGTCATTTCCATCGCGGTGGTGACGCTGACGCTGATCCTGATCGGGATTTCCTATCATCGCAAGAAACTGTACGAACGTCTGGCGCGTTCCGAGCGCGAAAAAATCTGCCTCATCGAGCAGCTCGAAAAGGAAAAGACGCGCGCCTATCAACTGGCCTCGCATGACTACCTGACCGGCATCCCGAATCGCATGCTGTTCAGCGAACTGGCCGGCGCCGAGCTGTCGCGCGCCAAGCGCAGCCCCAACCTGTATGCATTGTTTTTCATCGACCTGGACGGCTTCAAGCCGATCAACGACACGCTCGGCCACGCGGTGGGAGACCTGCTGCTGAAAGCGGTGGCGCAGCGCCTGTGCACCAACCTGCGCGAATACGATCTGGTGGCGCGCCTGGGCGGCGACGAATTTGTAGTCCTGCTTTCCGATATCAAGTACCAAAGCCAGATCGCCGATATCGCCGACAAACTGATCAAGGCCGTCGGCGCGCCGTATCTCAACCTCGGCGGCCACGAAGTCGGCACCAGCCTGAGCATCGGCATTGCGCTGTATCCGGACGACGGTCACACCGTCGATGAACTGCTGTCCAAGGCCGACGCCGCCATGTATGCGGCCAAAAAAGCCGGCAAGGGCGCTTACCGTTTCCACGACAGCAGCGCACACAACGTCATGGCAGGACGCCTGACGTCGACTGCTACGCGCTACCTGTCCGCCTGACGCGACTTCAGCTGTTTCAGGAAGGCCCGCACCACCGGCGATTTTTCGTGCTTGCGCGACGCCAGCGCGATGGCGCCGGGAATGACTTTTCCCTCGATCTTCCGATACGTTACCCCCGGCATGTTCACGCGCTGCATCACCGAGGCCGGGACGATCGCCACGCCCTGGCCCAGCGACACCAACGTCACCACCGCCACCAGGCCGCCCGGATTGGGCTGGGTGCGCGGAACGAAACGGCCGCGGCGAGCCACTTCCATGGTGCCGGATGCCTGCTCGGGCAAGATGAAGCACTCCGCTGCGAGCGCTGCGGCTGGTACCGTGTCGTGCTTCGCCAAGGGCGAATTCTCCGGCAGCGCCGCGACGAAATCGTCATACAGCAAGGCCAGGAAATTGACATCTGCCGGGCAGGATACCGGCGGCCGGATGAATGCGAGATCAAGGCTGCCGTTGCTGACCTGGGCCGGCAAGGTATCCATCGGCGCTTCGACCAGATTCAACTGCACCAGCGGATAGTCGGCGCGAAAACGCGCCACTTCGGTCTGCAACAGGCCTGAATACGCCGCCGATGCAATGTAGCCGATCTCGATGCGGCCGATCTCGCCGCGCCCGGCTCGCCGTGCGGCGTCTTCCGCACGCGCAGCCTGTTGCAGCGTGCGCGACGCTTCTTCCAGGAATACCTCGCCGGCCGACGTCAGGCTCACTGAGCGTTTGGTGCGCTGGAACAGGCGCACGTCCAACAGGCGCTCGATTTCCTGTATCTGCTTGGTCAGGGCGGGCGGCGAAATGCCGAGCTGCTCGGCGGCGCGCGCAAAATGCAGCGTCCCGGCAAGGGCGGTGAAACAGCGGAAATGGCGAAGTTCCACGGCATTCTCCCCATCATTCAATAATTAACCTATAAGAAATTAAATAGCATTTTAACTGTAATAAAGATAATTATCGGCGGTATTAGAATGAGCGGCATCGAGTCATCCAGGAGTTGCACCATGCCTTCGCATCACCTTCCGTTACCTCGCCGTGTCCTGTCGTCAACACATGCATAGCGCACCTGCCGCCGTTCGCGACGACCTCCGTCCCGACGACGCCGATGATGGGCGTCATCGCAAGGAACGCAACCTTCTGCTGATCTGTTCCAGCGTGTGTGCGTTGATCGTGCTCGACACCAACATTGTCGCCGTCTCGCTGCCTTCAGTGGCGCGCGCGCTGCATGCCGATTTCAGCGATATCGAATGGATCGTCAGCGCCTATATGCTGGCGTTTGCATCCTTGCTGTTGCCGGCCGGCAGCCTGGCTGACCGCTTCGGTCGCAAGCGCATGATGCTGCTCGGCCTCGGCTTGTTCGCGCTGGCTTCGCTCGGCTGCGGGCTGGCCTGGTCTGCAGGCGCATTGCAGATCGCGCGCGCGGTCAAGGGCGTCGGCGCTGCGATGCTGCTGACCTCGGCGCTGGCGGTGATCGGCCATGTCTTCCATACGGAAAAAGACCGTACCCACGCATGGGCGATGTGGGGCGCTTGCATGGGCGTCTCGATGACGCTAGCGCCCCTGCTCGGCGGCGTAATCACGCAATTGCTCGGCTGGCGCTGGATATTCCTGCTTAACTTGCCGGTGTGCCTGTGCCTTGGCATGCTCGTGTATCGCGAAGTTGCCGAGGCGGGCGACGCCAACGCCGCCCGCCTGGATCCTTTGGGGAGCCTGTTGTTGAGCGGCGGCCTGGGCTGCGTGATCTGGGCGCTGATCAACGCCAACGCGGCCGGCTGGAGCAGCGCCGCGACTTTGCTGCGCGCCGGCGGCGGGGTATTGATGCTGGCCTTGTTCGTGCCGGTGGAACTGCTGCAGAAGCGGCCGATGATCGACCTGCGCCTGTTCCGCCACGCGCCGTTCGTCGGCGCGGTGCTGGCGATGTTCGGCTACGCCGGATCGGCGCAGGTGATGATGACGTTCTTGCCGCTGTACCTGCAAAATGCGTTCTCGTACTCGGCCGTCGTGGCCGGGCTGGCGATGCTGCCGTTCGCGCTGGCGATGATGATTTTTCCGCGTGTCGGCGCTGCGCTGACACGCTACATGCCGCTGCATGGCGTGATGGGGGTGGGCATGGCGCTGGTGTGTGCGGGCAATGTGCTGGTGGCGATCGCCGCGTATGTCGGGACGTACTCGATGGTGCTGGCCGGCATGGTGGTCACCGGCAGCGGCGCCGGACTGCTCAACGGCAATACGCAAAAAGCCATCATGAACTGCGTGCCGCGCGAACGCACCGGCATGGCCTCGGGCATCAGCACCACCACGCGTTTTGCCGCCATTGTGCTGGCGATTGCCTGCCTTGGCTGCGTGCTGACGGTGCGCACCGGCAGCTACCTCAGGGAAGGATTGACCGGCGCCAACTTGCCGCAGCCGGTCGGCTTCACCGACGTGGTCGAACGCATCGTGGCCGGCGACAGCGCAGCGGCCTTGCCGGCACTGGACAATAGCCTGGAGGCGCTGCATATCGCGCAGGCCGGCTTCGGCCAGGCCTTTGCTTTACTGATGCTGGCGGCAGCTGCAGTTGCCGCCGTGTCGGGTGTGTTGTTGTTCAGGTTGATGGGCAGCCGCAAGCGGGTGTCCGTCGACCCACTACTTGTTTAAAAAGGGAATCCACATGTCATCCACGCAATCCAGGCAGAGAGACAAACGTTCGTTCTTCGCCACGCTGGCGGCGGTGTTCTGGTCTTTCGTGGGACTGCGTCGCCTTGCCGATTACGAGAAGGACGCGACCTCGTTCAACCCGTTTTATGTCATCGGCGCCGGTGTGGTCGGCGTCGGCATTTTCATCGCGGTGCTGCTGATCGTGGTGAAGATGGTAGTTGCCTAGCAAGGGTCGCATCTGCCTTGCGTTCACATTGTTTTGCTTGAGGGAGTATTGCCATGGACAACAAATCCGTACAGCACTTCTTGCGTACTGATGGCCGCACCGGCAGCGCCGCTACGCTCCATCGCCAGCGCGCATCGGCGTTCATACTGGCGACCCTGTTGATGTTCTCGTTCAGCGCACATGTGGCCGAACTGGATACCGCGCTGCTGCGCATGCTGGCGCAGCTCGGGACCGATTGCGTATGGTGTTCGGTGACGCCGTATTGAAAAACTGCAGCCGCTACAGCAACAGTTCCTTGGCAAGATCGCGCTTGGGGTCGGACGGCGTGTCGAATTCCAGCGCCTGTTCCACATGGTGCAGGTGATGCAGCATCAGCTCGACGGCTTCCTCGACCTTGCCGGCCTTGGCGGCGACGATGAAGTCGCAATGTTCTTCGGTGGAGCAGATCGCGTCGCGGGTTGACTGGTACAGCATGGTGATCAGCGAACTGCGGCCGGCAAGCTTGACCAGGATGTCGGTCAGGACTTCGTTGCCGACGATATTCGCCAGCAGGATATGGAAGTCGCTCAACAGGGTCGACCTGACTTGCGGATTGTTTTCCTCGATGGCGCGGCGTTCTTCGCGCAGATGGGCTTCCAGCACGGCATAGTCCGCAGCTGTCGCACGCGCGACGAATTCCCTCACCATGGCAGCCTCCAGCGTGCGGCGGACGAAGAATATGTCGCGCGTTTCTTCCACCGTCGGCTTGCTGACGAAGGCGCCCTTGTCCGGGATCAGGTCGATCAGCTTGTCTTTGGCCAGCATCACCAGGGCCGCGCGGATCTTGGTGCGGCTGACCTGGTAGACGCGCGCCAACGCTTCTTCGCGGAGTTTTGCCCCGGGCGGAAGACGCTGTTCGGCGATGGCGATGGTGATATCGCGGGCAATCGCTTCTGAACTGTCGGGAGGGAGTACTGCTTCGGTCATAGGATGGATGGTTCTGTTGTGTGAGGCGCTGTGTTAGGCGAATTCGGGCAAGACACCGAATTGTACCTCTGTATTTTCGCCATCCATCCTGCCGCCTCAGTCCCGTATGTTATTCAAACGTTGCTGCCGGAATCTCGCCGTTCAGCACGGCGCGGGCGCGGGTCTTGTCGATGTCTTTTTCCCAGGTAGCGACGACCACGGTGGCGACGCAGTTGCCGAGCAGGTTGCCCAGCGCACGCACGATGCCGATGAACCAATCGATCGACAGCACCAGCACCAGGCCGACCACCGGAATCGCCGGAATCGTGGTCAGCGTCGCCGCCAGGATCACGATGGCCGAGCCCGGCACGCCGTGGGCGCCCTTGGAGGTGATCAGGGCAATCGCCAGGATCATGAGCAGATCGCCCATCGCCAGGTGCGTATTGGTGGCTTGCGCGATGAACACGGCGGCCATGGTCAGGTAGATCGAGAACGCATCGAGGTTGAACGAGTAGCCGGTCGGGATCACCAGGCCGACGGTCGACTTCTTGATGCCCATGTGCTCGAGCTTCCTCATGACCTGCGGCAGCACGCTGTCGGAGGAGGCGGTCGCCAGCACCACGATCAGTTCTTCACGCAGGTAGGCGATCAGCTTGAAGATGCTCAGCCCGGAGGTGCGCAGGATCGCGCCCAGCACTACCACTACGAAGAACACCACCGCGCCGTAGAACAGTAGCACCAGCATGCCGAGCTGCTTCAACGAACCGATGCCGTAGCGTCCGACCGTGAAGGCGATTGCGCCGAACACGCCCAGCGGCGCCAGGCGAATGATGAAAGCCATGCACTTGAAGAAGGCTTCCGACAGCGAAGCGATCAGCGAGACGGTCGGTTGACCCTTGTCGCCGATCAGCAGCAGGGCGCAGCCGAAAATGACCGAGATCAGCAAGACCTGCAGCACGTCGCCGGAGGTGAAGGCGCTCACGATGGTGGCGGGGATCAGCTTCATGATGAAGTCGGCGAAGCTGGTGCCCCTGACCTTGCTGGCGGTCTCGACATAGCTGGACAAGCCACTGGCGTCAAGATTGGTCGGGTCGATGTTCATGCCGGCGCCGGGCTGGAATACGAACGCCAGCACCAGGCCGAGCAGCAGCGCGATGGTGGTCACGATTTCAAAGTAAATGATGGCCTTGATGCCGACGCTGCCGACCTTCTTCAGGTCGCTGGCGCCGCAGATGCCTTGCACTACGACGCAAAATACGATCACCGGGATGATCATCTTGATCAGCTTGATGAAGCCGTCGCCTAGCGGTTTGAGGCTCTGGCCGAAGTCGGGGTAGAACAGGCCGACGACGATGCCGGCAATCAGGGCGATGACAACCTGCCCGAACAAAGATTTGAAGAATCGATTCACCTTGGTCTCCTGGTGTGGTTCCGGATGGGCGCCTGTATGAGCTTGTCTGAGGGGATGCCCGCTGCATGTGGGTTCAGCTTTTCTACTTGTACTTGTTTTCAATGCGCAGCCGCTCCTCCGGCTGTTGTTCCTTTGCCAATTGCAGTCGTTGTTTGAAAATTCTTTTGACGCGCCGGAACAAGCTCACTATATTGCATACAATTTGTGAATACAATAAAAATATGCAATCCTGATGACTTCAAGGAGACCGCCGTGAAAACTGTTCCAGAGCAATACCGATCCTGCGGGCAAGAGATCATGCGACGCGCCGATGTGCTTGCCGTCCACACGGAAGCGGCCGGCATGATGACGCGCACTTACCTGACGCCCGTGCATCATGCTGCTGCACAACAACTCAGCGAGTGGATGAGCGCCGCCGGCATGCAGGTCCGCCGCGATGACGCCGGCAACGTCATCGGCCGCTATGAAGCGGCGCCTGGACACGAAAATGCCCCGGCGTTGGCGACCGGTTCGCATTTCGACACGGTGCGCAACGGCGGCAAGTACGACGGCAACCTGGGCATCCTGTTGCCGGTGTCATGTATTGGGGCATGGCATCGCGAAGGCAGGCGTTTTCCGTTTCCCATCGAGGTGATCGGCTTTGCGGAAGAAGAGGGCGTGCGCTTCAAGGCGACCTTGCTGGGCAGTCGCGCCGTGGCCGGCACCTTCGACAAGAGCGTACTCGACAATCTCGACGAACAGGGCAACAGCATGCGCGAGGTCATACGCGCAGCCGGCTTCAATCCGGACCGGCTGGACGCCTCGGCGTGGCCGCCGGCAGCCGTCGCCGCCTTTGTCGAAGTGCATATCGAACAGGGGCCGTTGCTGCTCAACGAAGCCTTGCCGGTCGGCGTGGTGACCGCGATCTCCGGCGCGACGCGTTTCATGGCGGAACTGCAGGGACTGGCCGGCCACGCGGGCACGGTGCCGATGCACATGCGCCGCGACGCCGCCATGACGGCGGCGGAAATCGGCCTGTATATCGAACAGCGCTGCAGCGGCCGGCCCGGCCTGGTCGGCACCATGGGCATCATGGAAGTGCCGAACGGCGCCGCCAATGTGGTGCCGGGCAGCGCGCGGTTTTCCATCGACATCCGCGCCGAGCAGGATGGGGTGCGCGAGGATGCTGTGGCCGACGTCGAAGCCGAAATCGAACGCATCTGCGCGCGCCGCAATGTCGCCATCACGCTGCGCAAGACGCACCAGGCCGGCAGCGTGCCTTGCGCCGAGCATCTGCAACAGCAACTGGCGAATGCCATCGAAGCATGCGGCTTGCCGCTGCGGCATCTGCCGTCGGGCGCCGGACATGACGCGATGGCGATGGCGACCATCGCCGATGTGGCGATGCTGTTCGTTCGTTGCGGCAACGGCGGCATCAGCCACCACCCCGACGAAATCATGACCGAAGAAGACGCGGCGATTGCTGCGCAGGTGTTCAGCCGCTTCGTCGACAACTTCGCGACCTGATCCGGTCCGCCGCATTCTCCAATTTATTGCAAAGGAATTTTCCATGACTGCTGTCACCATCACCATCGACGGTTTCAACCTCACCGCTGCGCAAGTCGTCAGCGTCTCGCGCGGCAGCAATGGCTCGTACGCTAAAGTCGCGCTCGCCGACTCCTCGCGCGCCGCCCTGAAGCAAAGCCGCGACTTCATCGAATCGACCTGGATGCACGACGAAGCGCCCATGATGTACAGCTTCAACACCGGCGTCGGCCTGCTGAAGGACACCCGCATCAAGGTCGAACACATCGAACTGTTCCAGACGCAATTAATTAAAGCCCACAGCGGCGGCATCGGCG
>Ga0308165_1001673_pt1 | contig 30004 bp, 24 predicted proteins | sample PhyWR2_FD_201032 | JGI IMG/M metagenome (GOLD analysis project Ga0308165, IMG submission 201032) | Phyllosphere microbial communities from UC Gill Tract Community Farm, Albany, California, United States - DLSLW.R2 | ecosystem: Host-associated > Plants > Phyllosphere > Unclassified | place: USA... | reverse complement strand
GCCGTAGCGCCGATGGTAGTGTGGGGTCTCCCCATGCGAGAGTAGGGAACTGCCAGGCATCAAATAGTGAAGAAGCCCATCCTGCCGGATGGGCTTTTTTGCGTGTGTGCGAAATGAAAGCACGGATTAAATCCCGGCGTCACTGCATTCACCCGGGCGACAGCAGCCCCGTCCGGTAGCCCGGACGAGGCGTTCACGCCGACTCTGGGGAAGCAGCGGACCCAAATCCTCCAGCGCCATCCAACCAGCCCACAATAAATTCCGCAATCTCCTCGAGATCGTTCAAATCCAGCACTGGTACATCAATATCTAATGTAATATCGCTGGCCACTGCGATCGTATGTTCATCAATAAAAAGCTCATCAATCGCATGTCCAGTCGCCTCTCGAAACAGTAAAATCTTAGCTACTGCCTCGTGTTTAAACCCTTCAACCAGTACCAAATCTAACCTTGATGCATCCATTCGGCTTACCAGCCAGGCGAGATCGAGCTCATCTTCTTCCGGTGTTTCCGTCATCAGCGCCCAGCGTTGTTGGCTGGCGACTAACGTCTGTGCCGCACCCGCTTTACGCAGCTCATAGCTATCTTTACCGGGTTTATCGACATCCATATTGTGGTGAGTATGTTTAATCAATCCAGGGCGAATACCGCGAATGCAGAGTTCAGGGATCAATTTTTTCAACAGCGTTGTTTTTCCCGTACCACTCCAGGCTGCAATCGCTAATAACGGGATCATTTCGCCCCCTGATTTTTCTGCAAATCTTCCAATGTATTGATGTTGCGAAATGCTGACTTTATGTCGCTAAAATCTACAGAATGACCGCCAACTTCACGCATAAACACCATAACGCGTCGATCGCCACGAATCAGGTAATCTGATATTTTCGATGCCAGACTGCGATGCGCCAGTGCAACAGCTGGGTGATCCCTGTCGCCGTCATGAACCCAAACGACAGGCGCCTGAAAACGATCAATATCTAAACGAGCGAACAGATCCTCAGGAATAAAAGGAGTGTCGCATGGGCAAAACAGAAACCACTCATCAGGTAACTGCTGCATGACTGACAACATACCGGCCAGAGGTCCAGGAAAGTCTGACAACGTATCACTTATGACCGGTAGACCGCTTTCCTGATAAGTATTCAGATTCCGGTTCGCGCTAATAACCACTGAACTTACCTGTGGATGCAGCCTGTCAGACACGTGTTGCCACAGCGGCTTACCATCCAGCAGCATCAATCCCTTATCCTGCCCACCCATTCTGCTGGCTTTACCGCCCGCCAATACCACGCCCGTGACCTGGCTCTTTGCATTCACCGTTATCGCCTCTTTTATTGTAGGGATTACCCTGCTACCGTATCTTTATCAAGCGTAAGGAGCATGACCATGAAATGTAAACGTCTGAACGAAGTTATTGAACTCCTCCAGCCAGCCTGGCAGAAGGAGCCTGAGCTGAATTTAATGCAATTTTTGCAGAAACTGGCGCAGGAGTCAGGTTATGACGGTGAATTGGCCGATTTAACGGATGATATTCTGATCTACCATCTGAAAATGCGCGACTCGGCAAAGGATGCGGTGATCCCCGGTATTCAGAAAGATTATGAAGAAGACTTCAAAACTGCATTACTCCGCGCTCGTGGGGTGATTAAAGAGTAAAAGGTTGTAAGCAGAGCCGCTCAAACTGCTGCGAAATGATATCCTGACTCATTCGTATCGTTATCGGATGTCAGGATGAACGACAAGGCTTTCACATTCCAGACTCTTCACCCGGATACCATTATTGATGCCCTGTTTGAGCAGGGTATCCGGGTTGATTCTGGTCTCACACCTCTAAATAGTTATGAGAACCGGGTGTACCAGTTCCAGGATGAAGACCGTCGCCGCATGGTGGTGAAGTTCTATCGTCCGGAACGCTGGTCAGCCGCACAAATACTTGAAGAGCATCAGTTTGCGCTGGAGCTGGTTCAGGATGATGTGCCGGTTGCCGCCCCCCTCGCCTTTAACGATAAAACCCTGTTAACTCACGATGGTTTTTACTTCACCGTATTTCCAAGCGTGGGTGGCCGCCAGTTTGAATCCGATAATCTGGATCAAATGGAGTGGGTGGGACGCTACCTGGGACGTCTGCATCAGACCGGGCGTAAATCACGCTTCGTAGCGCGTCCGGATATCGGCGTCAAAGAGTACCTTATTGAACCTCGTGCTGTGTTTGAACACTCGGCGCTGATCCCCGCTGGATTAAAAGACCGTTTCCTGAAAGCGACAGATGATCTGATTGATGCGGTAATGGGGCAGTGGCACGGGCGCTTTAATTCGCTGCGTCTGCACGGTGACTGCCATGCCGGGAATATTCTCTGGCGTGATGGCCCCATGTTTGTCGATCTTGATGATGCGCGAAACGGTCCCGCTATACAGGATCTCTGGATGCTACTTAACGGCTCTCTTGCCGAAAGACGCATGCAACTTGAAATGATCGTAGAGGCTTATGAAGAATTCAGCAGCTTTGATTCAGATGAATTGGCGCTGATTGAGCCTTTACGTGCAATGCGGTTGGTTTATTATCTGGCCTGGATCATCAGACGCTGGGATGACCCCGCATTTCCGAAAAATTTTCCCTGGTTAACCGGGGAAGATTTCTGGCATCGGCAGATTGCTACTTTCATTGAGCAGGTGAAGGTTCTACAAGAACCCCCTCTACAGCTAACGCCAATGTATTAATTCGACATAGTCAGGAGAGAGTGAGTTATGAAAAAGGTTTGGCTTGCGCTGGCAGGTATGATTCTGGCATTCAGTGCATCTGCTGCTCAGATCACCGAAGGCAAACAATACGTTACTATCGATAAGCCGGTTGCAGGTGAGCCGCAGGTACTGGAGTTCTTCTCCTTCTACTGCCCACATTGCTATCAGTTCGAGGAAGTTTTGCACGTTTCTGACAACGTGAAGAAAAAGCTTCCAGAAGGCGTAAAAATGACTAAATATCACGTTGAGTTCCTGGGCCCTCTGGGCAAAGATCTGACTCAAGCGTGGGCCGTAGCAATGGCGCTGGGCGTGGAAGACAAGGTTACTGTACCGATGTTTGAAGCGGTACAGAAAACGCAAACCGTTCAAACCGTTGCTGACATCCGCACTGTCTTTATCAACGCGGGTGTGAAAGGCGAAGACTACGATGCTGCATGGAATAGCTTCGTGGTGAAATCGATGGTCGCTCAGCAGGAAAAAGCCGCAGCCGATCTTCAGCTGCAGGGCGTTCCAGCCATGTTCGTTAATGGTAAATACCAGCTGAACCCGCAGGGCATGGACACCAGCAATATGGACGTCTTTGTCGCTCAGTATGCTGATACCGTTAAACAGCTTGTTGAGAAGAAATAAAATGAAAACGCCGGTCACTGACCGGCGTTTTTGTATTTTGCTTTGATGGCATCTATCTGCCTGTCTTTCTCTTCCCACAATGCATTCAGCCATAGCTGAAAGCGTCGCTTGAAACTCTTATCACCGACATAATCCCCGTATAGCTCAGGATCTACCGGTCGTAAATTGACGGTAACAACGATGCGCGTCAATTTCCCACTGAGCATATCGTAGAATGGCGTCTTATCATTTTCCGGATAGCACAGCGTGACATCGAGCAACTTATCAAACTGAGAGCCTAATACGTTTAATGCCATGGCAATGCCCGCAGCTTTCGGCGGAAGCAGGTTTTTATACGGTGAGCGGGTTTGCTGGCATTTTTCAGGGGTAAAGCGTGAACCTTCTACAAAGTTAACGATGGTTGTTGGATGCGAGCGGAATTTCTCACAGGAGCGGCGAGTTGTTTCAACATCTTTACCGCGATGCTCTGGATGGCGAATTAAAAAGCTCCGGGAATAGCGGCGCATAAAAGGCATATCTAAGGCCCAGCATGCCAGCCCCATAAAGGGTACCCAGGCCAACTGTTGCTTGAGAAAATACTTATTCATCGGGATGTGGTTACGGAAAATCACACAAAGCACCACGATATCCGCCCAGCTGTGGTGATTACAGATAAGCAGGTACCAATTTTTTTTATTGAGCGTTTCCAGCCCCTGAATGTCCCACTTGAGCCAGGGATTGAAGTACAGCAAAGCAGCCAGCCCAGAGCACCAGCAGTACATCATGAAATTACAAAATACTGAGACTGAACGCCATATCACCGGGATGGGAAAAATCAGCTTAACGATCCCGGCAAGTATGATGGGTATGGAGCATAATATCGTCAGCAAAATGGTAAGTGCGATACTTATGGGCAATGTTATCGCCGCGAGTAATCTCGACATAGTATGTTTATTCAGATAGTTAGTTATATAAAGTGCCCCTATAAAAAGGCACAAGGCGCTGATTTTACCAGAAAACGCACCAAATGATGGGTCTTAGAGGAATACAAAAAGAACCAGCATGTCTATCCACATTGTGTGAATTATCATCAGATCGAATTTTACTGGCTCGATCTTGTTATAACAAATTGAAAATAATAGATTATTTTCAATTTAAGTCTGTGTTAAAGATGATTTGTTATTATTAAAATAAAATTATTCACAAAGTTATCCACATTTTGTTTTACGCGCGATCGCGAAGATCTCTAAATCTTTTCGCCTTATTTTGGCGAAAAACTCATGTTTTCATGCTGTCTGTGGCATCCTTTACCCATAATCTGATAAACAGGCACGGAAATTATGGTTCAGATCCCAGAAAACCCTCTCATCCTCGTTGATGGCTCCTCTTATCTCTACCGGGCATATCACGCATTCCCACCGCTAACTAACCGTGCAGGCGAGCCGACAGGCGCGATGTATGGTGTGTTGAACATGCTGCGCAGCTTGATCCTGCAATATCAGCCGACTCACGCGGTTGTGGTTTTTGATGCGAAGGGGAAAACCTTCCGTGACGAACTGTTTGAAGACTACAAGTCTCATCGCCCACCGATGCCGGACGACCTGCGTGCGCAAATTGAGCCGCTGCATACGATGGTGAAAGCGATGGGACTGCCGCTGCTGGCAGTCGCGGGCGTAGAAGCGGACGACGTTATCGGGACGTTGGCACGTGAAGCGGAAAAAATGGGGCGCCCAGTGCTGATTAGCACCGGCGACAAAGATATGGCGCAGCTGGTGACGCCGGGCATCACGCTTATCAACACCATGACCAATACCATCCTCGGCCCTGAAGAAGTGGTCACAAAATATGGTGTACCGCCGGAGTTGATCATCGACTTCCTGGCGCTAATGGGTGACTCTTCGGATAACATTCCAGGCGTACCGGGTGTTGGCGAGAAAACGGCACAAGCGCTGCTGCAAGGCTTAGGTGGTCTGGATACGCTGTATGGTGAACCTGAAAAAATTGCTGGGCTGACCTTCCGTGGTGCGAAAACCATGGCGGCGAAGCTTGAGCAGAATAAAGATCTGGCCTATCTCTCCTACAAACTCGCCACCATTAAAACCGACGTGGAGCTTGAACTGGGATGCGAACAGCTGCTTGTTTCACCTCCATCGGCGGATGAGTTGCTGGAGCTGTTTAAGAAGTACGAATTCAAACGCTGGATAACTGATGTTGAGTCCGGTACCTGGATGCAGGCCAAAGGCGCCAAGCCGGCAGCAAAACCGGCGAAAGCCGCTGACGCGACCGTTGAGCCTGAAGAAGAGTTGGCAACCGTATTATCATCAGAAAACTACGTTACCATTCTTGATGAAGAAACCTTGGTGACGTGGATCGACAAGTTAAAAAATGCGCCATTGTTCGCCTTCGATACGGAAACGGATAGCCTCGATAATATCTCAGCTAACATGGTCGGCTTGTCGTTTGCCACCGAACCGGGTGTTGCCGCTTATGTCCCGGTTTCCCATGACTATCTTGATGCGCCGGATCAGATCTCTCGTGAACGCGTGTTGGAGCTGCTTAAACCGCTACTAGAAGACGATAGCCTGCTGAAGGTAGGCCAGAACCTGAAATTCGATCGCGGCATTCTTGCTAACTATGGCGTCGAACTGCGCGGCATTGCTTTTGATACCATGCTGGAATCCTACACGCTGGACAGCGTGGCTGGACGCCATGATATGGACAGCCTCTCCGACCGCTGGCTGAAGCATAAAACCATCACTTTTGAAGAGATTGCCGGGAAAGGCAAAAACCAGCTGACCTTTAACCAGATTGCGCTGGAGGAAGCCGGGCGCTACGCGGCGGAAGATGCCGATGTCACGCTGCAACTGCATCTGAAAATGTGGCCGAAGCTACAGCAGACGGAAGGGCCACTACGCATCTTCAATGAGATAGAAATGCCGCTGGTGCCCGTACTGTCACGAATTGAACGCAACGGCGTAAAAATTAATCCTACCGTATTGCATGCGCACTCGCAGGAAATCGCTAAACGTCTGGTTGAACTGGAGCAGAAAGCTTACGAGATTGCTGGCGAAGAATTTAACCTCGCTTCGCCAAAACAGCTGCAAACTATCTTGTTTGAAAAGCAGGGTATTAAGCCGCTGAAGAAAACTCCGGGCGGCGCGCCGTCTACGTCGGAAGAGGTGCTGGAAGAGCTGGCGCTGGATTATCCGCTGCCGAAAGTGATCCTTGAATATCGCGGGCTGGCGAAGCTGAAGTCGACTTATACCGACAAACTGCCGCTGATGATTAACCCGAAGACCGGTCGCGTACACACCTCCTATCACCAGGCAGTGACGGCAACCGGGCGACTTTCTTCGACCGACCCTAACCTGCAAAATATTCCGGTACGAAGCGAAGAAGGACGCCGCATTCGTCAGGCGTTTATTGCGCCGGAAGATTACGTCATCGTCTCTGCCGACTACTCGCAAATTGAACTGCGTATCATGGCGCATTTATCTCGCGATGAAGGCTTGCTGAAGGCGTTTGCAGAAGGTCAGGATATTCACCGTGCGACCGCTGCCGAAGTGTTTGGTATGCCGCTGGAGAGCGTGACCGGCGAACAGCGTCGTAGCGCAAAGGCAATCAACTTTGGTCTGATCTACGGCATGAGTGCATTTGGGCTGGCGCGTCAGCTGAACATTCCGCGTAAAGAAGCGCAGAAGTATATGGACCTCTACTTTGAGCGCTATCCTGGTGTACTGGACTACATGGAACGTACCCGTGCGCAGGCGAAAGAGCAGGGCTTTGTTGCCACGCTGGATGGTCGTCGCTTGTATCTGCCGGATATTAAATCCAGCAATGGCGCGCGTCGTGCTGGTGCTGAGCGTGCGGCGATTAACGCCCCAATGCAGGGTACCGCCGCTGATGTTATCAAGCGGGCAATGATTGCCGTCGATAGCTGGTTAGAAGGTGAAAAACCGCGCGTTCGTATGATCATGCAGGTACACGATGAATTAGTCTTTGAAGTTCATAAAGATGATGTGGATGCGGTAACGAAAAAGGTGCATGAATTAATGGAAAACAGCACCCAACTGGATGTGCCATTGCTGGTGGAAGTGGGCAGTGGTGAAAACTGGGATCAAGCGCATTAAGTGTTCGATTAATAACTCTGGTTTATGTAAGTAAGCAACATAACTTATCTAATTTTGTGATGAACATTAGAATTCGCTATGTAACATATGAAAAAAAACTACAAAAAATGCTTTCTGTGAACTGTAAAAAAGAGTAGAGTTAATCTCGTAGGGTACAGAGGTAAGATGTTCTATCTTTCAGACCTTTTACTTCACGTAATCGGATTTGGCTGAATATTTTAGCCGCCCCAGTCAGTAATGACTGGGGCGTTTTTTATTGGGCGAAAGAAAAGTTTTCGCATCAGTCAATTTGATATGTGTTAGGTCGAACGAGGGGATAAATCGAGCCCGGAACAGGGCGCCAGGCGCCGCTATCCGGGGTTATGGCGGGAATTACTCTTCGGCGATTTCTGGCTCTTCCTGCGGCGGAATTTCGTTATACCAGCTATCGAGCTTCTGGCGAAGTTTGTCCACGCCCAGCTTTTTCAGTGAAGAAAATGCTTCAACCTGCACATCACCATTAAAGGCAAGAACCGCTTCACGCACCTGGTTTAACTGCGCTTTACGTGCGCCGCTTGCCAGCTTATCTGCCTTAGTCAACAGTACCAAAACCTGGATTTCACTGGCGACCGCCCACTCGATCATCTGTTGGTCGAGATCCTTCAGCGGATGACGGATATCCATCAGTATGACTAATCCTTTCAGGCACAGACGTTTTTCCAGGTATTCACCCAGCGCCTTTTGCCATTTGATCTTCATCTCTTCTGGAACTTGTGCGAAGCCATAGCCTGGAAGGTCGACAAGGCGCTTGCCTTCTACGACTTCGAACAGGTTGATAAGCTGCGTACGTCCTGGCGTTTTTGAGGTACGTGCGAGGCCTTTCTGGTTGGTCAGCGTATTCAGGGCGCTGGATTTCCCGGCATTAGAGCGGCCGGCAAACGCCACTTCGATTCCGGTATCGGACGGTAAGTGGCGAATATCAGGCGCGCTCGTCACAAAGTGCGTCTGTTGGTAGTTCAGGTTAGTCAAAACGGTTATCTCCGTTAAATCAGCATATGGAGGCGATTATACCCGATCGGTAGAAAAAGGCTGATTTTCCTCAACCGCTCATTCGCTGTAAGCCAATGACTGCCCGTTTGTAAGACATTCGCCATTGTTACTATGAGAAATCTAAGTTAAAGCGCAGGTTGAAAAATAGTCGACATGATAAAAATCATAATCTTACAGATATGTAATATTCTGATTTGTCTCTTTTTACTCTTTTCATTGCTTGTTAGTTTAACGCAACACGGTAAAGTAGCACCCATCGGCAAGGGCGCCAGAAGGATTTAGACTCAGGATGAGGGGTCAGGAACGCCAGGAGGCGAAGACCTACGGAATTTGTCAGGATGACCAACGTCTGGAGACGTTACGCAGGGATAGGGAACAATAACAGGGACTGTTATAAAGCTAACGGATAAACAGGGCGCGTTGTAAGCCAACATGGAATGTAGAACCCGTAATGGGTTGTGAGTCAGGAAAAAAGGCGACAGATTACTCTGTCGCCTTTTTTCTTTGTTTGCTTTCTGCTAGATTCCGGCTCAATTCTATACTGAATAAAACGGCTTAAAGACTGACATCATGAAAAAACCAACCTCTGCACCGCGTAGTAAAGCACCTGGCAAACAGCATCGTAAAACACGCGAAGAACTGAATCTGGAAGCTCGCGATCGTAAAACCGATAAAAAACACCGTGGTAACGCGGCAGGCAGCCGTGCGTCTGGCTCTGACGGTGCATCCGGCTCGAACAAACAAAAGCAGCAGCAAGACCCTCGTATTGGTAGTAAAAAACCGATCGCGCTGGGCGTCACTGACGCTCCGGTCGCTAAACAGCACAAACCGAAGAGCGAGAAACCTATGCTTTCACCGCAGGCTGAGCTGGATATGCTGGAGAGTGATGAGCGCCTGGATGCGCTGCTTGAACGTCTGGAAAATGACGAAATCCTGACTGCTGAAGAGCAGAAGTGGGTTGACGCCAAGCTGGATAGAATTGACGAGCTGATGCAGAAACTCGGCCTCTCTTATGATGACGATCAAGAAGAGGAAGAGGAAGAAGAGGGCAAGGAAGACATGATGCGTCTGCTGAGAGGCGGAAACTAAGGTTTGCACCCGATTGGCTTGCCAGTCCTTCTTATAACCCTTTTGGTTATATGTTATCTGGTGTGGTTATTCGTTAAACTACGACGGTTGTCGCGGCGTCAAAGATGGCTGCGCAACCGGCAATTTCACCGCAATACGGTGATGCCGGCAAGCCGTCGTCGTTCTCGACACCATCGGAAGGAGTGAGCATGTCTTTGCAGTTAATCGACTGGGATCTGGCCCTGATCCAGAAATATAACTATTCCGGGCCGCGCTATACCTCGTATCCCACCGCACTGGAATTTTCTGACGCCTTTGGCGAACCCGAATTCTTGAACGCCGTTGCGCGTTACCCTGAACGCCCCTTGTCGCTGTACGTGCATATTCCGTTCTGCCACAAGCTTTGCTATTTCTGTGGCTGCAATAAAATCGTCACTCGTCAGCAGCACAAAGCCGATCAATACCTCGACGTCCTGGAACAGGAAATCCGGCAGCGCGCACCGTTATTTGCTGGACGACACGTCAGCCAGTTGCACTGGGGCGGCGGTACGCCAACCTATCTCAACAAAGCGCAAATTAGTCGTCTGATGTCACTGCTGCGCGAGAGTTTTCAGTTTGATGAAGACGCCGAGATATCTATTGAAGTCGACCCGCGCGAAATCGAGCTGGACATTATCGATCATCTGCGTAGCGAAGGCTTTAATCGCCTCAGTATGGGCGTGCAGGACTTCAACAAAGAAGTGCAACGGTTGGTGAATCGCGAGCAGGATGAAGAGTTCATCTTCGCACTGCTTAATCGCGCCCGCGAAATTGGCTTCACCTCGACGAATATCGACCTGATCTATGGCCTGCCAAAGCAGACTCCTGAGAGCTTTGCGTTTACGTTGAAACGTGTTGCGGAGCTGAATCCTGACCGCCTGAGCGTATTTAACTACGCGCACCTGCCGACGCTTTTCGCCGCACAGCGTAAAATTAAAGATGACGATCTGCCTTCGGCGCAGCAGAAGCTGGATATCCTACAGGAAACTATCGCTTCACTGACCGACGCGGGCTATCAGTTCATCGGCATGGACCACTTTGCTCGTCCGGATAACGAACTGGCGGTGGCTCAGCGTGAAGGTGTGTTGCATCGTAACTTCCAGGGCTATACCACCCAGGGCGACACAGATCTTTTGGGCATGGGGGTTTCCGCTATTAGCATGATTGGCGACTGCTATGCTCAGAATCAGAAAGAATTGAAGCTTTACTATCAACAGGTTGCAGAACAGGGAAATGCTCTGTGGCGTGGTATTGCCTTAACGCGTGATGATTGTATTCGTCGTGATGTCATTAAGGCGCTTATCTGCAACTTCAGTCTCGACTTTGCGGCGGTAGAAAAAGAGTGGGGGCTGATATTTAGCGACTACTTTGCGCAAGATTTGGAACTTCTGGCACCGCTGGCGAAAGATGGGCTGGTGGAGGTTAATGAGAAAGGGATCCAGGTGACCCCAAAAGGTCGTCTGCTGATTCGCAATATCTGCATGTGCTTTGATGCTTATCTGCGCCAGAAAGCGCGGATGCAACAATTCTCACGGGTGATTTAGCGATGATATTGCCCGGTGGCGCTACGCTTACCGGGCCTACAAATCTACCGTAGGCCGGATAAGCGCAAGCGCCATCCGGCTTAGCTAAAAAGCCCAACCAGCGCAGCGCACAGTACGGCCGCTGCCGCGGTTTGTGGCGTATGGCTAGCGGCACCGCTTGATAGCAAATTAATCAATGATTCAAACATTATCGTCCCCTCGAATTTCCGGGCTGAATAATACTTAACTCATCGGAACAGTAAAGTACAAAATTGCAGCAATCTGCGCGAATCGAGCAATATTTACACTTTACATGAAGGTCACTCCATCCCCAGCTCTTTAAGCTTGCGGGTGAGCGTATTACGCCCCCAGCCCAGCAGACGAGCCGCTTCCTGTTTATGCCCCTGAGTATGTCGTAGCGCGGTGGTCAGTAGCGTGCGTTCCATTTCTGGCTGTGCTTCAGACAGCAGGTTTTGATGACCGGAACGTAGAGCACGGTCGGCCCACTGCGCCAGCAATGTGGCCCAACTGTCCGGCAGTGAAGCGGCTGCGGGGCTGTCCGGCATGCTGGCTTCAAACAGTTCACCTGGCAGATCCTGAATTAAAACTTCTTGTCCGGCTGCCATCACCGTTAACCAGCGACAGGTGTTTTCAAGCTGACGCACGTTGCCCGGCCAGGCCAGACGAGTTAACGCGGCTTCCGTTTCTGGATGCAGTAATTTGGCTTCAACACCCAGTTCACGCGCGGCAACCTGTAGGAAATGGTGTGCCAGACGTGGGATGTCTTCCCGACGCTCGCGCAGCGGTGGAAGATGGACACGAATGACGTTCAGGCGGTGGAATAAATCCTCGCGGAATTTCCCTTCCTGGACACGCTGTTCGAGATTCTGGTGGGTAGCGGCAATGATACGTACATCCACCTTTACGGGGGCATAGCCACCCACGCGGTAGAATTGCCCGTCTGCCAGGACGCGCAGCAGGCGGGTCTGTACATCCATTGGCATGTCACCGATCTCATCGAGGAACAAAGTGCCCCCGTCGGCTTGCTCAAAACGCCCCTGGCGTACGGTGTTCGCGCCGGTAAAGGCCCCTTTCTCGTGGCCAAACAGTTCAGACTCAATCAGGTCTTTCGGTATCGCGGCCATATTCAGTGCGATAAACGGCGCTTTTACGCGTGGGCTGTGGCGATGCAAGGCATGCGCAACCAGCTCTTTCCCGGTACCGGACTCACCGTTAATCAAGACGCTTATTGAGGAGCGAGAGAGGCGGCCGATAATGCGAAACACATCCTGCATCGCTGGCGCTTCACCAATGATATCGGTAGTGGGATCGTTTACCTGAACATTGCGCGGCTGCTGCTGTTCTTGATAATGGCTGATGGCGCGTTCAACGAGCGCCACCGCTTCATCGATATCGAACGGTTTTGGCAGGTAATCAAATGCCCCTTGCTGATAGGCGCTCACGGCGGCATCCAGATCGGAGTGTGCCGTCATTATGATGACCGGAAGCATCGGATGACGCTGTTTAATTTGCGTGAGCAGCGCCAGACCGTCCATACCCGGCATGCGAATATCGGACATCAGCACGTCTGGCGTTTTGGTCGCCAGCGCATCAAGCACCTCTTTCCCGCCCTCAAATGTCGTACAGGTGAGGCCCGCCCCAGAGAGTGCGCGTTCAAGCACCCAACGGATGGAGCTATCGTCATCTACGACCCAGACTATCCCTCGTTGCATAAACACACCTTATTTTTTAATTGGCAGGTAAACCGAAAACTCGGTATGACCCGGCCAACTGGTAAATTCAATTTTGCCGGAGTGCTGATCGATAAGGCTGCGCGCAATCGACAGACCCAGCCCGGTACCGCCTTCACGGCCGCTGACCATCGGGTAGAACAGCGTATCTTGTAACTGTGATGGAATGCCGGGGCCGTTATCTTCAACGTCAATTCTGGCAGCCAGGCGGTAGCGCACGCCGTGTAGCGTGAGCTGAAATGCGGTTCGCGTTCGCAGAACGATTTCACCACCGTCTGGCCCTAAAGCCTGAAGTGCATTACGCACGATATTCAGTAAAACCTGCTCTATCTGGTCTGGATCGTGCGGAAGTTCCGGCAAACTTGGATCGTAGTCGCGAACTAGAGTGACATTATCCGGCAACTCCATTGAGACCAGTTTCACCACCCGCTCCGCCACCTTATGGATACTCTCATTGACGTGAGTTCCTGGACGCTGTGGCCCCAGCAGACGGTCCACTAAATTACGCAGACGGTCAGCCTGTTCGATAATTACATTGGTGTATTCAGTCAATGCAGGGTCAGGCAGGGCTTTACTCAATAGCTGTGCTGCGCCGCGTAAGCCACCCAGCGGGTTTTTTATCTCATGGGCTAGCCCACGTACCAGATCGCGTGCAGCGATTTGCTGAGCGTGCTGTAGCTGCTCCTGGCTGAGGCGGCGTTGGTTATCCATCGGCGCCATTTCCAGCAGGATAAATCCATCAGGCAGGCGCTGAGCGGTAAGCGAGAGAATATGTGAACGACTGTCGATGACTAACGTCACTTCGTTATCAGTAAACCCCTGACCGGTTTGCAGACTTTCCTGCATCAAGCCAATGTTTAGCGAAAAATAGCTCAGCAGTTCAGGTAACGGTGTGCCGAAAAGTTTACGCGCGCTCTGCGCCAGCAGCTGTTGTGCAGCCGGGTTGGCGTAATGAACGGCGAGGTCGTCATCGACTAATAAAATGCTGTTGATTAACGAATTGAGGATCTGCCCAGCATCGGGCAGTGCGCCTGTTGCCATTTAGCAGTCTCCTGAAAAGGCTTGCACTGTTTTAGTGCATTATAGCTTTTTACGGTTAAAAAGCGCGAAAGTTCAGGTTGTTGGTGGAGAAAAAAGCCCATCCTGAGATGGGCTGAAAGCTTCCACGGCAACTCAACTCCAGGGTGTTGCGTCAAGGTGGGTTCACCATGACGCGACGTTAGCTGGATGGGACAACTCAAAAACGATTAAACGCTGTAGTACAGTTCAAACTCTACAGGGTGTGGCGTCATACGTACGCGGTCGTTTTCTTCGATACGCAGACCGATGTAAGCGTCGATAGCTTCATCAGTGAATACGCCGCCAGCTGTCAGGAATTCACGGTCTGCGTCCAGCGCGTTCAGTGCTTCTTCCAGAGAGCCTGCAACCTGTGGGATCTCTTTTGCTTCCTCTGGAGGCAGATCGTACAGGTTTTTGTCCATTGCTTCGCCTGGGTGGATTTTGTTCTTGATACCATCAAGACCGGCCATCAGCAGCGCTGCAAAGCACAGATACGGGTTAGCCGCTGGATCCGGGAAGCGCACTTCGATACGACGTGCTTTCGGAGACGCAACCACTGGGATACGGATAGAGGCAGAACGGTTACGGGCAGAGTAAGCCAGCATAACCGGTGCTTCGTAACCCGGGACCAGACGCTTGTAGGAGTTGGTGGTTGGGTTCGCCAGGGCGTTGATCGCTTTAGCGTGTTTGATTACACCACCGATGTAGAACAGCGCCTGCTCGGACAGACCTGCATACTTGTCACCGGAGAACAGGTTTACGCCGTTCTTGGACAGAGACATGTGGCAGTGCATACCGGAACCGTTATCGCCAAACATTGGTTTTGGCATGAAGGTCGCGGTTTTGCCGAAACGGTGTGCAACGTTGTGAACCACATATTTGTAGATCTGAATTTCGTCCGCTTTTTTGGTCATGGTGTTAAAGCGGGTCGCGATTTCGTTCTGGCCAGCGGTTGCCACTTCGTGGTGGTGCGCTTCAACAACCAGGCCCATCTCTTCCATGATAAGACACATGGTAGAACGGATGTCCTGGGAAGAATCGACCGGAGGAACCGGGAAGTAACCGCCTTTCACGCCTGGACGGTGACCTTTGTTACCACCCTCGTATTTGGTGGAAGAGTTCCATGCGCCTTCGATATCATCGATAGCCACGTGAGAACCGGAAATAGATGCGCCGAAACGAATGTCATCAAACAGGAAGAATTCTGGCTCTGGCCCGAACAGAACGGTGTCCGCGATGCCGGTAGAACGCAGGTATTCTTCAGCGCGTTTTGCGATGGAGCGTGGGTCACGGTCGTAGCCCTGCAGCGTACCTGGTTCCAGGATGTCGCAACGAATAATCAGGGTAGACTCTTCAAAGAACGGGTCGATGAGAGCGGTAGATGCGTCTGGCATCAGCACCATGTCGGATTCGTTAATGCCTTTCCAGCCGCCAATTGAGGAGCCGTCAAACATTTTGCCTTCTTCAAAGAATTCGGCATTTACCTGATGAGCAGGGATCGTGACGTGCTGTTCTTTACCTTTGGTATCGGTGAAGCGCAAATCGACAAACTTCACTTCGTGCTCATTCAGCATCGTCAAAACGTGTTCAGCGGACATACTTAACATCTCCCGGATTTATCATTGTCGTCGTGGTAACGAGGTCTTCTATCACTGCATAAAGTGGCGTTGTTGCCCTAAAAAATATAAAGCGAAATCTGTGCCAACTTTTAAATTACCCCCAAAAGGCGTTATCATGCGCACCATAGTGCAAAAGGGATGCACCATGATAGCTTCTTTGCACCATTATAGTGCTTATCTGTGATTGTTGAGCACCATATTGGTGCAAATTGTGATTAGGTGCCCTTTTTATGCTCCGTGAAAGCGATCACAAAGAAACTCTGCAATACTTGTTTGCGGAGGATCTCTGTGATCCTGTTTTGTAGTGCGATTAATCCGTGTACAATAACGCGCTATTTCTAATGCCCGAGGCAAAGTTGTGATCGAAAATTTGCGTAACATCGCCATCATCGCGCACGTTGACCATGGTAAGACTACCCTGGTTGATAAGCTGCTCCAGCAATCCGGTACGTTTGATGCGCGTGCTGAAACACAAGAGCGTGTGATGGACTCCAACGATTTGGAGAAAGAGCGTGGGATTACCATCCTCGCGAAAAACACCGCAATCAAATGGAATGATTACCGTATCAACATCGTTGATACCCCAGGGCACGCAGACTTCGGTGGTGAAGTTGAGCGCGTCATGTCCATGGTAGACTCCGTGCTGCTGGTTGTTGATGCAATGGATGGCCCGATGCCGCAGACGCGCTTCGTGACCAAAAAAGCATTTGCTCACGGCTTGAAGCCAATTGTTGTTATCAACAAAGTTGACCGTCCAGGCGCACGTCCTGATTGGGTTGTTGACCAGGTATTTGACCTGTTCGTTAACCTCGACGCGACCGACGAACAGCTGGACTTCCCTATCATTTACGCATCTGCGCTGAATGGTATTGCTGGCGTTGATCACGCAGATATGGCGGAAGATATGACTCCGCTATACCAGGCGATTATCGACCATGTACCAGCTCCAGACGTAGACCTGGATGGCCCGCTGCAGATGCAAATCTCCCAGCTGGACTACAACAACTACGTTGGTGTTATCGGTATCGGCCGTATCAAACGCGGTAAAGTGAAACCAAACCAGCAGATCACTATCATTGATAGCGAAGGCAAAACCCGTAACGGTAAAGTCGGTAAAGTCCTGACCCACCTGGGTCTGGAACGTATCGATAGCGACCTGGCGGAAGCTGGCGATATCATCGCGATCACTGGTCTGGGTGAGTTGAACATCTCTGACACCATCTGCGACCCGCAGAATGTTGAAGCGCTGCCAGCGCTGTCTGTTGATGAACCAACTGTAACCATGTTCTTTAACGTCAACACTTCACCATTCTGTGGTAAAGAAGGTAAGTACGTTACTTCTCGTCAGATCCTTGACCGTCTGAAAAAAGAACTGGTACACAACGTTGCGCTGCGCGTTGAAGAGACTCCGGATGCTGACGCATTCCGCGTTTCTGGTCGTGGCGAACTGCACCTGTCCGTTCTGATTGAAAACATGCGTCGTGAAGGTTTCGAGATGGCGGTTTCCCGTCCGAAAGTTATCTTCCGCGAGATCGATGGCCGTAAACAAGAGCCATTCGAAAACGTAACGCTGGACGTCGAAGAGCAGCACCAGGGTTCTGTTATGCAGGCACTGGGTGAGCGTAAAGGCGACCTGAAAAACATGAATCCAGACGGTAAAGGCCGCGTACGTCTTGACTACGTGATCCCAAGCCGTGGTCTGATCGGCTTCCGTTCAGAATTCATGACCATGACTTCCGGTACTGGTCTGCTGTACTCCACCTTCAGCCACTACGACGACGTTCGTCCAGGCGAAGTTGGCCAGCGTCAGAACGGCGTACTGATTTCCAACGGCCAGGGTAAAGCAGTTGCGTTCGCACTGTTCAGCCTGCAGGACCGCGGTAAGCTGTTCCTGGGTCACGGTGCAGAAGTTTATGAAGGCCAGATCATCGGTATTCACAGTCGTTCTAACGACCTGACTGTAAACTGCCTGACCGGTAAGAAACTGACCAACATGCGTGCTTCCGGTACTGATGAAGCCACCACGCTGGTTCCTGCTCAGAAAATGACGCTGGAACAGGCTCTGGAATTCATCGATGACGACGAACTGGTAGAAGTGACTCCAATTTCTATCCGTATCCGTAAACGTCACCTGACTGAAAACGATCGTAAACGCGCAAGCCGTGGTCCAAAAGAAGACTAATTATCGTCTTTGATGGTGAAAAGCCGCTGATTATCAGCGGCTTTTTTTTGCCTTCCGCTGAGAGTGTGCAAAAAAACGCCTGATGATGATCGCCAGGCGTTTTAATTTACTTAGGTTGAAATTCAGAAGCTGTATTTAACGCCCAGCATTCCCTGCGTATCACTGTAGCCTTTATCCCCAATCTGCTGAGCAACGTTACCCCACATATTCAAGCGTGGCGTAATCTGCCCTTCGGCACCCAGTTTCAGCTCGCCGATATTCTTAGCGCCATGCATTTCATTGCTAACATCGTCCATTTTCACCCGCGTCATCTGCGTGTTATGGATCCAGTTGGCCTCAATGAATGGCTGGAACTCACGCGATTTACCATCATCGATAGGGTGATGCCCGTTGATATAAGCTTTCACACCGAGACGCGTCATCACGTTACCGTCAGTCTTATCTTTCACCTGAGTACCATTGGCTTCGCGATGGCTATCAGCTTGTACATCCATCCAGATAACCTGCGCTTTGGGTTGAATCCAGTAACTGTTGCGTTCATTTTCCGACACTTTGAAGCTGTAACCCGCCTCAATGGATGCCGTAATACCGCTGGATTTATATTTCTCCGTGGCTAAATGCTCACCCATCACTTTGTTATCAAACCAGTTATACAGGGCCCACGTATCGACGTAAGTTCCCGTTTTATCCGTCTCGTTAGCGTACCAGGTGCCGTATAGACCGACGCTGTAGCCCGTCACTTGTCCACGTGAGCGATATTGCGTCAGGCTGGACTCTGTTCTGCTTCGGCTGTTGCCGTAACCCGCCATTGCTCCAACATGCCAACGATCTAAACCATCCGAACTCCACTGGGCAATATCGCCACCCAACTGCATCACGTAACGATTACTTTGTGTACTTAACCGACCTGAAGCATCCTTAAAGCGCGTATGTCCCCCGACATTACGAAGCCATAGACTAGTCACCTTTTTTTCTCCGGTAAGCATGTCGGTGTACTGTGTTTCACCCAGACGATCGTGAAGACGGGTGATGAACATGGTATTCGCGGCATAGTTGTTTGCCATATAGCTACCATATTCAGGACGATATTGATGCTCTCCTGGAGGTGCTGGTGGCACCGGAGGAGTCGGGTCAACAGGATCCTGTGGGGCGACCGGGTCAACTGGGTCAACTGGGTCAACTGGGTCCGGCGGTGGCGGGTCGACCGGGTCTGGTGGCGGCGGGTCAACCGGGTCCGGCGGTGGTGGGTCGACCGGGTCTGGTGGCGGTGGGTCGACCGGGTCTGGTGGCGGTGGGTCAACCGGGTCTGGCGGTGGTGGGTCGACTGGATCCGTCGGTTCCAGAAGACTCGTCAGGTACCAGTTATTCCCTTTTTGTACAACGTTATAGTCGTAGCCGCCTGCAACAATGCGCCCCTCTTTTTCAAATACACCGTCTGATTGACCTCCAACGCTGATGATTTCAATCCCCTCAACGGTTTGTGCGCCATTGCCGCCAATATTCCTTACGGCAACCAGGGCATTACCGGAAGTATTGCCGTTAACGATAAGCTTATCCGTTTCCGAAACGTCATTGTAAAGCACGGTATTAAAGACCAGCTTGCCGCCATCTCCTGTGAAATCTTCGTTGATTGTTAGCGACTGCCAGCTATCAGGATCGACGTGTTGGAAATTGACGATACTGCCTGAATTTAGCGTCAGGTGAGTGAGGGTTGAGCTATTGCTCATATTCCAGGTTGCATCGGTCATTGATACGGAAATATTGCCCGTACCGGCTGCTGTGCTGGTGATGTATGAGGCTCCGTTCCATATCGATTCATTCGTCATGTTCAGCGTAATGGCGCTGTTTTGCAAAGGTAATGAGCTGGTAGCTGCAATCGCACCGGCAGCGAGTAAATCGCCCTTAATATTGAGTTGCCCACCCGCCGAGCCATCAACCATCCCTCCGCTTTCCGCGAGAATCGCGTAGCTTTGGCTGTCGTTATTGCCAGCCATGGTGAGGGTTGTGTTGCCGGCTAAATTAATCTTACCGCGTGATATCGCATACAAACCCGCTGGAGCTTTAGAGGCGGATTTTTCCGCGCTGTTGGCCGCTATGCTGATGTTATTTGCGAGGTTGACCGTCCCAGAGCTATAGGCGTATACACCGTGAGCACCAGAGCCTTGGGTGAAAATAGCGGAATTTTCGCCCACGTTAGCCACCCCTGTTGCCCCATAGGAATAAATGCCGTGACCATCAATGCCGTTTGTTTTGATGGAGGCGTGTTCATCCAGGTTCACAGTGCCATTGGAGACATACATTCCGTATGCCCGACTCTGATCGGTTGTGATGGTTGTATATTTTCCAAGATCAATCGTTGAAAGGCTGGCAGCATAGAGGCCATGTGAACTCGTCCCATAGGTTTCAATGGTCGTGTTATCACCGAGGCGTACATATGCTCCGTTCTGGCTTGTGCGTACCCCTTCGGCACTATTACCGCGTGTGACAATGTGAGCTTTATCGCCAACAATAATATTGTTTTTGACCACCGAAGCGTTTTTCATGGCGTTAGCGGAAATACCACGCCCCTGGAAACCCGTGGTTTCAATATATAATTCATCGCCAACGTAAATATTGGCTGAGCCAAGATAACCCTGGCTATAACTACTGTATCCAGCGTTAATACCATCTCCACTGTATCCATTAACGTAGATTTTCGTACGGTCACCGGTGATGATAAATATTGGGTTATCTGGGGTGTTAGTGCCATGAGTACGGATCCCATCAACATCTTTTCCATCATTTGTTGAGACTTTTGACTTAGTGTAAATTGTCAGGTCATCACCCAAAACAACACCTGCACTCCCCGAGGTTGAATTACGAAGAACTATTAGAGAATGCTCAAAGGCCTCTGCGCCGGGACCATTTAAGGTAACGTTATTACCGTAAATTTGAATATTGCCTGGGTCATATTGATAGATATAGTTAGGGTTACCGTTGTTTTTTTGATAACTGGCGTTGGCTGTTGCAGGGATTAGCACACGTAACTCAGCGGGCAGGTCGGATACCAGGCCACTTGAGGGTAAGGAATCAAATTCAATACGTGCCGCATGAACAGGGAGTGCGAAAGTAGCTAATGCGGCCGATACAGCCAATGCAATTCGAGAATATCTATTCTGATGTAACATAATAGCCTCCTTCCTTTAGGCCTGATTTATAACGATATTTAAATCTTTATTTGAAGTAGGCTAATATGTTAATCAATACTGAGCGGTCTTATTAAAAATAAGTCATAATTGCTTTGTCTATAAACTAATTTCGCTACGTATTATGATCAGGGTGTCTGTGCGTTGATACATACCCATAAATAATATTTCGCTATGTTCAGCAATCCCTTTGCATTAGCTACACTTTAAATATTTCACCTGTAACTAAATGTGTCAAGGTCAATAAAATGGACATGTTATCATTTTAATAACGATATGGAATGACTTTAAATGAATATTCCTGGTAAAAATCTAACCTCAAATAATTAACGATGCGTAAATGCAATATATTTCGATATGCTCTAGGAATTTTACTACCTGAGATCGGAAAAATGTGCGTCATTTAGGATATTTTATAGCTAAAAAAATAGCACTATAAGCTAAAACTCTCAGGTTTGACCGTCGTCAGTAGTCAAACTTCGGCTTTCCCGCTACAGTTATTCATCCACGGCTTACAAGGAGAAGGTCATGCTCTATATCTTTGATTTAGGTAATGTGATTGTCGATATCGACTTCAACCGTGTGTTAGGAACATGGAGCGACTTAAGCCGTGTCCCGCTGGCTTCGTTAAAGCAGAGTTTTACTATGGGAGATGCTTTTCAGCAGCATGAACGAGGTGAAATAACGGATGAGGCCTTTGCCGATGCGATTTGTCATGAACTGGCATTGCCGCTGAGCTATGAACAATTCTCACATGGCTGGCAGGCTGTTTTTGTGGCGCTGCGCCTGGAGGTGATTGCCGTTATGCAAAAACTCCGCGAGCAGGGGCACCGGGTTGTGGTGCTGTCGAACACCAACCGTTTACACACGACGTTCTGGCCTCAGGAGTATCCGGAGATACAGCAGGCTGCCGATCATATCTATCTGTCGCAAGAACTGGGGATGCGTAAGCCTGAAGCTCGTATTTACCAACATGTTATCCAGGCGGAAGGTTTTTCAGCGCAAGAGACGGTCTTCTTCGATGATAATGCCGAGAATATAGAAGGCGCTAACCAGTTGGGGATCACCAGTATTCTGGTGACCGACAGAGCGACCATTCCTGAATATTTCGCGAAGTTGTTATGTTAAAAACCGTTCATCATAAAGCCAGGCACCATATACGTCCGATTTGGGCCTGGTTGAAGTTGCTCTGGAAGCGTATTGATGAGGACAATATGACGACGTTGGCGGGGAATCTTGCCTATGTCTCATTACTCTCGTTGGTACCGTTGGTTGCCGTTATTTTCGCGCTTTTTGCGGCTTTCCCGATGTTTTCTGACGTCAGTGTGCAACTGCGCCACTTTATCTTTGCCAACTTCATCCCAGCGACTGGGGATGTGATTCAGCGTTATATTGAACAGTTTGTTGCTAACTCCAGCAAAATGACGGCGGTAGGGGCATGTGGGCTGATAGTCACTGCGCTGCTGCTGATGTATGCCATCGACAGCGCGTTAAATACCATCTGGCGCAGCAAGCGTACCCGACCCAAAGTTTACTCTTTTGCGGTTTACTGGATGATTTTGACGCTTGGGCCGATATTGGCCGGAGCCAGTCTGGCAATAAGTTCCTATCTGCTCTCGCTGCGTTGGGCCAGCGATCTCAATACCGTTATCGATAACGTGCTGAGAATTTTTCCGCTGGTGCTCTCCTGGCTCTCATTCTGGTTGCTCTACAGCGTAGTGCCGATTACCCGTGTACCTAATCGCGATGCGATAACCGGTGCATTTGTTGCCGCTGTCTTGTTCGAAGCGGGAAAGAAAGGTTTTGCGCTTTATATCACCATGTTCCCGTCTTATCAGTTGATTTATGGCGTTCTAGCGGTGATTCCTATTCTGTTTGTCTGGGTCTATTGGACATGGTGTATCGTCTTGCTTGGTGCGGAAATAACTGTCACTCTCGGTGAATACCGAAAATTAAAAACAGAACCACAAGAAGACGAATAACCATGATTGCATTAATTCAGCGAGTTACCCGTGCCAGCGTCAGCGTGGCGGATGAGGTGACTGGGGAAATAGGTCCAGGGCTGCTGGTGCTGCTGGGGGTTGAGAGAGATGACGACGAACAAAAGGCTAATCGCCTGTGTGAACGTGTGCTGGGTTACCGAATTTTCAGCGATGCTGACGATAAAATGAACCTAAACGTGAAGCAGGCCGGTGGCAGCGTGCTGGTGGTATCACAGTTTACATTGGCTGCGGACACCGAACGTGGAATGCGCCCAGGTTTTTCTAAGGGGGCCGCTCCAGACCGCGCCGAAGCACTTTACGAATACTTTGTTGAGCGTTGTCGCCAACAGGAAATGAACACCCAAACAGGACGATTTGCTGCGGATATGCAGGTGTCGCTGGTCAACGATGGCCCGGTCACGTTCTGGTTGCAGGTATGAATCCACTTCCCGGTAGAACGCGGGGGACAAAAGAGAGTGCCATTATGTATCATCTCCGAGTACCGCAAACGGCAGAAGAATTAGAGCAGTATTACCAGTTCCGCTGGGAAATGCTGCGTAAACCGCTCCATCAACCTAAAGGCTCCGAACGCGATGCATGGGATGCGCTGGCGCATCACCAGATGGTGGTTGATGAAGAGGGAAAACTTGTTGCCATCGGTCGCCTTTACATTAACGCCGACAGCGAAGCCTCTATCCGCTTTATGGCGGTCCATCCTGATGTTCAGGATAAAGGCCTGGGGACGCTCATTGCGATGACTCTGGAGTCCGTGGCGCGTCAGGAAGGGGTTAAACGTGTGACCTGTAGCGCACGTGAGGACGCGATGGCATTCTTCGCCAAGCTGGGCTTTGTGAGTCATGGTGAGATTACGACGCCGCAAACTACCCCAGTTCGCCACTTCCTGATGATAAAGCCCGTGGCCTCTCTTGATGACATTCTGCATCGCGGTGACTGGTGTGCGCAGCTACAGCAGGCCTGGTACGACCATATTCCGCTTAGCGAAAAAATGGGTGTACGCATTCAGCAGTACACCGGACAAAAATTTATTACCACCATGCCGGAAACCGGTAATCAGAACCCGCACCATACGCTGTTTGCCGGAAGTCTGTTCTCGCTTGCGACCTTAACCGGCTGGGGGCTCATCTGGTTGATGCTGCGCGAGCGTCATCTTGGAGGCACGATCATCCTGGCTGATGCCCATATTCGTTACAGCAGACCGATCACCGGAAGGCCTACGGCAATTGCCGACTTAGGTTCTCTGAGCGGCGATTTAGACCGTCTGGCCAGAGGTCGTAAAGCGCGTGTCCAGATGCAGGTTGAGCTCTTTGGCGATGATTCACCTGGCGTGGTGTTTGAAGGTACATACATTGTGCTGCCTGCCAGGCCGTTTGGCGCCTATGAAGAGGGCGGTAACGAGGAAGAGTAGGGCACGCCTCTACTGATATCCCTCAATCACTCGCTGGCCCTGGCAATTCGCCGGGCCACGTCCCGCATTGCCCCTCGCGCCGTTTCACTGACTCCGCCAAGCTGGAAGAACCCATGTATTACACCGAGGTAACGCTGGCCGGTACAGGCGACACCCTGTCGAGTTAGCCTTTGTTGCAATGCCTCTCCTTCATCCCGAAGCGGATCAAATTCCGCGGTCAGGATATGTACCGGCGGTAAACCGCTAAAATCGTCTCGCCAGAGCGGGCTCGCTTCAGGGTGTTGGATATCAGCTTCCTGGAGGTACATTTCATAGCCCGAGAGCAGTGTGTCACGGGTGATGATGTAATCCTGACCATTACTGAGGTAACTGGCAAAACTGGCGGTAGCGTCGAGCATCGGGTAAATCAGGAGTAATGCGGCAGGCGTCCACTGTGCGGAATTTTTTAAGCGTAGCGCAGTCACCAGCGCCAGATGCCCGCCTGCGCTATCCCCGGCAAGCGTAATACGATGACGGTCGATACCCAGTTGTTCGGCGTATTTATGCACCAGATTCGCCCCCTGCTCGGCATCGTCATGAGCGGCTGGGAACGTGTACTCTGGCGCGAGGCGATACTGTACGGCAATCACCCGGCAACCGCTGTGGTAGGCTAACTGTCGCAGTTGGTTATCATGTGTAATAAAGCCGCCGCTAACAAAGCAACCGCCATGGTAGTAAATGACGCACGGTAGTGAATATGCCGCATTTAGTGGGGATATCACGCGAAGTGTCATGCCTTCGAGCACAATACCTTCCGATTTGACCCGTATCTCTTTCTCACCGGCAAGCACCGTACTGGCGATATAACCCGCCCTCCGGTCATCAATATTCTGCTGTCTTGAAGAGGGACGACCTGCCGTAATAAACTCAGCAACGAGCTCCGCAATTCCATTTTCCAGCGCCATTTTCCTCTCCTGTTAACTGTTCATTTATACAGTGTTATAACCTGGTTCCTGATGAATGAAAATAGGCGAATGTCGACAATGTCTGATTCCGGAAAGCTGCTCGCAATTTGTTTAGTTGACATATTATTTTATTATTTCAATTGAGATTATTAATGTATTAATTGATTGAATCATATCTGTAACCTTTTAATTTTGTTTCACCACTTTTAATTTCGAATATAAAAAGCTCCTGAACTATTCTCTTAGAGTATTCAGAGTAATAGATGAGGGATATCTCATTGTTTGAAAGTAAACTGTGAGTACCTCGCTCAAATTTAAGTGTCGATTTTTTTAATGCTCCAAGATCCTTTTCTTTTGCCTCAGTCATGATATTAATGAAATTTTTCTCGGGAGTTTCTTTCTGAAAATTAGTTGACGTCATTTTATATATTTGAGAATAATTTTCTTTTTTATATAAATCATGGAAGGTATTCACCTTTTTTATCGCGGGATCAATATCTATGGGAGAGCAGCCACATAATAAGAACAACAATAATAATACATACTTCATTATATTTCCCCTGTTAGTTTAATTCACCCAGCATTCTTGCCATGTTTTACAGGCTAGGGCCATAGTGTGAAGCACCTGTGCCGATACCTAACCCCACAGATTTTGTAGATGATTTTATATGTGATAGCCGCATTTAATCCACTACTGGTACTTGCGTGTCCACATGCAGTTGCATAGACACAAATATCAGATAACATTCCAGCCTTCTTTTTATCAAAAACGATACCGCCCCACCATGACCTCCTAATGATATGATATCCGCTACTAGTAATATCTATAAATGAAGTTCCGTACGAATCATCGTGCCGTGCCTAATATATTAATTGATATAAATTTCGTCCCTTCCAGCTCAATCGGGTCCTGTGTAATATACCGCCTCTGTAACGACTCATCATAACGATAACGGTTATAATTAAGCCCGTTTCCTGATCATACTGCTGCCCCGGTAATTGGATCAGCCGTTGCAGGTTTTCCTCTATCAGCTGATTGCCCCATTATCAAACTCCGCGCGCCAGAGCGCGTTGCTTTCGCGGTTTATCAGCGCCAGTGGTTGCCGCTGCTAGTCGCCTTACTGCAGTTCCAGTCCGTCCAGTATCATTACCAATTCTAGAATGAATGTCATTCCCGTATAGATACACAACCAAGAGAAGATGATGAAATACGGTGTCCAGAGAAAGCTACCAAACGGTACTGATACTCTCTTTGCTATAAAAACCCCAGAAATCTTCCTGGAAGGATTATTTTATATTTCATCTTGTTGTAATAAGAGTCTGCACTCTTTATCTTTAGCATTCCAATTAGAATAAGATGGGTACCTTTTGATATATTCATTAGCGGCATTTATTGCTTTTTTTATTTCATTTTTTCCAATTTTTTCGGCGACTTCAGTCTTCAATGATTCGGCGTCATTATATCCATTATGAATTGCCACAGATAACCAAGCATAGGCTTTAATGTAATCTAAAGATATATCTCCAGTATTTCCAGAGTAGAGCATACCTAAATTAACCTGAGCTATTGAGTATCCCTGGCAAGCTGAGAGTTTTAATAGATTTAATGCCTCATTTCGATTGATATGCACCCCACCTAAACCCTGAGCATAATACAGCGCTAGCGAATTTCGTGCTTTCCAGAAACCCCGGTCAGCAGATTTAATGTACCATTCAGCAGCCGTAGTATCATCTTTTGGTATGCCCAATCCATTTTCATACATATATCCTAAATCATACATTGCAACCGAGCTACCTACTTCCGCAGCTTTTTTAAAAAGTTCACGAGCCTGATCATAATCAATATCACCACCTTTACCATCAAGTAGTAATTTTCCAAAATTCACCTGGGCAAGAGCAAAGCCCTGACTCGCGGAACGACTATAGTATTCCCTTGCTACACGAGGATCTTTATTTACCCCTATGCCATTCGCATAATATCGCCCAAGGTTATATAGTGCTGGGGCAAATTCTTTTTCAGCTGATTTTTTATACCAATAGACCGACTTAGTGTAATCAACCTCTACCCCATTGCCTACTTCATAAATATGGCCTAGATCATTTTGGGCCCGCATATCCCCTTGCTCTGCAGCCTTTTGCAGTCTGGATATTTTTTGCAACAGCTTATTATCCCACGTACCCAGCCATTTACTTAGTCCATATGAAAAGAATAAAACAATGAAAATTAAAGTTATTTTTCTATTTGCGTTCATAGTATCTCCAGCATGACTACTGCTTCTGCTTATAGGAAGAAAGCATATCAATAAGTTGATCTGATACTTTACTTTGAAAATCTGTGCCACCTTTATTTATGAACGCTTTCCCACATGTTAATGCTAAGAGTCCTGGTTCTCTTTCTTTATCAATTATTATAGAGTTGAGTGTATCGCTAATACATGCGGCCCCTCTATCCATGAAGGAAACAGTACTCACCCCCAGATTTAACCCTCCCAAGCCTCCAACCGCAGCCCCTACAGAAAGCCCAAAAACATATTTAGACAAAGGATTATATACATTATGCATAGTTTCCATATTATGAATTACTGACTTTGCTTCATCATGTGGTAGATATAACATCGCAGAACCCACACCTTCACAGTAATCATAACCTCCCTTACTCCCAAGAAGGTTCCACCCAGATAACCCTAGAGGATCGATAAGCGCTATAGGATTTAGCGGGTACTGGTACTGGTTCCACCCACCTTCCAGCCCAATCGGATCCTGCGTGATATACCGCCGCTGCATCGCATCATAATAACGATAACGGTTATAATACAGCCCCATCTCCTGATCATACTGCTGTCCCGGTAACCGTATCAGCTGTTGCAGGTTTTCCGGATTATCCTCCATCTGCTGATTGCCCCACTCATCATACTCCGCGCGCCAGACCGCGTTGCCTTCGCGGTTTATCAGCGCCAGCGGCAGCCCTCGGTGGTCACAGTGGTACAGGTGGATATTCCTCTCTGCTTCAGACTCCGGCTCCACCAGACCCCTCAGTTGCTCCGGATTCAGCCCGCACTGACTCAGCTACTGCAGACTGTGTTATGTTGATATTAATATCATTCATCTTTAATTTTTATTTCATGAATATCGTCATAAATTATTTGGGATATTTTACTTTTATCACCCTCTTTTTTTATCACAAAAAACTCATTTAATTCATAATTATTATAAGCTGAATGATAAGATATCGTTTTTTTATTTTCTCCTATCAATACTTTCATCTGATCATTTTTTAATAATCGGCCATATTGATATTTGCCAAGTAGTGCCCGGTTTTTTTCCATAAGCTTAGAGTAATCTGATTTTGTCATTGAGCTTCTAAATTCTTTCGAAACAAGATCAATGTAAATACCATTAAAATCACTTAAACTAAATTTATTGTGAAATGACTCAACCACAAGGAGTGCATTATGAGAGTCGTTATCCTTGCACCCGGTTAATATAACCAGCCCACATGATAATAACATTACAAAATAAACATATGATTTCATACTGCTTCTCTATGCATTTTATATATTGCTGACAAGTAATTAACCCAGTAACTATCAACCATCAAAGCCACCACCTAAAAATATTGATATATTAAAAAATCTTTTGTTTTATTAACGCAAGGCGAATTCTCTTTGGCAAAAAAATCCTCCAGAGTCATGTAAAATATTATCTTACGATAACCTTAAGGATCGGGGTTTTTAATGGTTAAATATTTACTTTTCATCATCTTATTAACTAATGTAATCCATTGAACATACCCCCCTAAAAATAAAAAAACCATATAATTACCATCATAATAAATTTATTTTCAATATGTATATTTAGAATACTTAGGAAAACCCCTGTAAATATTAAAATAGCAAAAAAAACAACACCAGTTGGAAATGATATTATCATCATTCCATAAGACATAACACTAATCATCTCACTAATATCACGTGTTGAATATAATAAAGAAAGTCTGTAAGTAGAAAATAGTAGTATTAAAATTGACAATATTATCCATATGCCCCTAATAAAATAAATAATGTATTTCATTACATTACCCCGCTCAACGCAAATTTAATAAATCGACCAATATCATTTCCTGAACATTTCATCTTGCATATTTCTAAAGAATCATCCGCCCAGTCCTGACAATTCTTAAACAACCCCAGTTTTATTATTGAGAGACGGTCGGGCAATACTGAATAACGAGGTCTAGTTCCTTTGAACTTTTCTTTTAAACAAGACTCAATGCAGCTATTATCAGTTTCTACAGAATCGCAGCGACCAGCACCTTTTTTTGTATCATTACTTGCTTTACCTGGTCCCCATAAACCATCACCTTTAGATTCACCCCGTTGATCTTGTCCACCACAAATATATCCTCCCTTTCCATCTGAAACACAGAGATATTGATGATAAAAAGGATTTCCCCAGATATCCGGACCGCTTTTTTCACCAGTCCCACCTAAAGAATGTAGCGGTTTAATACATTTTAAAGTTTCTAACCCTAATGGATCTGAGTTATGTACAGGATCAAATGGATATGTATAAGGGTTCCACCCCCCTCTCAATCCAATCGGATCCTGCGTAATATACCGCCGCTGCATCGCATCATAATAACGATAACGGTTATAATACAGCCCCGTCTCCTGGTCATACTGCTGCCCCGGTAACCGTATCAGCTGTTGCAGGTTTTCC